>SDBT01021357.1_pt1 | contig 10123 bp, 11 predicted proteins | sample 2277101 | NCBI WGS metagenome assembly SDBT01 (sample SAMN10404973, study PRJNA504765) | marine sediment metagenome | isolation source: marine sediment core GS10_PC15, 103 cmbsf | place: Arctic Ocean: Southern Knipovich Ridge | collected 2010
TTCTGACAAACAGGTTGGCTTTAAAACCGCCCCGCTTATGCGGAAAAACGATTTTTGTACATTACTCTTCTCCCTCAAGCCGACCCATTCAGGGTCTGCCTTTTTATGACCCTGCAGCACTCCCGACATACATCCGGGGTTCCCAAACGCCTCTCTTTGCATTTGGGGTCCCCCCGACAAACAACACAAACGAATCCACATAACCACTGCACACCTCTTGATTTTCACCCACACAGCCGTTATCATATCTGCCTATGAGGATTCCGCTTACTAAATACGGTTTACCGCAGGTAGTTATCTTTCCGGCCGCCATAATCGCAGCAATGGCCGTTGCCTTGGCAGCCTGGCCAAAGTCCTTAACAATTTGGGGCATCATTCTAATCGAAATAATCTTTACCCTTGTTCTGATTTGGATTCTTTCTTTTTTCCGCGACCCTCATCGCCCCGCCCCCACAGACAATAATCTGCTGCTCTCGCCGGCCGACGGCAGAGTAACCGACATCGATATTGTCCAGGAAAATGATTTTATCGCCGGCTCAGCCCTGCGAATTTCAATTTTTCTCAGCATCTTCGACGTCCACATAAACCGCGCACCCTGTAATGTAAAAGTTGAAAACATAACCTACCGCCCCGGCAAATTCAAAAACGCCGCCAGCCCCAGCTCCGGCCGCATCAATGAATCAAACGACCTGTGGATGAGAAGAACCGACAGCCCAAACGACAAACTCATCCTCCGACAAATCAGTGGCGCCATCGCAAGGCGGATTATTTGCGATACTGATACAGGACAAAAATTAGCTGGCGGACAAAAATTCGGTATGATAAAATTTGGCTCAAGAACCGAGCTTTATCTGCCTACTTGTGAAAACGCAAAACCTCTGGTAAAAAAAGGAGACAAAGTAAAAGCAGGCCTTACACCGATTATTAAATACGAAATATAAATTAAAAAACACAGATTTGGGAACACACAAAATGCCGAGAATAACAACTCAGGCCGCAAAAGACCGTTTGCTTCGCCGCGTCAGAAAGCAGAGGCTCAAATACGTTACCGTTCTGCCGTCGCTGATTACCATCTTAAACGGCGTATGTGGTTTTGCCGCCATTGTTCTCGCAGGAAAAAACGCTTTCGCAATGGCCGGCTATCTGATCCTGCTCGCAATGATTGCGGATATGCTCGACGGTCGAGTCGCAAGAATGAGTCAGAGTACCTCCAGCTTCGGCGGCCAGCTCGACAGCCTCTGTGACATAATCAGTTTCGGCGTTGCACCGGCTTTCTTAATGCTCAAAATCCTCGAATACAAATTCGGCGACTTCTCCGAAATAGAAAACTTCCTCCATCGATTCATCTGGCTCGCCGCAGCCGCATATATAAGCTGTGCCGCCATTCGCCTGGCAAGGTTCAATGTCGAAAACGAAGAGGACGAGTCCGCACATATGAGCTTCGTCGGCCTGCCAACTCCTGCCGCCGCCGGAGTAATTGCCAGCTTGATTATTTTTCACCAGGAAACTCTACCACAACTCGCCCCAAAAGACTCACAAACATATCTTATTTGTGACAATGCCATCATCTACATTCTCCCCTTCATACTCCTCGGCATTGCAATACTTATGGTCAGCAGGATTCGATACCCGCACATCCTAAATCAGTACATAAAAGGGAAAAAGCCTTTCGCACATCTCATACGAGTGCTGCTGTTTCTCGGATTGATTATCTGGAGCAGACAGACGGTTTTGGTGTTTATTTTCTGTGGTTTTGCGGCAAGTGGATTTGTAAAATGGCTTTATTACAGAGTAATACGAAGGAAAAAATTTCTCGAACTCTCCGCCCAAGCACCTCTGCTAAACAGCGACTATGGTAACTAACCAGCCCAAACTCTCGGTTGTCTTTTACCCTATTTAAGGCCTGCTTGTAGTTACCCTGACCCCAAAACACTCACATCAGCTTTAGCAGCTTCGTGACGGTCTTGATGAGTGGTGTCGGTGCAATTCATCCTGTAATACTGCTCAACAATACCAACCAGTCGCAAAAGAACCTCCCGACCTTCACAGCTTGCCTCCAGCCCAATTATCTGAAGACCATAGCAGATGTTCTTTTCATCTGCCGTAGGAAGAACGCTCCTGATCTGAGCATTGAACATCAAGGGCTTTTCATAAGGCATCGGCGTAAAACGCACCCCAATAAACTGTCCCTTTCTCAACTGGGCTTGTTGTTCCCTCTCAATTGCAATCTGGCCGCCGCCGGCTGAAATGTCAACCAACCTGCCCTGCATATATTCCATCGGCGGCAACGGCAGACCATCCCCTCGGCTGCGACGAGGCCATAACACCACTTTGACACTCAAAGAATCCGGCACATTAACTCTAAAAAAGCTCCGACGCTCCACTAATTCTATACGGTCAGGAAACAAAAGGACTATTCTTCCACCACCATTATCCGATGACGGTTCAAAACCAAGGACCTTCGTCCCAAAAACTACTTTCCCGTATTCATATTTAATAGACATACCGACCGGCTGCTCAATCTGGATATTTATCGGGTGTAATTTTTTCCTCGGCGAAACAACGCCCCTATCCTGCCCATTGTTATATGAAGGACGCCCAATCTCAACCTTAAGACTGCCAGCTCCAAGCTCCGTCAGAATCACCTTGGCAACATGCCATTTGCCACGCGACAAATATGTCATAATCGCAGGTGCTTTCTCATCCATAACGGCCTGCAAAATCACCCTCGGCTCGGCTCTGTCCAACATTCCGGCTTCTTTCATCATCTAATCCCCATCAATCTCTTTAACCTTCTCGTTTCAAATCCGGTTTCTTTCCTATCTAAATACATAAAAAAGATTTCGCCGTTTGCAAAATCGATTTTGAAGTAAATTTGCTCTAATCGCCGAATCCCGGGCAAAATTCTAAAAAAATTGCGCCGAACGCAGCCAAATCTTAACTCAGACGCTTGTACATTCCGAAGTTATGAATTATTATCCCTGTATCAATGAACGAATTTGAGAAAGAAAAAAAATACGGTTCCGATAAAATCGCCCTTTTGGGACTCTTCATTCTCGCTGTACTGACGGCTTATGTCATAACCGCGCTAAAGTCAGCCGTCACACTCACAGAGCCGATAGAATTAAGTTACACGGGTTTATCGGTCTCAATGCCGAATGGAAACGGCTGGAGATGTGAAAAAAACTGGAGCTATGGAAAAAACGCTTTTGTCCTGAAAAGCTTCTTTACCATTAATCCAGCCAGACACACCGCCGAAGCAAGGTGCCGATACTTGTTAGCAGCTGAAAATACCCCTGCCGATTTGCTCATCGAACAGAAAGCTTACGACCTCGGCGGAACCATTATAGAAAAAAACCGCATTCAGACAGAATTGCTCAATATCGAATGGGCATATATAAAAAATGAACAGCACCTGCTCGATATTTATTTTGGCACCACACGACTGCCCAACAACCGACAACTCGATATCGAAGTGCTACTCACAGACAATACCGACCTGGCCGCTCAAACCTTCAAATTAATCGCAGAAAATATAAAATTCCAGGACAATCAACTCCTCAACGCCGGCAGCCAAATCGTTCAGGACATCAAAGATTCGGGCATCAGCTCTTTCCTGCCCGACCAAAGCCGCCAGGACTTATTCCTGATTAAAGATGAAAAAAACCGACCGGTTGGTTTTACCACCGATGTGCTCATCGACTCGACGCAGGATGCACCGTTAAACATACAGGCCGCAGAATTTCTGTACATCCGGGGCCGATATGCTCAAGAGCAGGCAATGCTCTTTCAATGCAGCAACAACCTTGATGAATTCTCCTATAAAAGACAATCTACCAGAAGCAGCGCCGAGATAACTATGAACAAAACAGGCACAATGACCGTCAAAACATCCGGACGACATCCCAAAGAAATAAATTATCAGCCCGGCCCCTCAGCCATTCCGGACGTCTTTCTTGAGTTCCTCTTAAACCGCTTTATTGATAGCTACCACGAAAAACTCGTCATCGACATTATCAGAGGTGACGGCACAATAAACCCCATATTGCTTTCCAGAATCAAAGATAAAGCTGATAACACATATATACTGAAACTGGACTTTCTTGGAGGACAAAGATTCTCAGAACTGATTTATCTGGACGACCAGAAGAAAATCTTAAAAAGATTACTCGGTATTCAGACTCCCGCCGGAAACAATGAAGAACCTCTCAGCCGCAGAAACATACGTACTTTCGAACGTGATACCGCCGAAAACATATTAAGACAGTTCCCTGAACGAGCTGACTACATCTTACAGAAGAATAAAATGCTGGACCCAAATAACTTCTAAAACCTTTCGGCCAGCCCAAAAAGGTAAACAAAACTATCCAACTGGTAATGATATATAAATATGCCGAATAAAAAATATTGATAACCTCTCAAAATCGTAATATGCTGTTTCTCTAAAGACACTAAAAATAATCCGGGCTGTCTCCGGTGGACTGAAAAGGATGAAAAATGGCAAACTCAAAACTAAAAACTAAATACACCAGTCCTCTCGTTGAGAGAAACGCCTCGGAAGAAATGGCTGAAATTTTCGGGGCACAAAAAAAGTTCAGTACCTGGCGACGGCTCTGGCTTGAACTCGCAAAAGCACAAAGAAAACTCGGACTTAACATAAGGCAAAATCAAATAAACCAAATGGCACGCCGTCTCGACGATATCAACTTTAACAGGGCCGCAAAATACGAAAAGAAATTCCGCCACGACGTTGTTGCACACATCCACACCTTCGCCGACGCCGCCCCAAAAGCCGCACCAATCATTCACCTCGGCGCAACAAGCTGCTTTGTAACCGACAACGCCGACCTGATTATTATGCGCCAGGCCCTGCAAATAACAGCCGCTAAACTGGCCTCCGTTATAAACCTGCTTGCTACCTTCGCAAAGAAACACCGCTCACTGCCAACCCTGGGCTTTACACATTTTCAGCCCGCCCAGCTAACGACCGTCGGCAAAAGGGCAACCCTGTGGTGCTATGAGTTCGCAATCGATTTACAGGAAATAGAGTACCGCCTTGAAACCCTCCCCTTCCGAGGTGTTAAAGGCACAACCGGAACGCAGGCCTCTTTCCTTACCCTCTTCGATGGCAACAACACTAAAGTCAAACAGCTCGACAACGCCGTCGCAAAGGCTTTCGGCTTCAAAAAAACCTGCACCGTTACCGGCCAGACATACCAGCGAAAAATCGACACATTCGTAATAAATGCCCTCGCCTCAGTTGCACAATCAGCCCACAAACTATGCAATGACCTTCGTCTGCTCGCAAACCTGAAAGAGATTGAAGAGCCCTTTGAAAAATCTCAGGTCGGCTCATCGGCTATGGCTTATAAAAGAAATCCGATGCGCGCAGAAAGAGCTACCGCACTTAGCAGATTCGTCCTGTCCCTGGCAACCAGCCCTGCGATGACCGCCTCTGAGCAGTGGCTCGAAAGAACCCTCGATGATTCAGCCAACAGAAGGCTGGTCATCCCCGAAGCTTTTCTGGCCACCGATGGAATTCTTGAAATTCTTATCAATGTACTCGACGGCCTTATCGTCTATCCAAGGGTAATTGCCGCAAGAATTACCGCCGAACTGCCCTTTATGGCCACAGAAAATATCCTCATCGCCGCGGTCAAAGCCGGCGCAAACAGACAGCAAATCCACGAGAAGATTAGACTGCATTCCCTTGCCGCCGCCGCACAGGTCAAAAATTTCGGAAAACCAAACGACCTCATTAACCGCCTGAAAGCCGACAGAGACTTCGCAAATATCGACTTCAAAAAAGTCCTCGACCCGCAAAGTTACATCGGACGAGCACCACAGCAAGTCGATGAATTCACAAAAAATATCGTAACGCCCATCCGAAGAAAATACCGAAAAGAACTAATTAGAAAGGTCGAACTAAAAGTCTAAAAAACAATATCATAAATCCTTAGCGCTTTGGTGCCTTTGTGGCAAAAAAATGACAAAACAGGAACTAATTAATCGCATAAAGCAAACCGCTTATCTCGAAGGCGACTTCACCCTGCGAAGTGGAAGAAAAAGCAAATACTATCTTGACAAATATCTCTTTGAGACCTGCCCCGACATACTAAAAGCCCTCGCTGAAGAATTTGCAAAACACATCTCCGACGATGTAACTTTAATCGCCGGCGCCGAACTCGGCGGCGTGGCCCTGGCAGCAGCCACCGCCATCGAAACCGCAAAAAATTGGGTCATCATTCGCAACAGTAAAAAGACCTACGGCACAAAAAAAATGATTGAAGGCCTCTTAAAGCCAAAGGATGTGGTCCTGCTCGTCGAGGATATCGCAACCACAGGCGGACAGGTCATCGAGGCCGCAAAGATTATCACAAAAGCCGGTGCCTCCGTCAAAAAAATCGTCTGCGTCATCGACCGAAAAGAAGGGGCCGAAGAAAACATCACCGCCGCCGGCTACAAATTCGACTCTATTCTGACAAAATACGACCTCGGAATAAAAGATTAACTACACACTGCGACAATGTACACAAAGAAAAGGACTCAAGATAAACCCTGACCTGCCAAAAAAATAATCTTTTTAGCTATCGTCATCTTGGTCGCCTGAGCAAGTTTTAACCATTTACAGCCGGGCATTTTTATCTGAACACTTGCACTTCCAGAATCGATTGCAGCAGGACTGTTGGCGATTATCATATCGAGGTTTTTCTCTTTCAATTTCTGCTCCGCCCGTTTTCGCAGCGCTTTATCTTCCAGAGCAAACCCAATAACAATTTGCCCTTTCTTCTTATGCTTTCCCGCCCACTTAAGAATATCAACTGTTGGCTTTAATTTGATGGTCAGCCCTTTAGCCGACTTTTTAATTTTGCTTTTTGCCGGCCTTGCCACAGTATAGTCTGCCACCGCAGCAGCCATAATCAAACAATCGCACTTTCTGAAAAACTTCTTTACGGCCTCAAACATTTCGTTAGCACTATCGACACCTACAAAATCGATGCCGAGCGGCGGCTGCAAATCCGAAGCGCTGATAAGCGTTACCTTATGCCCTGCCTCTTTAGTTGCGTATGCGAGTGCATACCCCATCCTCCCGCTGCTCGCATTGCTAATAAAACGAACAGGGTCAATATATTCTCGGGTCCCGCCTGCCGTGATTAAAAAATGCATAACTTCACTTCTCGTGGATTGCTGATTTGCAGCTTAAATTACAATACACACCTCACGCCTCACCCCTTTTTAACCTCTGAGGCGATTTTCTCTATTCGCTTTAGAATATCTTCCGGCTCAGACATCCTCCCCATCGCCTCAACCCCGCACGCCAATCGCCCCTTCACAGGCCCTATCAGCTCAAAGCCCATCTGCTTTACCGTCTTGACATTTCGCTGCACCGCAGGATTCGTCCACATATTATCGTTCATCGCCGCCGCCAGCAGAGCCGGCTTCGCCCAGCACACACAAAGAACCGTACTTAGCAGATCGTCGCATATGCCGTTTGCGATTTTACCAATAATATCAGCCGTTGCAGGTGCCACCACAACAACATCCGCCCACTCAACCAGACTTATATGGCTGATTGTATACTCCTCACCTGGACTCCACAAACTTCTATAGACCGCAGAAGCCGTAACCGCCTCGAAGCTTTTCGGCCCGACCAGCTCACAGGCGGCCTCCGTCATCACCGTCCTTACTTTTGCACCGACTTCGCTCAGCTTACTCGCCAAATCGACCGCCTTATATGCAGCAATCCCCCCGCTAACCCCCAACAGAACTTTCAAACCATCAAGATTTACGTTTGCCTGGGGCATCGTTCTATTTTACTCCTCATCAGACCTATCAATATCACCCGCCGAGCCTTCGATTGTTATCTTGTCCTGCATAATTTCCTCAATGACGATTTCCATCTGAGTCATACCTTCGGCATCCTCAATCAGCGGCCGAGAGCCTTCCATTAGTTCACTCAACCTTCGTTGAATCAATGCCGTTAACTTATATTTACCTCCGATTTTCTTGATTATTTCGTCACTCTTGAGTTCTTCTATCATTATTCATCTCCGTTCACATTCTGAATGATTTTTATAACTTCGTTTATCGCCTTCTCCAAATCTTCGTTTATCACCATATTCTCATAAAATCGCCATCCCTCCGCAATTTCAATATCCGCACCATTCAATCTATCTTTGGTCGCTTCACTTTCATCTCTCCCTCGCTTTTGTAAACGCTCTACAAGGTCCTTATGTCTCGGCGGCAAAACAAAAATCATCTTCGCTTCCGGATATTTCGCCCTGACCTGCCCGGCACCTTGAACGTCTATTTCCAGAATAATCGTCTCACCCGCCGCCAGCGCTTCTTCTACCTTGTCCTTTGGCGTGCCGTACAAATGACCAAATACCTCAGCATACTCTAACAACTGCCCCTTATCAATCCGTTCCTGGAACTGCTCTTTAGATACAAACCAGTAATCGCCACCGTCAACTTCATTTTCACCCTTTTCCCTGGTAGTTACCGAGACACTCAAACGCGCCTTCTTCAGCCGCTTAACAACTTCTTTGCATATCGTGCTCTTTCCCACACCACTCGGTCCGCTCACTATTACTATCTTACCTTCGCTGTTCTTTCGCTCGGCCATCCAGCTTCTTCTAACTCCAAAAAACCAATTAACTGCAGCACAATCCCAAACTCAAAAAACACCTCCCTGTCCCATTTTTAACCTGCAGTTCTACAAACACCACAACCAACATCTACTCCACATTCTGAACCTGTTCTTTAATCCGGTCTACACGACACTTCATATCCAGCACGAGATTGGTAATTTCGGTATCGGACGACTTGCTGCCAATAGTATTGACTTCTCTGAGCATCTCCTGGCTGATAAAGTCCAGCCGACGACCCGCCTGACTGTCTGACTGACAGCTCTCGGTAAACTGCTGAAGATGCGAATCCAGCCGGGCAAGCTCCTCGGATATATCCGACCTCTCGGCAAAAACCGCAACCTCGCGGGCAAGTGTATCTTCATCAAGCTTCAACTCCACATCCTTCAGTAATGCATCGACACGCCCCTTGAGCTTCTCCTGGTATTCACGCAGAACCACATCACTGCGGCGGCGCAACTGCTCAAGGCATCCTCTTATGACATTACAATGCTCTCCCAAATCAGCCGCAAGGGCAGCACCTTCACTGGCACGCATCTCTTTAAGCCGTCCCAGCGCCTCCCGAGTAATACTTAAAACTACATCCCTGATTTGACCGGCCCTTTCCTCTTCCGGCAGTATCGGAACCAGCATCCCCGGAAGCGAAAGCAGCCCGCCGATATCAACCCGGCAGTTAACATCAGCCGAGGCAGCTATCCCGCCCAGTTTCTCAATATACCCCTGCAGTGCTTTCTCATTTATCTCAAAAAACCCCTCTTTAGAAACATCCTTGAGCCCAAGAACATAACTTACCATCCCGCGCGACAGACTTTCACGCAGAAGTTTCTCAATATCCTCTTCCAGAAACGCCACCGGCTCCGGCAGCCTTGTTCTGACCTTGAAGTAACGGTTATTCACCGTCTTGACTTCTATTACATAAGTTACACCGCCAAACTGGCCCTCTGCGCCGCCATATCCGGTCATACTATTTATCATAAACATTACACCTTCAAATCAAATTATCATTATCTCTCTCGGGACATCCTGATGTGCCCGACCACAGTTCTTATCTCAAACCGGGCAAATTCACATCAGCAGGTCTTTCACCACTCCCAGCAGGAACAGTCCTTGTTTGTTCAGCCGGTGGCCTCTGGTCAAAATCGCTCACAGAAGGCCTGTAGAATTTGGCCATCACAATCCCAAGCAGCAGAAATGTGGCAACAAGACCTATCGTAAACCACGTCATCGGTTTCTTCGTATCGGCACCAAGAATCCCGCTCGCCATACCTCCACCGAACGCCGCACTTAAACCGCCCCCTTTACCCTTCTGAATCAAAATCACCAAAATCAGCACCACCGCACAAAGAATAAAAAGAACGGCTGCAACCCTCATAATAAAAATTACCGCCAGCAATGAAAAAATATTCATATATGTTCCCTTTAACAAAAAACAGTTACTTATAGCAGATAGCCAATTGAAAAAGCTATAAGCTATA
>SDBT01021358.1_pt1 | contig 10123 bp, 4 predicted proteins | sample 2277101 | NCBI WGS metagenome assembly SDBT01 (sample SAMN10404973, study PRJNA504765) | marine sediment metagenome | isolation source: marine sediment core GS10_PC15, 103 cmbsf | place: Arctic Ocean: Southern Knipovich Ridge | collected 2010
CCGGCGCCCCCCGATCCGGCGCCCCCCGATCCGGCGCCCCCCGATCCGGCGCCCCCCGATCCGGCGCCACCGCCACCGGGTCCACGGCCACCCGATCGTCCGGGCGGTCCGCCGGGGCTTGGGCGGGCTTCGGGAGCCTTGCTGTCCGAGGTTGCGGTTAGGCTCGGCTTCTCGGCCGGTATTTCGGGTAAGCCGATCTCATCGCGATAGGCCGCCGCGTTGCGGACGACCATTTCGTCGGCTTCCAGGCCGGTCTCGATCACGACGTAGGTGTCGTTACAGGCCCCAACGGTCACCAGGCGTCTCTTCTTCTTCCCCTCCTCGTCCATGACCACGCAATAGTGCTTCTTGCCATGTTCGATCACGGCCTGAACGGGTACTTGTTGCGCATCCTTCAATTCCATGACGCGGATCTTCGCTTCCGCCGTCATTCCCGGCCGAAGATCGGATGGCGGGTCCTCGATCGAGATGACCGCTTCGTATTCCTTGACGTCCGCCTGATACCACGACTTCGAGGACGGATAGTCGCTGACCGATTCCACCACGCCGTTCAACTTCATGCCGGCGAAGGCGTCTAGTCGGATGGTCGCCTTCATTCCCGGCTCGACCAGCGCCACTCGGGCCTCGTTAATCTTGGCGGTCACTTGCATCTTCTTGGGGTCGGGGAGCCGGATGATCGTCTGGCGCTCGCGGATGACGGTTCCCGGCTCGATCACGACCTCGCCCATTCCGCGATGGCCCTCGCTATTGGCGTAGACGACCTGGCCGGGGTCTTCCGCGAGAATCGTGCAATTGTCGATTTGTTCCTGAATGAAGGTGAGTTGCTTCATGTCGAGTTCGTGGCTGGCCTTGGCGGCCTCGAGATTGGCCCCGGCCACTTCGATATCGCTCCCCAGACTGGCAATGGTCTTTTTGGCCGTATGGTCATCGAGCACTTCGAGTTTCTTCTCGGCCAGCCTTACCTTATTCTTGGCCTGCTGGAGGGCCGACTTCTCGTTCTTCAATTGCTCCTGCGAGATGTACCCCTTGCGTGCCAGGCGTTCGCTGAACTCGAGATAGGCTTCCTGGCGAATGCTCGACTCCATGGCCTCGTCGCGCTCGATCTCGATCGTCAGCCTCAGTTGTTCGAGTTGGCCGTCGCGATACTCGTTGAGCGATCGTTTCGCCGTGTCCACGGCGTTTTCCGCCTTCTTGACGATCGCCTCGCTGTTGAAGCAGATGATCTTCTGCTGAATGACCTGATCGTCCAACGACGTATGGTCCAGCTCGACGAGCTTGTCACCCGGATTGACGTACTCTCCCTCGTCAATGACCCAGATGATCTGGACGCCCATGGAACTCTTCGACCGGACGTGCGAGACGATTTCGACGTTGCTGGCGCTTTCGATGCTACCGCGTTCGGTGATGTCGTGGACGAAGTCGCCTAATTTGGCCTGAACCATCATCGGCCCGACTTCCTTGGGAGACCCCCAGGAGATCTGGGTGGCAGCGAAATAGCCAACCGCTGGCACGATCACCAGGATGGCCAAGGCGATCACCAGAGTCTGAGCCGTAAACGCTCGGCGATTGCCGGTTCGCCGCGGCCGGGCAAAGACCACTCGCAAAGACGATGACGCTCGACGCATCGCACGGTACCTCTCTCGGATCCGCCCGAGTCCACGGAGGCAACGGCCTCAGTAAGTGGCTCGGGGGGTATGATACTCCAACAACCTTACCCGGTTCATTATAGTCGGACGGAGTGGTCCTGTCAGCCCGGAACAGATCGCAGGCCACCCGTTGATCAAAGGGGGGGGTAAACGGGAATGCGTGACACTGCTTGCTCTGAAGCAGTGTTTTCGCCGACAGCCGTCCCGCCGAGTTATGTAACCCCTGAAACGGCCGGAAGTTCCGGCCCGGGTGGCTGGCAAATGGGTGGCTGGCAAATGGGTGGCTGGCAAATGGGTGGCTGGCAAATGGGTGGCTGGCAAATGGGTGGCTGGCAAATGGGTGGCACTGGCGTTTCGCCAGTGTAATTGGCCGACGATTGCGACAGACTGGCCCCGACCGACCACGTTCTGGCCAGCGTAGCTACGATAACAGGGGCTAAGATCGGATCAGCTGCCGGGCCGATTGGGTCAAGATACCCGGGGCAATGATCTCGGGTGGGCCATCCCTCTGGGTGTCGGCGTCCGGTTGCAACTCGTCGCCGGGAATCGCCTCTTGGACCGGACCGGGGTCAATCCACATACCGCGGCCGTCGAGTTCCATGGTGCCCAAATCGAAATCGAGGTTGATCCGCAGTGCTTCCTGGTTAACCCAAATGCCGAGGAACTCGTTCTGGGCAACCAATAAGGCCTGCAGGGCATCGACCAGATCTTGCACCAACGTAGCGCTCAACGGCTGGCCCGGCTTCGCCCTTCCATAGAGCTTCATGTTCGATTCGTCGACCCGGGAAATGGCCACGGCCAGCGCGGCCCGGCTCACCTCGAAGTCCATCTGGTTGAGCTGGATTGTGCGGATCGTGCCGCGGAGGCTCTGCTGGATGGAGTCCTCGAATCGATAGAACTGGCGCCGGGCCTGCTGGTAGCTGATCAGTGCCTCGCGATAGGCGTTTCGTTCGGCCAGGCGAGTCAGCGGGGCGTCGAACTCCAATCCGGCTCGCAGCCGGCCGGTCGTGTCGCGAAATCGGACCGGGTTGTTGTCCGTCGTGTTGATGTCTCCGCTGAAGGTGATGTCCAAATTGCTCTGAAGATCATTGGCCCGGACCTCGATCTGACGCCACCGGTCGACCAATGCCGCGCGAGCATTCATCCAATCGCGTCGGTTGGGCCGAGCGATCTCCAACGCTTCCTCGTCGGTCAACTCGATCGGTTCGAGCGTGATGGCGTCTAACCTTGCCCTGGCCTGCATGAGCGACAGTTCGAGTAGTTCGCTGGAGAGCTTGTCGACAAGTTCGAGAAGGGCCACGCGAGAAATTTCGTCGATGGTTGCTTCGGTGGCTTGAGCAAAGGGGACGATGTCGTCGAGCGTCGTGCCGAGTCTGTTCGCGAGTTCGGCAAACTCGTTCCGAGTCTGGCTCATTCGCTGCTTCAGAGTCCGTTCGTCATATAGACTGGAAACGGCTTCGTCGCGTTGGACTTCGGGCCGCATGGCGAGCAGCCGGAGATTCTCGCTTCGCCTAGGCAAGGCGTCAATCATGCGTTGGATGTCCTGCTCGACGAGTCTTAGCCATGCACGACCGGCTTGCTCGATCTTTGCCACATGATCGACGTAAGGAGTGTTCGGGTCGATTTCCGCCGGTTCCGTTAGGTCTCGTAGCGTTTGCGCGAGCTCCGCTAAGTCGTTGCGAGTATCAACCAGCGCCGGGTCGATCAGATCGAATCGTTTGAGCAAGGAGTCCTCGATTCTCACATCCATGCCCGGAGGAAGCCCCAGCGTCGTCTTGAAGGCGTCCAGCCGCGTCTGATAGTTCGCCGTAATCGACAGGAATTGGCTCTGGCCGCTCAATAGCGACTGCCGGGCACGGTCGACCTGATTACGACCGATGTCCCCGCCTTCGAGGATAGCCTCCAATCGCTCCAAGCTATTGGCGAGATTGGTCACGTTGTTTCTCTGGTTGTCAATGCGGACCTGCTGTTCGAGCAATCCGAGGAATCCGCCGGCGCCTCCCGCTCCACTTGCCGAGGCGATGATGATCCCGATCCCGCCGCGCGATGGTCCGGCCCCGGCGCTTCGGCCGCTAACGACTTGGGCATAGAATCCGCGACGGAAACGTTCCATCTGACGGATGTTTGCCAGCAGCGCGCGTTCGGAATCGGTCAATTGTTCGAGGACGACGGCCCGGCCCGCGCCTCGCAAGAGCGGTTGCACCAGCGAGAAGTCCAAGAGCGTGTTGGCCCCATAGCCATCGGGCCCGGCAAATTGCCAGACGATCGAATTGGCCGCCCCGGCCACCAATTGGCCGCCGGTGGCAAACGCCTTGCTTAGCTGAAAATTGGTGTCCGTATTCAGCGTGTTGGTTCCGCTTCGCGACGGCCCGTCCGAGGTGAAGAACGTCGAGTTGCCGCCGAAGAATTGGGTATCGAACCGGAATCGCTGGAAGGTCACATCGAGCGCCGAGAGGTACAGGTCCTCTCGTTCCTGCTGAAACTCGCGCGAGTGGAGCAGCGACAACGCCACCGACGCCTCGCGATCCAACACAATCTGGCCCTGATCGTCGTACGTAAGAAAGGTCATCCAGTCGGGATTCTCGGTGTCCGACGTTTGCCCGTTTTGATGCCAGCAGGGCGAACCCCGCTTGCAGTCGACGCAGAGCATCAACTCGTGTGAAGTCGGATCGTCCGGCGGCATGGGTGGGCGGTCCGGGTTGTCGGGATCGTACATTCGCGATCGAGGGTCCGGATCGATCGAAGCGTCGCCCGGCGTGGGGCAACCATCGCCCGAGGCCCGAGCGATCAACTCATAGGCCTCCCGATCGGCCTGCTGGCGATAATGTGCCCGGCTACACCCCAGGGCGGCCAATGCAATCCCGCACAGCAGCAAACGAGTCCACGGTTTCACGGCCTAGCTACCCCCTCTTTCGCAGGATGTCGTACGGCACGCAAGTGTTGTGATGATAGGCTGTTGAGAAAGTCGTGTGCCACTGCTTGCTTTCAAGCAGTGCCGCCGTGTGGGGCGTGAAACCCCGGCAGGACACTGCTTGAAAGCAAGCAGTGGCACACATGTCCGTCCACGCGACTTTTCAACCGACTCCTAAGGTTTCGGCCGCGAGAAGGCTCGAACTTAAGCGATTATGACGATCGTATCGATCAGGTTGACTCGTAAGGCCCGCGAAATGAGGCCGGATAGGCAAACCTTACGGCGAGGTGGAATCTTGACAGGCCGGCCGGTCGTAAGTATCATCGATAGTTGAGGTTGGGGTCTGGGCACCGGTCCGTCCACGGCCTCGTTTTCTGAGGGAACAGACCGCGAATCCTTTGCTTCGAGCGCCGCTATGAGTATCTGGAACAAGATTCTGATCGGATTGATTCTGGTCGCCTTGCTGCCGTTTTTCTATATGGCGGTGAAGACATTGAAGACACACCAGCACTGGCGCGAGGCGGCGCAATCGCTCGAAGCGCAGCTCGAAATGCAGGAGAAGATCCACGAGGTGATCCGGCGCGGCGGCACGCTCGATCTCCAAGGTCTAAAGGCTCGCGAACGAGTCACGGTGGACGATCTGTCGGTCATCCCACCGGATGTCGAGGTCAGCCCCGGCCCGAGCGGCACGGTCAATATCCGGGGTGAGGTGCTGGGGCTGAATATGGCCACCGTGCAACTCGAGCATTTGCTGGCAAATCGTGGTCGACTCTGGCGAGGTTGTCTGCCGCAGAAGATCAATCCGGGCGGATCGGTTAGCGTGAAAGTCGATTCGAGCGAGCCGCACGGCGTCACGACGAAGATGAGCCTCTTCGTTTTCGAGGAAGACGAGATCGACGAGACGAAGTTCGATCCTCGTTATCGTAACGGCAATCTGGCCGAGGAAGAGTATGTGGATCCGACCCTGGCCGATCCGGCCGGCGCACAGCCGGCTCAGCCCGCCGCGCCTGCCGCCGAAAACGCGACGCCGAAGAGATATTTGGGCGAATTCCTGGTCGCCGGGGTCAACAACGACGAGATCAGCATGGTTCCGGCGGATCAGCTGGGACCTCGTGAATTGCAGCAATTGCAGATAGCGATCCAGAGGGGGAAGTGGACGCTTTACGAGGCCATGCCTGCCGACACCCACGACGTTTTCGGCGGCCTCGACGAGAAGCAGGTGACCGATCGATTGGCGGACGTACCCGAGGCGATCCGAACCGAGTTTCTCAAGGACGGTGAACCTGCGACGCAGGCAGTCATGGATGGCTGGGGAGTGGTGGGGAAACCCGAGGTCGACGACGAGGGGAAATCGGTCTACGTTCGGCCGCTTCGTGACTTCACCTACCTTTTCGGCTACTACCATATGGCCCGCGCGAGACTCAACGGTCAGATCATATCGAACACGCAACAGAAGGCCTTTGTCCAAAGCGCCGAGGCCGACTCCAGGCTCCATGAGCAGTTTCGCGAGCGACAGATCACGAAGCTGAAGGCCGACGAGACTGTGGCCGTTCACGAAGAGGGCGAGGTCGTCAAACTGGGCAAGATCGTGGCAGATGGCATCACGACACTCGAGGGGGTCGTCACCCAGTACATCGAGCGGAATTACGCGATCGCCCATCGGATCGGCCAAATCCAACAGACGGCCGCCGACAAGATCAACGCCCGTACCCGCAATATGGCGGGCACCAACCCCCGCGGGAACTGATCCGTCTGGCGTTTTAAGTGTCCTTATTCATCGGCCTTGTGTGGCGTGATGGACCGACATGTGTGCCACGACTTTTCCAGCCAGACTCTCGGCTCGCTCCTCAGAAAATCGCTATTCCCCCCGGGCCTATGATAACCTAGGCTCTTACTATGTGGTGATTCGCCGGAATTACCCCGACTAACGGGGGACGTCTGGCGAGTTGCCTCAGTTTGCAGCCACGCCGCCCGCGACAAAACGCGAGTATCGCTATGGGAATTTATGACCGGGATTACGCCCGAGAGCAGCAGCCGGGGCTGACAATCCGCGCGCCGCAAACGATCGTCGTCACGTTGATCCTGATCAATTTGGCTCTGTGGCTGGCCAATGGTCTGTTCACGCACGAGGCGGGTACGATCAGCAATACCCTGGCCGCGCATGGCGATACCATCACGAAACCCTGGCTGTGGTGGCAACTGCTGACCTACGGGTTTGTGCATGCTTCGGAACCCCGGCACATCCTCTTCAATATGCTGGGGCTCTGGTTCCTCGGCCGCGAGATCGAACGTCACCTTGGCCGCGGCGAGTTTCTGCGGTTCTATCTGCTCACCCTGGTCATCGGCTCGATCGTTTGGAGCCTGGCCAACTTGCTGCGATTCGCACAGCCGATGCCGAACTTCAGCGTGGTCGGAGCCTCGGGAGCAATCGCCGGGGTGGTTATCCTCTTTGCGCTGAATTTCCCTCGACGGACCCTGTTGCTCTTCTTCGTGATTCCGGTGCCCGCATGGCTGGTCGGCGTCCTGTTGATCGTCAGCGACGTATTGGGGGCCGCCGGTTCCGTTGGCAAAGGCAACGTGGCCTACTCGGTCCACTTGGCCGGGGCGGCGTTCGCTTTCCTCTATTTCCACTTCGGCTGGAACCTGACTCGAATAATGCGGAACCCGTTCTCGTCCTTGAAGTTCCGCCGAGGTCCGAAGCTACGGATTCACGACCCGAGCCAAGACGAGGGGGGCATGAGCGACGAGGTGGATCGTATCCTCGAGAAGATCCATCGCGAGGGAGAGAATAGCCTCAGCCGCAAGGAACGGCGCATCCTCGAAAATGCCAGTCGGGAATATCAGAAACGGCGGCACGTCGGGAAACCGTAATTCAGGAAGAAGGGGACTGGCTCCGAGCCGTGATAGATGTCGAACCCGCCAACAAACGTTGCCGGCTCGGTGCCTGTCCCCTTTTTCCACGGTGTCGCCCGAACGAAAAAGGGGGACAGGCACCGTCGGCCACGCGAGAACAGACTGAAGGATCGGATATCGACGGAGCCAGTCCCCCTTTTTCTCCTTTTTCACAACTCTGGCGAGCAGGGAGGTTTGCCCGATGACCACAGCCAAGTCCTTTGCCATTGGCGGATTGCTTTCCGCCTTGATCGTTTGGCTGGCACTGTTCGCCGGAGCACCCGAGCGGGAAACGCCGAGCGATTCTCGCCGGGCCACACCGTCCGACGACGGTATGGTCCGTCTGACCGGCGGGACGTTTCGCATGGGCAGCGACGTTTGCAAGTCGGCCGACGAACGACCGGCCCACGACGTGAGCGTCGGCCCGTTTCGTATGGACACCCACGAGGTGACCAACCGGCAGTTTCGCCGTTTCGTCGAGGCGACCGGCTATCGGACCACGGCCGAACAACGAGGATTCTCGAATGTGTTTCACCGCGAACGGGAAGAGTGGGTTCGCATGGAGCGAGCCGACTGGCGGCATCCCGGCGGCCCGGACACCGCGTTGTATGGCCGCGACGAATACCCGGTGGTCCACGTCTCGTGGCACGACGCGACCGCCTATGCGGCCTGGTCGGATGGGCGGCTGCCGAGCGAGGCACAATGGGAATATGCGGCCCGATCGGGTCTTCGAGACGCCGATTTCCCTTGGGGACATGATGAGCTGGTCGACGGCCGTTATCGGGCCAATACGCGTCAGCACGGCAAGCAGCCCGACGCCGACGGGTTCGACGGGCCGGCGCCGGTCGCATCGTATCCGGCCAGCCGATTTGGGCTATACGACCAATCGGGAAACGTCTGGGAGTGGTGCGCCGATTGGTATTCCGCCGATTTCTATCGAGCCGGCCCGACCGACGACCCAACCGGTCCGGCGGACGGCACCCATCGGATAGTCCGCGGCGGCTCGTATCTTTCGCCGGAGAATTTCCGTTGCGGCCACCACGTCTCGGCCCGGCATCGACTCGACCCCGACGCGACCTACGCGCACGTCGGATTTCGCTGCGTCGATTGATTGCCGGCGGGTCGTCTTCCCGCGTCTCGCGATTGCCACTCATTCCCCAATAGCCGGCGGCTAACAGCCGGCGGACCGTCTTCCGCGACAAATACGCCCCCCCACGGAAAGTTCCGCGGGGGTGTTACCCCGCGGCTAGGGACTACTGTGATGGCAATGCGACCTCTGTGGCTGCTAAAAAGGATGGGAAACGTCCTTCGCTGTACAACGTCTCCCGGTTGCCTTACAATCTCGGGGGAACTGGGCTTGTACGGTCAGTCTATCGGGAGAATCAATGAAACGTCTTTCCGCCGTGCTGGGATGTTCTGTCGTGATATGGTTGCTGTTCGCCCAGAGTATGGCGGCTGCCGACGAGACACTTGTCCGCTTCGGCCCGACTTTCGATGTCGACTCGGTCAAGACGCAGGACGTGCGACTGACCCGGCGGGGCGATGCCTTGCTGGTTTCGGCCGGCCATAAGGCGATGTGGCCCGGCATGGAGTTACCGGCTCCCGAGCGTGGCTGGGACCTTTCCGGATTCGCGCAGGTCGCGATCGATGTGAAGAACGTCGGCACCCATCCCATGGATCTCTTCTGCCGCGTCGACGATCCCGATTCTCAGGCCACGGAAGTCTGGCTGACCGAAAAGATCTCGCTCGCTCCCGGTAAAGCCGGCGTGTTGCGTGTGACGCTTCGGGCCAAGATGCCCAAGGACATCGAATCCAAACTCTTCGGCATGCGGGGATTTCCCGGCGGTTGGAGCTCCGGAAAGGGGATCGATACGGCTCGGGTCGTTCAACTGGTCATCTTCTTGAATCAACCATCGAAAGACCACGAGTTCGAGCTCGCCAACATTCGGGCCGTCGGCGGCTGGGCCAAACAACCGGCCATCGATCCGGAGAAGCTCTTCCCCATGATCGATCGTTACGGCCAGTTCATTCACAAGGATTGGCCGGGCAAGATCGAGTTGGACAAGGAGCTCGCTGCCCGAAAGACGGCCGAAGCGGCTGATATGGCCGCCAAGCCGGGACCCGCCAACTGGACCCAATATGGCGGCTGGGCGGCCGGACCGAAGCTCGATGCGACCGGCCGGTTTCGCGTCACACAACATCAGGGCAAGTGGTGGCTGGTCGATCCCACCGGCCGGCTCTTCTGGTCCCATGGCGCCGACTGTGTCCGATCGACGACCGGCTATACCCCGATCACCGATCGCGAACATTACTTCGCCGAGCTACCCGACCGCGACTCGCCGTTGGGCCAATTCTTCGGCCGCGCCGGTTGGGCTCCCCACGGATACTATCAGGGCAAGGGCAGCTACGACACGTTCAATTTCACCGGCGTAAACCTGGTCCGCAAATACGGCGACGATTGGCGCCCGCAATTCGCCGAGCTGGCACACCGCCGCTTGCGAAGCTGGGGGATGAACACGATCGCCAACTGGTCGGACCAAGACATCTACCTGATGCGCAAGACGCCTTACACGGCCAACGTCGGCGTTTCGGCCAAGAGCATCGAGGGCAGCCAGGGTTATTGGGGAAAGTTCCCCGACGTGTTTGACCCGGCGTTCAAGGAGAGCGTCCGCCG
>SDBT01021359.1_pt1 | contig 10123 bp, 10 predicted proteins | sample 2277101 | NCBI WGS metagenome assembly SDBT01 (sample SAMN10404973, study PRJNA504765) | marine sediment metagenome | isolation source: marine sediment core GS10_PC15, 103 cmbsf | place: Arctic Ocean: Southern Knipovich Ridge | collected 2010
CTTATGATTCTGTGTTTATAGGTAATATTGCTACTATAAACAATTCTGTTATTATTACAGATGGTTGTTATACTGGCAGCGGTGTGGCGAGGGGAATAGCGGGCGGTGGAGCTTCATCAAATTAGATTATTAGCAATTCACAGATAATAGCTCAGGCCAAATATGGAGATGAGAAAAGTAGTGTTCACGGGGCTGTTCTTTACGAGAGCGACAGAGACCTTTATTGCATAGATAATACGGTCAATAAGGTGGTGGCGGAGAACTGTATCTTTATTGCAGATGGTTCTTTGCCTTTGGCACCTCACGTTGATTCTTATGCCGATAGTGATGTGTATTGCTTAAAAAATATACCAAATTTAATTCTAAGAGGCTGCACGCTTTTTGGTTCAACCGATGCAAATCTATCAAAAACAGCTTATGGCGTACAGGCAAGCCCTCGAACTGTTTTGAATGATTGCTCTTTTGATATTACAGGGATAGCAGACTCATTCGACCTGCACAGTACTGCTGCGAGAACAGTTCGGTTGGCTAATTGCGAATACGACAGTAGCCAGGTCCACGCAAATGTTACAGTAAAAGAAATTCAGTCTTATGTTTTAGATGCTGCTTTGTCTGATCATACAGACAACGGTACAGTTGGTGAACGATTAAATAGTTTAAATTCTTTAGATAGATAAGGAGTTAGTCATGGGAATTAATGTTACAAGACGTCGAGCCTGGTCGATTCATCGTTCCGGTGTACTTGAAGGTTCGGCTGATGCAGACCTTGCAGCTGCAACTAAAATATGGGCTTCTGTTATAGCTACTTATAATTACAACAGATTAGGTTCTATAGTTGATGGTCTTTTTAGATTGCCAGAAGGTATAAATAAACTTGCTATTCGTGTACGATCTGATGGTGCTGATGGTGATACTTGTACTGCGAAGCTTTATTTATTTCAGGCCAAAGAAGATGCGAAATTGGCTGCGAGTATAGCTTTTACTATTGGATTAATGCAGGCTACAAAACAAATTGGTGGTGCTACAACTTTGTATGCGGACCAGGCTGTAGTTACTTGGAGTTTTCCAAATACTGTATCTTCTGATAGCACCGGTGCAAATGGTGATAACATGGCTATTGTTTCCGTTGATACTGCCTTATTCGAATATGCTCTTGTTTTAATTACTGCTTCGACAATGGCCGGTACGAATACGAAAAAAATGGCAGTTGATATTGGTGGTTGGTCCTAACCTTTTTTGAAAGGAAAACTATGTCACGTTTAGTACGCTTTAAAGATTATAAAGGTATTCGCACAAAAGCTTTAATTTTTGAGCGATCGTCCATGAGGCTTCTTTGTATATGTTGCGGTCAAAAAAGGTTTGGTATTTTGATCCGTCACATAGAGCCCAGGAAAATACCTGATAGTTTGCTCTGTCATGAATGTGCTGTTCTTATTGCTTTGGGCCAGGCAATCAAAGTCGATAAGAATACTTTCTTCGGCTCTTATGCTCCGTCTAAAATAATTGCAGAAGCTCGAAGGAGGGGTAAACAAAAAACAGGTCGGGCCCCGAGTGAACAAGTCGAGTGTCCTGTTTGCAAAAGGAAATTTACGAAAAATGGATTGAGACTCCATATTATTGCTAAACATCCTGATTATCTTCCGGTTAAACCGCAAGGTACATCTGGATTCCATTCAGCATTTTCTGAGCAAGAAATGGCTGCGTTTAGCGACAATATAAGAAAAGAACAGCAAGAAAAAAAGGATCTTAAGGAATCTGATGCCACAGAAGTTGAACACAAACCAGATCAAAAGGAAAACTAACGAGGCTAAGTTTTTCCATAAGCACATTGTTGAAGGCAAAGGCTTTGTTCAATCTGCTCGGGAAATGGGTGTCTCGAAAGTAACTGCCAGTAGCTATAAGAAAAGTGTGGACTTCAGGCAGATGGCTGTAAAATATCTGGAAGATTCTACTCTTGGCGGCGTTAAGGGAACAATGGGTAAATTAGTGACTGCTCTTGATGCTGTACGTCCCCATAATAAAATCCATAAAACTACGGATAAAGATGGTGTTATTACTGAACGTACCGAAGTTGAATGGGTTCCTGATACAAATGCAAGAATGAAAGCTTTACAGGAGGTACATAAGATTTATGGACTCTATGCCCCACAGAAACGAGATATTGAAGTTACAATTTCCATTTCATCGGATGCAGAGCTATTTACGGAAATTGACGAGGCTCAAAGAGCTTGCAAGTTTATCGATTCATACGAAGAGCGGGAAGGAAGCTTTGAATTGGCTCCAGACCCACAGGGAGACAGCAACGGAGATTTTGAATCGCGTCAAAGAACCTTATTACAGGGAACTCCCGTACCGTAACCGTAGTGACGGTGAACCTAGCTGGCAGCATCGGATAATATGGGAGCAACCTAATTGGAAGGGTTGTATAGCTTGTGGAGCTAACCGTATAGGCAAGATTTTAAGCTATAAACAGACCGTTCCAATGGCAGATGGTTCATATAAAACAATGGCTGATATAAAGATTGGTGATATGGTTTTAAGTTACGACATAAAAACTGGAGAATCAGCCCCTTGCAAAGTAACGAATAGATGGGAACATGGACTGAAACCCATTAAGAAAATTACATTCAGTGATGGCGAGAGTGTATATGTAGAAGAAAATCATCCATTTCCAGTTAAACTTCGTAGTGGAAAAACATGGAATAGAAGCAAAAATAGCAGGCATAAAAATAAAACGGAAATAGTGAAAGTAGTAAAGAAGACGGTTAAGGAATTAACGCCGAGATTAAAAAATTCAATTGCGATGAGAACTCGAATGCTTAGTCCTATATCAGTTAAATATTCTGATGGAAATAAATTACCCATACACCCATACGTATTAGGAGTTCTATTGGGAGATGGATCTATAGTAAAAAAAACTGCGTTAGCTATAACATCTGAAGATAGTTGCATAATCGAAAGAGTGAGTGAGAACTTAAACGGAATAGTCTTAATATCAAAAAGAACAAACAAGATTTCGCATGGTTTAATCAAAGCAAGTGGACTTGAAGAAAAACTAATTTCTTTAGATTTACTTGGAACTAAATCAGGAACAAAGTTTGTGCCTCAGATTTATATGTCAGCTTCATATGAAAATAGAATGCAAATATTGGCAGGGTTAATAGACACCGATGGATTCAAATATGGGTTTTGTGTTAAATCTAAAAGGCTTGCAAGTGACTTCCAGAAGTTAATAAAAAGTGTTGGTGGAAAAGCTACTATACAAGAAGTTGAGAAAACTTGTACCAACGCTAAGGGCGGACCAAAGAAGGGAATTTATTACAACGTTACATGGAGGGCGTATGATATTCCAGTAGAATTAAAATACAAAATGCCAGCCAGAACGAAACGTAATTGTGATTATTCCAGTAGAATTGTAAGGTCAATTGAAGATTGTGGTACAGAGCTTTCGTGCTGTATTGAAGTAGACCATCCAGATCACTGTTTCTTAATAGGAGATTTCATAGCTACTTGTAACAGCAGGCTCGGTGGCTTCGTTACAAGTCTTTTTGTTACAGGAGAGCACCCAAGATACAAAAGCCCTCAGAATGGACGTGCGTGGATTGTAGGGCTCGACAGTAAAGCTATTGAAGCTATTCAGAAACCTTATTTTGAAATGTTCATGCCTAAGCGATGGCTTGATAGTGGGAAGTATAACGGTAAGCATAACTACTGGACGTTTGATTGTGAAGGTCGGCATTGGGAAGTTTGGTTTAAGTCCGTTGATTCCGGACGAAAAAAGTTCCAGGGTGATAAAATTGATTTTGGTTGGGTAGATGAAGAACCGCTTAAAGAAGGAGTCTTTACTGAATTCGAAATGAGAACTATTGATAATGCAGCTCCCTGGTTAATGACAGCTACTCCGGTAGAGGGGACCAGGTGGCTAAAGGAAACTCTCGAACGTGATGATGTGTTTTTTACGATGGCCGGCATGAGAGAGAATCCTTATATCCCGTTGGAGGAAATTGAAAAAATCGCAAGCAAGTTACCTAAGGATGAACGTGATGTTCGTATCGAAGGGAAATATCTTATTTTTGGTGGCCGTCCGGTTTTCGATCGTAATCTTCTTATGGCGATTGAAAAGAAGGCGAGTTCACATAGAGAAGGGATATTGGCAGTCGCATGAAACTTACTTCAGCTCAATATACTTTTGTAGAACAGGAATCAGGCCCGTTGCGGATCATTAGAGAGCCGGAACCTGGTATGGTTTATACGATGGGTGTTGATGCTGCTACCGGTCTTGGCAATGATTTTTCATCCGTACAGATATTAACTAATACTTTGCCTTGTGAGCAGGTGGCTGTGTTTCGGGCTCAATGGACTGTCAGTATTTTTAGTGAATTTGTTAATATGATTGGTCGGTTCTACAATGAGGCCTTGAATGTGTGTGAAATAAATTATCCTGGTAACTCTGTTCAGGATGCTCTTTTACAATATTATCGATATCCGAGGAATTATCAGGCTGAAGAACATCTTGACGAAGATCCTAACATTTCCTGTAAGTACGGTTTTAGAACTACAGAAGCAAGTAAGTGGCTTTTAATAAATGAGACTCAACTTGCTTTGTTTAATAACGAAATTATTATAAATGATCCTGTAACCATATCTGAAATGATGAACTTTGTTTATCAGGGATCCAAACATAAAACCGGTGCCGCACAGGGATTTTGTGATGATACGGTAATAGCTTTGATGTTGGCTTATCACGGCGTGAAGTTATATCCGTTTATCAGACCGAGAAAAGAAGTTCAGCAAAAGCATGTAACTGAGGATATCGATGCTCGTAAGTCGTGGCGATTATTCAGGGAACGAATAAATAGCTCGAGGAAGGAAACGGTGGTTTTGTAATGTTTAATTTTATTGGCAATAATAAAAATAATGAGGATGTTTTAAGTGATCTGAATATTCCTTCTCCTGTGTTATCTGAGGGAATGATCAGGCGTGATAACTTTTTTCATAACTGCTGGATGCTATTGAAATCAGAGTGTCCGGATATGGCAGTTGAGATGGGAAGGGTTGAATTGACTATTGCCGGTTATGATCCGGACAATAATAAAGAAATAACATTAACCGAAGAAGAAAAAGCGAAACAGAAAGCAGATGCGAGTAGGCAAACTTTATGAGTTCCCCAACTGTACTAAATATTGCTACTAATGTGAAGTGTCCGAACTGTCATAGGAAACTTTGTAAGATCAGAGACTATAACGGTGTACCTCTTGTTGAAGTAAAGCATAAAGACATACTCGTATTAGCTACGGAGGCAATTATCGGGTGTGTTGATCGCGAGTGCAAGAAAACGTATCGCGTTAATGCAGAAACGACTTTAGTTGAGGAGATAGAACTTGGCAGAAGACAATTATAGTTATAAGACAAATTTTACTCAGCATGTTTTAGTTGATGAGAGTGGGGCGGTTCCTGACATCGTTCAGAATGTCGCTACTATTATGCGGAAGCGTATCGATTCTTTTAACCCGCATAGACGACTTTTATTGATTGAGACAAAGGCGAATATTGCTTACTTGGTTGGTGAGCAGAATATCGAACTCATAGGCGATACTATTGTTCCTGCTTTAAAAGAACGTACTGTTGAAGCTGTTGTCAATGTTCTTTTGCCTGCCGTCCAAAAGGACATGGCCGTTGGTACAAGCCGTCCACCTGTTTTTGATATTGTTCCCGCCGGCACTGATGATGATGATCGTGCTACTGCTCTTGTTGCACGTAAGGGTTATAGTCATATGCAACGGATCAACGGTAAAGACCTTAAACGTGGTGATACAATATTGTGGTACGATATTTCAGGTGTAGGCTGGCGTAAGACTATCTGGAATCCCAATGCCCGGGTTGTAGGTATAAATCCGCCTGCTTTTGATGAAGATGGTCAGGCTATGCCTACTCATGTTGAAGGACTTGAAGGTGGTGCTGCTCTTGTTGAGGGTGAAGTAGAGATCATTGTAGTTCCTACATCACAATTGATTTATGATTTCAGGGCTGCCGATCTCACAAAACTAACATGGATTATTCATGCGAAGCGTTTAACTTCGGATTGGGTATTAAATACATTCGGTTTAGAGATTCACGATAAGCTATCTGCTCAGTTTGCCCAGGGTGGTAATTCAAAAGAAAAAGAGTTTGAAACTAATATCATGAATCGTTTTACAGATATTCATGAGACTCTTGGCAGTGGTATTCAAAGAATGGTTACTCCGGTACAGTTTGACTCTCAAAATGTACAGCTGGATTCCGATCGTCTTATTGATTATTACGAATATTGGGCTAAGCCTACAAAGGAAAACCCAACGGGTACGTATGCTATTATGCTTGGTTCTCAACTTGTTTATCATCGTCCTTATCCGACAGAGCAATATCCTCATGGTGAATTGCCTTTTACTCCTGCTGCTCCGGTTAAGATCAATGGTGCTACAAGTGGTGCTATCTGCAGAGTATCACAGACCAGGCCCCTGCAGAGGAAATTGAATAAACTTGCTTCTCAGATAGATGAAAATATTGATGTTGTTGGCAATGCAGTTATCTTCACGCCTAGAGGTGCGAATCTAAGGCATAAGACATTAGATAACGGTGCCGGCAATATAATTGAATACGATGGTCCGGTTGGCCGGCCACATAGAGAACCTGGTGTTCCTATGAGTTCTCAGGCATTTACGCAGATCATGTTTTATAAAAATGCGATAGATGATATATTTGCTTTTCACGGTGCAATGAGGGGTCAACCACCTAAGAATATTGATAGTGGGTTTGGTATTCAGGCATTACAGAGTTCTGATATAGAACATCTTGGTCCGATCGTTTCTGGTTTTGAAAAAGCTGATGAAACTGTTCTTTATCAATGTTTGACACTCATGGCCGCTAATTATCAAAAAGGCAGAATGATAAATGTTGTCGGTAGTGATTATGAATGGGCATTGCACGAATGGGATCCGGAACAATTAAAAGGTAAGTTCAATGTATTAGTGAGACATAGGTCGTCCATGCCTATCGATAAAGACAAGGAATCTGAGGTTGCTTTTAATCTTTGGAACTCTGGCTTACTTGGTGATCCTCAGGATCCGGAACTTCGTATCTGGACTATGAATCAGATGCACTTCGGTAATAAAGAAAATATCTTACAGAAACATTCGAAGCAACGTAATTTTGCAATGATGGAGTTTTCTGCTGCGGTAGAGAATTTAAAAAGTCTTACTATTCCGGAGGGTGCATCGAAAGAACAACTTGCAAAGTTGGTAGCAGCTTATACTTTTGTGCCCTCTATAAATCCGTTTGACGATCATATGATTCATGTTATGTGCCATAACGAATACATGCTCGATAAGTATTGGGATTTCAAAAAGACAGGTAATGTTTTATATATCGAACTTCTTAATAATATGGGTAATCACACAAGAGAACATCAACAGATAATTATGGAAAAACAGAGAGCTTTGCATGACCGTCAATTGCTTGACCAGATGCTTATTAAAGGTAAGACGCCGCAGCAGATACTTTTAGCAAAGCGGCCACAAAATAATTCTAACTCAAAATAAGAAAGGGAATTAATCATGGTAGATGTTAATCAAAACAACGCAGGTCCGCCGGTTATTGCTGATACTAGCGATGTGGAAGTACTTCAGGTCAGTAATCCGGATATTGGTCAGGGATTCCCTGATACTGTGAATCAAACCCCCGTGCCGGTTACTCCTGATGCCGAGAAGGGTGCTGAGGCTCTGGTAGATGGACAACCAGGTAAAGAAACCCCTGTGGTGCCAGAAAAACCTGTTGAGACCACTGAGGCGACTGTGGAGCGTTTAAAACTACAGAATACTCAGAACTCAAAGCTTTTACTTGCTATGGGTCTTGATCCCATGAGCGATATGGCTGAACAGCTTGAAAAAGGTTTCATTACCGAAGAAATGGTACAACGGCATGTGGCTTCGAAATTTAATATTCCTGCACCTTCTGCTCCGGCTGCTCAAACCGAAACAACTGTTACCGATCCTGTGGCAATAGCTGAACAGAATCTTGTTGCTGCAGAGGAAAAATATAATAAAGAGATTGCAGCAGATGGAACTGTAACTCTTGAAACTAATGCTAATCTCCGTTCGGCAGATAAGGCACTTAACAACGCAAAGTTAGAAAAACTCACATACCAAATCACCGCCAAAGATAGAAAAGTGCAGGTTGATGAGAGTGTGGATGCTGTTCTAACTGTTACACGTGAAAATGCTGAATTTGTTAAAATGGAAAAACCGCTACAGAATACACTTGAGCAAGTTTCACTTGGCTTTACTGGTTTGCTGGCAGCTAACAAAGCAAGAGAGATGGGAATTGACCAGACTACTCTTACGCCTCAGCAATATCGGTATTTTGCAGGTCAGGCTAATAATGAACTCGAGGTTTTAGCGGAGTACTATCGTAATCTCGGTCGGGAAGAAGTAAAGGCTCAATTTAAAATACAAGCCAATCCCCAACCGGTGAACACAAATGTAAATGTAAATAATCCTACACTACTTCCGCAAATTGTTCCTGAAAATGCGAGTGGTGTTCCTGTGCCTATCGTAAATCCGTATGCAAAGGTTAATCACTTGAATCATAAACAAGCAGCTGCGGATTATATGAAAAGGACTCAGGGAATAGTATAGGAGTTAATCGAAAGGTACATCATGAAAGGACTCAATTTTTTCTCCGTTGAAGAACGGATGGCAAAACACAATGCTTTGGCAAGTTTAATGCCGCTTGGTTTTGGTCTTAGTGCTATCACTGCTCGATTTGTTGCAGCGAGTAACGTAGTAACTACAGTTGACCAGTACAGACAGTCTTATCAATATTCTGCTTCTGTAGATGGTCTATTGAAGAATGTATATCTTCCTGCGTTAAATAACACGACTTTCCACGCAACGCCACTCATGGAAATGTTCGGTGACTGGGGTGGCAAGATGGATTTTACTGGTAATAAAGCCATTAAAGCTTTTAAGCATCAGGGAGCTGGTGGTTTCGGTGGTATCTCTGAAGGTGGTAATTTTGTAAAGGGTCGTAACCAGAAGGGTTTCCAGGGCTTTACCCGTATCAAATACCTGAATGCGTTTTTCTCTCTTACCGGTCCGGCCGCTCGTACTGTTAGAGCTGGTCAGGGTGGTTATGTTGATGCCGTATCTTCCGCTTTGGACGATACTCTTTTACTGGCAAAGCAACAGATGGAGAGAATAATCGGTGGTGATGGTTGGGGTGAACTTTGTAGGTTTACTGCCGGTGCCATCGATGAAGCTGCTATGGCAAATGGTGAATATGTTCCAACTGGTGCAGGTGCAACCGGTACTACTGAAGTCATATTAACAGCGAATGGTGGTGGAGCATATACATTCGTTCAATGGTTACAGCCTGGTATGCGAGTCCATCTTGTTAATACTTCTAACTGGGATGGTGCTTTGACTTCTGCACACCTGGTTGGTCCGTTTGAAGTTGGTAACGTCGATTACAAAGCAAACGGTTTTAGTTTGAAGTATGTAGGTTCAGCTTCTCTTGATTTGGCTACTGCTATTGCTTCTGCTGTTACCTATCTTGTTCTCGAAAATGCTTATGGTCAAACTGAAACTGCAGGCGGTGATTCTGATACAGTTTATAATTGCCTTGAAATGAATGGTCTTTATAACCTGGTTTCAGATGGTACTTCAGTCGGTGAAACAACTGCGAATAAAACTTCAATATGGGGTTTGACTCGTTCGACTTATCCGCATGCCTTAAAGAGTACTGTTGAACTGGCTGCAGGTGAGGAACTTGATGAGGTATATTTAATCGGCTTGATTCTTGATCTTGTCAATATCAAACAGAGTATTCCTAATGTTCTTGTTACTGATCCCAAGAGCCGATTGAAATATTTCGGTAATCGAAAAGAGGATCGAAGATTCGACATGAAGGTTATGGATTCGATGTTTGGTTTTAGGAGCATCGGAGTTGTTATCGATCAATATAACTTGCTTTTACAGAGCTTGTCATCTTTGGTTCCTGGAACAATGTTCCTGCTGAATACAAATGGTTTCAAATTCGTAAAAGCAACTAACGGTTTTGAGTGGATCGAAGATGGTGGTAGGATTCT
>SDBT01021360.1_pt1 | contig 10123 bp, 8 predicted proteins | sample 2277101 | NCBI WGS metagenome assembly SDBT01 (sample SAMN10404973, study PRJNA504765) | marine sediment metagenome | isolation source: marine sediment core GS10_PC15, 103 cmbsf | place: Arctic Ocean: Southern Knipovich Ridge | collected 2010
CTCTTACCTTTCACATATCTTTAGGTATCTCTGCCAGAAAGACTGCTTTTATTCTGGGCAATGTCTTTAAACTACCTATCTCTTATCAGACTGTTCTCAACTATACTGAGATGGCTGCTCCCTACTGCCATAGGTTTAATCTAGCCAACAAGGGAGAAGTAGACGATATTCAAGCTGGCGATGAGACCTATATTAAAGTAAGAGGCGAACATAACTTTGTCTTCTTTTTTATCTCCTCAAAAAGTCGTAAGATCACTGCCTACCATGTTGATGGAACAAGGGATACCCTGCCGGCTATCATCGCCATGAATGAGGCCATTCGTACAGCTAAACCTGGGCAAGAAGTTGTCCTGGTAACTGATGGTAACCCTTCTTATCCTGCCGGGATTCACTTCATCAATGAGAGCTATGAGCCTCTTCTAACCCATAAGAAGGTCATTGGCTTGCAAAATCTTGATTCAGAATCAGAGGAGTTTCGTCCCTTCAAAGAGCTTATTGAAAGACTCAATCGCACCTATAAGTTCCACATAAGAGCTGCTTATGGCTTTCATTCTAGAAACGGAGCAGTAGCTTTAACTACTCTTTTTGTTACCCACTATAACTTTCTTCGACCCCATATTAGTCTTGATTATTCTGTGCCTATACCTTTAGAAGAATTAAAGGATATAGATACCCTTCAGGGCAAATGGGCTAAAGTTATTCAGCTAGCTACAGAGCCCTCACTCAACTAGAGCCTTTTAAAAGGGTTGATTGATTAAAAGATAGTAGCAGTAGGATTGTGGAGACTGTGGAGAGCTCGAAGAGTTATCCAAGTGATGTGGGCAATCTAAAAGATTATCCACAGAACGGCAGTATCCACAATAGGACCCTTGAGTATTGTTAGAAACCTACTCCTTTTGATTAGATCTCACTAGTTTTCAATAGTAGACCCAGAATAACCAACCTTCCATTTTCTTACTCCAGTATCAAGCCCTACAACTATCAAAGCCTTCTTCTCAAAGAACAATTATGATCTTACTTCAAAGAAAATTTCATCTTTTTACTTTGTTGATCTTTCATATCTATTTTTCATATTCACCATACAACTCTTGACAGTACCTAATCTTCACTATGGGTGAAGATTGTTATTTGACTTTCTGTAGTCTGAAGATTAATTTTGCCTGGCTTTTTGTTAAAGTCTTGTAAGTTCGTCTATCTTCACTTTTTACCATGGAATAATCCCGAGTTATGACTTTGACCGCTTAAGAAACGACCATTATCGCCTTCATGACATTGCCCTTTCTATTCTTGACGATTTGTAGCCCTTCCAGGGTGTCCTCGAGGCTGACCTGGTGCGTAATCAATCGCTTCACATCTATCAAACCTTCCGCCATGGTGTATGACATGTGGTCAGGTAAGAGGGCTTAACCAGGAAAACCGAATAGTCTTGTCCATGAGAAGCGAGCTCAGCACAGGAACGTTTATTACATCGTCCGGACCTGGGAGACCAAAATAGACAATGATACTTCTCCCTCCTGATATTTTGAGAGCTTCTTTCAAGAGAACTCCTCATCCCACTACGGAAGGCTAAAGCCACATCATAGCCAGCATGCTCAAAAGGAAATAGATAGGTGAGATTGAGCCGTAGTGCAGCATCGGTCCCCAGGGATTTAAGATAATCAAGCCTGGAAATAATTCCCTCTAAGTCCCCTATGCCATCGCCATTGGTATCCTGAAAGCTCTGGGGATAGATCTGATAGAAAACGCTATTAAGATACCACTTTGAACTATTCATAATGTCCCCTCTTTTATTTAAATATAATTCTCAATATCAGGAAAATTGCAGTAAATATACCAATGCCCATTCCTGTTAGTAACATTCCCTGCTTGGTCGCTATAGCCCGTGCCCACTTTCTCTGCGCTGGAGTAAGCTCCTTGTGCTTTCGGGGGTGCTTCAGTTCCAATGAATACGTCTTACGGAGCATCTTGGCTGAGGCATCTATGTTCCCCTTCCTCTTGTGGAGCACTGCGAGGTTATAGTGGCTATTTACATGCTCTGGCTCAAACTCTATGGTCCTCTTATAGGCATACTCAGCTAAATCGAGCTTTCCCATATCATAGTAGATGTTTCCCAAGCGATAATATATCCTGGATTTTAAGATACCCGCCTCCAACACATCCACCAGTAGGTCTATACTTTTCTTATACTGCTTTTTCCTTCTCAGGCGTTCTGCTTCCTCTAATACTTGCTCTACATCTTCCTGAGAAATTTGTCCTTTCTCCTTTTTCATTAGGGTTTCCACCCCTCTCATTCACTATGCCTCTATGCCCCTTAAATTAAGATTTTCAGCCAAATGGCAGGCTACAAAGTGTTCTGGTCTGACTTCTCTTAAGGAAGGAGCTATCTTGCTACAGACTTTTTTCACGTATCGACAGCGAGGATGAAAATAACACCCGGAGGGAGGATTAAGGGGGGAGGGAACCTCGCCCCTTAAAATTATGCGTTCTGCCTGATAATCTGGATCAGGCACTGGTATAGCCGATAAGAGAACTTCTGAATATGGATGTAGTGGTCTTTCATAAAGCTCATTTGCCTCTCCAAGTTCTTCTATCCGGCCAAGGTACATAATGGCCACACGGTCAGAGACATGTTGGATCACGGCTAAATTATGAGAGATGAAAAGGTAGGTCAAGCCAAATTGTCTCTGGAGATTTTTCAATAGGTTTAATATCTGTCCCTGGACGGAGACATCCAGAGCTGATGTTGGCTCGTCACAGACTATGAATCTCGGGTTAAGGGCTAAGGCTCGGGCTATACCAATACGCTGGCGTTGGCCCCCCGAGAACTCATGAGGGTAGCGAATCATATCCTCAGCATTAAGCCCAACGGCCTCAAGAAGCACCTCGGCTCTTTCCTTCTGCTCTTTTCCCCCCCCTTTATTATGGATTTCAAGGGGTTCCTTAACAATATCCCCTATTCTCATTCTGGGATTAAGGGAGGAGATGGGATCCTGAAAGATAAAGGCCATTTCCTGACGCACAAGCCTCATCTCATCAGGGAAAAGTTTGGTGAGTTCCACTTCAACGGGCTCGTCGTTATTCGAGAGGACCTTGCTGCGGAAAATGGTCTCACCTTCGGTGGGCTCAATAAGGCGTATAATGCATCTACCCACCGTAGTTTTGCCACATCCGCTTTCCCCTGCCAGCCCCAGGGTCTCGCCCTCTTTAATGTAAAGGTCTACTCCAGCTACTGCTTTAACATAACCCACTGTTCGCTGAAAGAAGCCTCTTTTTACCGGAAAGTACTTCTTTAACCCCCTTACCTTTAACATTACACCTTCTGGAATTTTTACCTCTTTCATCCTAGCTACTTTCACCCTCTCCATTTTTTTCATATAACCAGCAGCGCACCCGGTGTCTTCCTTCTATATGAAATAGTGGAGGTTTTTCTTCGCACCTATCCCTTCGTGCCGAACATCGAGCGGCGAATCGGCATCTTTTGGGCAGATTAATTGGCTCTGATACCGAGCCTTCAATGGGAACAAGGGGCTCTTTGGCCCTCGAGCCTATATGGGGCATAGATTTTAGAAGTCCCTCGGTATAAGGGTGAAAATGTCTCTTAAATATATCCCTTACTGTACCCTGTTCTACTATTTGTCCGAGGTACATCACCATCACCTCATCAGCCATACTGGCTATAACTCCCATATCATGGGTGATGATCATAATGGCGGTGTTGAATTCCGTTTGCAGTTCTCTCATAAGATCGAGAATTTGCGCTTGAGTGGTCACATCCAATGCAGTGGTGGGCTCATCGGCTATAAGGAGGGCAGGATTACAGGAAAGGGCCATACCGATCATAGCACGTTGACACATACCTCCACTTAATTGATGAGGATATGTGTCTACATCGCTCTCAGGATTTGGAAAGCCCACCTTAGCCAGCATTTCAATGGCCCCGCAACGAGCGGCTTGCTTATCCATATTTTGGTGAAGGATTATTGCCTCCACAATCTGGTCTCCTATGGAATATACCGGATTGAGGGAGGTCATTGGCTCCTGGAATATCATCGCTATCTCCTTACCTCGAATTCTCCTATACTCCGGTCCCTTTGGCGGAAGATTATGAAGATCGACTACAGAACTACTATCTCTATGATAAAGGATCTCGCCCGCAATCTTTCCCGGTGGTTGAGGGATAAGTTTCATAATGGAGAGGGCAGTTACACTTTTACCGCATCCGCTCTCTCCCACAATTCCAAGGTTCCTATGTCGCTTCATCGTGAAGGAAACCCCATCCACTGCTTGCACCACTCCCCTGTAAACTTGAAAATAAGTTTTCAAATTTTTTACTTCGAGAAGAGGTCCATTATTTTTACTCTCATTTGATTGATTGCCCATTAATCTCCCTTACCTTCTGGAAAATGGATCAGCAGCATCCCGAAAACCATCCCCTAAAAAATTATAACATAACACAGTTAAGATTACGAAAAACACTGGAATAACGAACCAGGGGCTAAACCTCAAGGCAAGCACACTTTGAGTTTCAGCAAGTAATACTCCCCAGCTTGTCATAGGGGGACGTAGACCTATCCCAAGAAAGCTTAAGGCAGTCTCGCCAAGGATCATACCTGGAATTGAAAGGGTGGCAATCACGATGATGTGGCTCATGCAGTTAGGGATGAGATGACGGACGATAATGCGGCGGGTATCAGCGCCAAAGCTTTTGGCGGCTAAGACAAACTCCTGTTCCCTTAAGGAAAGAACCATTCCCCTTATCTGGCGTGCCAACCCACCCCAACCTATTATGGAAAGTATTACGGTAATGCCGAAATAGACAAGATAGGGTGACCAGGTAGGAGGTACGAGAACGGCAAGGGCCATCCATAATGGAATGGATGGAAATGACATAAGAAGTTCTATAATGCGCTGCATCGCCATATCGGCAAATCCCCCGAAATATCCCGAGATGGTTCCCAGAGTAGCGCCGAGAACTAAACTTAAAAATACCCCTACCAGTCCAATGCTGAGGGATATTCGACCACCATAGAGAATACGGGAAAAAAGACCGCGTCCTAATCGGTCTGTTCCAAAAATGAACCCGGTTCCCTCTCTTGTGCTAAATAAGTGGATATCACCGCGAAAGATATGCCATAGCTTATAGGGCTCTCCCCTGGTAAAAAAATATACAGAATATTTTTTTGAGGTATCTATAAGAAAATAGCGTCTGAAAATTTCCCGATCAACTTTTTTCTCATAGGCGTAGACGAAAGGCCTTAAGGAAAAATTCCCCTCTTTATCAAAAAAATGAGGCCATTGAGGAGGGGCGGCTAAGTATTCGGTGGTATACTCCAGAGGATAAGGGGCAAAAAACTCAGCAAACACAAAACATACAATATATAAAATTATAAGAATTACCCCACTTGCCAGTGCCATCTTATTTTCTTTAAACTTATACCATGTTAGCTCAAGATAGCTTGGGCTTTTACGTGCAGCTTGAGTAAGCTGGCTATTTTTCTTACTAACATTATTATTGACCATTTTTTACCCTTTATTTATCTTAGTCGTATCTTATGCGTGGGTCTACCTGAGCAAGGGCGATATCGGCGAGGAAGTTGCCAATAACCAAAAGTATAGCATAAAACATTAAAAAAAATCCTGCTAAAAGCATGTCCTGGCTCTGGAGAGCCTCCAGATAAAGAGGACCTGCCGTAGGCAAGTTCAATACAATGGCCGTTAATGCTCCTCCAGATAAGATAGCTGGCAAGGACATGCCCAGCGTGCTTATCAATGGATTGATGGCCACTCGCACCGCATGCTTCCATACTACAAGGACCTCCTTGAGTCCCTTTGCCCTGGCTGTCATTACATATTGTTGTCCAAGGATATCCAGGAGGTTCCCCCTCATTACGCGCATTAGGCCACAGGTTCCTGCTGTGCCAATGATGACCACCGGAATCCACATATGTTTCATTAAATCTAAAACTCTGGCGAAGCTCCAGGCGGCTTTGAGGTATTCCGGGGAAAAAAGCCCTCCTACGGATACATCAAAATAATATACGCACACAAACATAGCTATAAGGGCAAATAAGAAGTTGGGGATGGCAAGTCCAATGAAGCCCAAAAAGGCGAAGATATTGTCTCCAACGGAATATTGATGAGTAGCCGAATAAACCCCTACGGGAATTGCTAACATCCAGGAAAAAATTAGAGTGCTTATCGAAATGGCAAGGGTAAGAACAATTCGTTCTCCAACAAGACTTGATACTTTTTGTTCGTAACGAAAGGATCTTCCAAAATCTCCTTTCATAAAGTGAGTTATCCATATGAAATATCGCATATACTGTGGCTTATCAAGTCCATAGCGCACTGTTAATTCCGCTATACGCTGCTCAGCGCTTCTGTCACCGCGTTGCGAGAGTTCAGCCAACCGCATTGTCAAAAAATCTCCTGGGGGAAGTTCCATAATAATGAAGCCCACAATAGAAACTGCCAAAAGAAGAAGAACTGAATAAATGGCTCTTCGCACCAAGTAAGTAATCATCAACAAGCCTCCTATTAGGGGGGGGAAGGATAAGTATCACCTCCCCCTGGGCATTTACCTCTTAAAGAAGAATTGTGTAGCAGTTTTTCAGAGATTTCCGCCAAATAACTTCATATAGATGGCGAACTGTAAATTTTATGATTCTTACTCTCACTTTATTTTCTTGCAAGGATGTCTTTATCTGCCTCTTTTACAATATTATCTATTTGATTGGCTATATCTTGATCCAAAGGTTCTACTTTATGTTCTTTCAAGATATCTTCTTTTTTCTTAATTGCCCTTTCTAGTATCAAATTATCTCCTCTTTTCTTCCAGAGCTCCCAGTCGTTTCTATCGAAAAGCTCAGGAAACCAGAGTTCTTTTCTAAAGTGCTTCAGGGTATGTTCCTCTTCCAGGAAATGTCCACCGATGCCTATCTGCTTAATTACATCAAAGGCAAGTGTTTCCTTATTTACCTCAAACCCCTTCATCATGCGCCTAAGATAGCCAATCATTTCATCATTTATAATTAGCTCCTCTAAGCTTGCCCCCTGATCAGCACCTACTATTCCCATATGTCCAAAGATATCTGCTCGAGCTAAAACACCTAATAAAAGGGTCATTCCTCTTTCTAAACCATTTTGAAAGTCGGGAAGCTTGGAATCAGTGAGGCCAACATTAATCCCCACTGGAAAACCGTAGAATCTAGCAAGCTCTGTCATAGCTATTGCCATTAAACCTTGTTCCGGAGACCCAAAAGAGATATTTCCTGTAGCCGAATCCATTATATGAGGAATTCCCCAATAGGTTACAGGCAATCCAGGCGAAAGTAATTGAGAGATGACAATGCCAGCTAAAATTTCAGCATTCTCCTGAGCTATTGTCCCAGCCAAAGTAGCAGGGGCAGTAGCCATGGTCATAGCCATCGGTCCGAAACCAACTGGCAGTCCTGCTTTAGCAAACTCGATAAGGATCTCCAGTCCTTCCTTGCTGAATTGCAAAGGACTGATAGGCTCAATAAAAGCCTCAGTCATCGGTCTATTTCTTGACTCTATTTCTCCGCCAGCGACAACTTTGAACATCTCAATAATATATTTTGCTGTTTTCCCGTTGTTAATCCAAGCAGAACAAGGCTTTTCTGTGTTCTTTATCAACTCGGCATATAGATGAATGTCCCTAACCTTGGCAGGAATTTCGGCTGGCAAAATAAAAGCTCCTACAATGTTAATTTCTTTGAGAGCATCTCCTATCAAGATGGCCATTTTGGTATCCTTGAGAGTTCCAGGGTGCCTTTCCCCTGTAATTTCATCTATTCGAGCATATTGACCTGCACTGGACATAAAAAGCTGATCGTCGTAACCAAACTTGGCAATTCTATTCCTATCTCTACCATAAATTATGTGTTTTTTGCCGGCTAATTTAACATTATCCATTATGAGATTTTCTGATAGATAGGCAATTTTGTCCTTTTTCCTAACGAATGCTCCAGCATCGCTCAGGAGATCGATAATCTCATCGTGATTTATCTTGATACCCACTTTTTTCAAGATACGCAAAGAAGTATTATGAATTTGAATTCTTTGAGCCAAAGTAAAGATTTCAAGTTTTAGCTTTTTGGACATTTTCTCACCATCTTAGAAGTGAATTAAAATCTCCTTATCAGTGGAAAAAAAACATAACTTTCGCATACCTTCTTTACCAAAATGAGGCCACAATGCCCACGGGGACCTCACTAAATCTTTTTACTAAAAGCTGTTTTTCTTATATACGGTTTATTAATCTCCCATTCCTCCTCTAAGATCTTCTCAGCTGCTTTAGCGCTATTTATCACCGGATCTATTAAAAGAGATTGTAGAGCTAGTTCTTTTGAACCATTGAGAGCAGCTTGTACAGCCATTTTTTGGACATCTACTTGATTTCTCAGTAAACTAGCTATCCCCATTGGCAATGCTCCCATACTAATTGGATGGATGCCTCCACTGTCAACCATAATGGGTACCTCCACTGCAGCATCATCTGACAGATTACTTATAGCGCCATTATTAATTACTATCCCGGACTCAATAACCTCTTTCTTGTTATATAGAATGGCTGTAATTACCTCTATGGCTTTTTCACTAGATGCTTGAGTTATCCAATCCCCCATGGACATTTCCCCCGATGTTCTTTTTGCTATTTGGTCTTTTAATGCCTTTCTATGCCGATTGCTAGCTTCAAAATTAAAACCTTTCTCGCCAGCTTCCCAACCATAGGATAGATATTCTCCAATATGGTCATCACTACAGGAGGGATACAGACCAAAAACTTCAAATAACTTCCGGGATAGAGGCTCAAAAGAAGGATCATAGGTCTTATTCTTTTCCCTGAGCAGTGGATACATATCCTTACCTGTAGATTTGTCTCTTATTTCAAGCAACCATTGAAAGTGATTCAACCCTGCAGCCCATACCTCTATATCATTTTTATCGACGCCCATAATGCGGGCTAGGTCGTTATAAGCCATGAAGATCCCGTGACATAGTCCGACTGCCTTTATCCTGGTATAATTACCTATAGCTAATATTATTCGATTTTCTGGATTGGAGAAATTAATGAAATAAGCATTTGGACATAATTCCTCCATATCCTTCATTAAATCCATAACAACTGGCAATGTCCTCATGGTGAAGAATAAGCCACCCGGGCCTCCATTCTCCCCTAAAGTATGTCGAATACCGTATTTCTTAGGGATAAGGAAATCTTGTTCCCATAATTCACAACGCTTTATAGCTATAGAATTTATTACAAACTCAGCACCAGGAAGAGCTTTTTTCCTATCCGTTGTGTACTCGATTTTCAAATTAGCCCCTGACAATTCCTTCATCTTGACAGCTAGATTATACATTAGCATTACATTATCCTTATCAATATCCACTAATGTTAACGTGCTACCACCTAATTCTTTCGAGGTAAATAAATCCCTAAAGACACTTAAACCAAATGAAGCACTTCCTGCACCCATAAAAACTATTTTCGTAACCTTGGAAACCATAAAAAGTTCCTCCTTTTTTAATTATTCTTGCATCGATTCATCTTAACCCAGAGAATTCAATAGCGCTTATTACATTTTCACGGCTATTCATTTTTGACCTCTTTCTTGATCAATATAAGTCCCTGCTATAACTTACTGCGTGTTTGTAAGATTCTATCAGATTTTCAACAGGAGTATCGGGAAGAACATCGTTTGCAGGAAGGATAAAAAGAGGGCACGAATCTTTCGCAGTCTCAATGATATATTCTATTTCTTCCCTCACGTCTTTCTTAGACCCGAAAGGTAACGTTGTAGTTGCTGAAGGACCAGCAAAAATAATCAGTTTCTCACCGTTTTTGGTCCTTTTGTTCACGATTTCTTCAAACTTAATACCGTATTCCCATTGGAATCCTTGCAAGCCAGAGATTCCACAATTAAGGATATCATCGATGATAGGTATTATGTATCCGTCGGAATGCCATATAGTCTTGAAATTAGCCTGGTGAAGAGGCTCCAATGACCTGCAAACATGCGGAAAATAATATTTCCTTAAGAACTTTGGGGATACAACCGGCCCGTTTTTTCCGGTAATGTCCGTACCTATGTGAATC
>SDBT01021361.1_pt1 | contig 10123 bp, 8 predicted proteins | sample 2277101 | NCBI WGS metagenome assembly SDBT01 (sample SAMN10404973, study PRJNA504765) | marine sediment metagenome | isolation source: marine sediment core GS10_PC15, 103 cmbsf | place: Arctic Ocean: Southern Knipovich Ridge | collected 2010
ACCATCCCAGCAAGGCCAGGAAATTGACCATCGCTTCCGGAAGATAGCCCCGGTCGCGGTAGTCCTCCACCGAGGTGGCGCCGTGGCGCTTGCTCAAAGGCTTCTTGTCCTCGCCCAGGATCATGGGCAAGTGAGAGAAGATGGGAACATCGCCGCCCAGGGCTCGATGGAGGAGGATCTGCTTGGGAGTGTTCGCGATATGATCGTCGCCGCGAATGACGTGGCTGATCTCCATCGCGCTGTCATCGACGGCCGCCGCGAAGTTATAGGTCGGGAATCCGTCTGCCTTCAGGATGATCATGTCATCCAACGTCGCGTTGTCCACCGAGATGCGGCCATAGACGAGATCATCGAAAGAGGTGCCCCCTTCCGAAGGAAAACGAAACCGCAGCGTGCAGTCCCGCCCCTCCCTCTCCAGGCGGCGCTGCTCCTCCTCCGTCAGGTCGCGGCACCGACCATCGTAGCCCGGCGGCATCCCGCGCCCGAGTGCCTCCTGGCGTCGGGCCTCCAGCTCCTCCCGAGTGCAATAGCAAGGGTATGCCGCGCCCAGATTTAGAAGCTCCTCTGCGGCCTTCTGGTAGCGTTCCATCCTCTCCGACTGGAAATAGGGACCGTGCGGCCCATCCACCTCCGGCCCTTCATCCCAGTCCAGCCCCAGCCAGCGGAGAGACCTGAGGATCGCCCCCGTCGCCTCTCCCGTGGACCGCGCGCGATCGGTATCCTCGATTCTCAGGATGAACTTGCCTCCATGATGCCGGGCAAAGAGCCAGTTGAAAAGCGCCGTTCGCGCCCCCCCCATATGGAGGAACCCGGTAGGGCTGGGCGCAAAGCGGACCCGAACCGATCGTCCCGACATCGATATCCACCCCCCCTATCTTCTCCAACCCCGCGCTCTCGCGTCCCCCATCCGGCAAAGCCTCACGCGATGAGCCGGAGAAAAGCGATTCCTAGTCTAGCACATTTCCCGATGGTCAACTACCGGCCAGCCGGGGTCGACCGGACGCGCCACCGCCGCCAGGACGGGTCCATTTTGACAGCCATCGCCCCCTCGTAGTATCATGGCCGCGTCCGCAATTTCGCTCATCCAGAGCCTGGAAAACGAGAGCCGAATGCCCACAGGCCAGAGCCACTTCTCCCGCCAGCGACTGCTATTCTTTTACACGGGGACCTTCCTCTTCTGGGCCTCTCTATACGTATATGTTCCCATCCTGAGCGTCTACGCCCGGTCTGAAGGCGCTTCCCTGAGCATCGTCGGGTGGGTGGTGGGCTCGTACGGAATCGCCCAGCTGGTGCTGCGAATCCCACTGGGCATCGTCTCGGATCGATGGGGGCGCCGCAAGCCCTTCATCCTGGGGGGGGCGATGGCCGCAGCCATCGGCTGTCTCGGTTTGGCGGCTCTGCCGCACCCCTACGCCATGATCTTCTCCCGCGCCATCATCGGAGTGGGGGCAGCCACCTGGGTCCTCTTCACCACCCTCTTCGCCAGCTACTTCCCCCCTGAGCGCACCACATGGGCTTTGGGGTCGCTAACCTTTTCCGCCAGCGCCGCGCTGGTCATCGCCGCGCCTCTGGGAGGCTGGCTGGCCGAGGACCTGGGATGGACTGCCCCCTTCGCGGCCGGCACAGTGCTGGCCATCGCCAGCCTATTGTTTCTCCTCCCTTCTCCTGAGCCGCCACCTTCCGCGGGCTCCTCTCCTCCCCTGAAGGACCTGGCGAAAGTGGCCGCCACCCCCTTTCTCATCATCATCTCGGTGGTAGCCCTCTTCGAACAGTTCATGGTATTCAGCACCGTGTTCAGCTTCACGCCCATCTACGCCGCCAACCTGGGTGCCTCTAAGGTGGACCTCGGCACCTTGCTGACCGCCACCTTGCTCCCCCGCGCCCTCGGCACCCTGGCGGCTGCGCCCCTGGCCTCCCGTATAGGCGAGAGGCCCACAGTGAGCCTGGGCCTCGTCGTGGCCAGCCTTTCCGCCCTGGCCGTGCCCCATATCAACTCTTTCCCGTTGCTAGTGGCTTCCCAGATGCTCCTGGGGATGGGAATAGGATTCAGCTACCCGACTCTCATGGGGTTGAGCATCAGCGCAGTGTCCCCCCGCCATAGAGCCACAGCGATGGGCGTCTTCCAGGCCATCTACGCTTTGGGCATGTCCCTCGGGCCCATCTTGAGCGGGATGCTGGCCGACCGCGCCGGGATCGCCAGCACCTTCTATCTGGCCAGCATCCCTTGCCTGATCAGCGCGATAGCAGTGGGGTTCTTCCTGAGGGTCCCGCCGAAAAGAGAGGCAGCGGACAGCGGGCCCTCCGTCTACGAGGTCAGCTGTCCGGGTCGATGAAGGTCGAGATCTCGTCCAAGGACTTTCGAGGCCGCGGGCCAGGAACCTTGGCCGGCCTGCCCAGGGGAATAACCGCAGCCAGTTTCCAGGGCGGCTCCACACCCAAAAGTTCCTCCATCTCCTCGCGGGCGATGAGAGGGCCGGTCATCCAGCAAGTTCCATACCCCAACGCGAAAGCCGCCAGATGCAGGTTCTGGATAGCTGCGCCGATGCTCTGAGCCACCGGATCGTAATCCTGCCCGATGATCTCACCCTGCTTGTAAGTTAATGAGCCGTAAGGCTCAATCAAAGGAAATATGGTCACCGGCGCTTGTGCAAAGAAGGTTACAAACCTCCGCAATATGGGCTCTGCCCGTTTTCGCTGCTCGTCCGACATATGGGCCAGCACCACCTCGGCCTTGTCCTTCACCACCTTGGCCAGCCGCTCAAGCAAGTCAGCATCTCGGACAACCAAGAAGTGCCACGGCTGCTGGTTCGTACCGCTAGGGGCCAGACGCGCCGTGTCCAGAATCCGTCGAAGATCCTCCTCTTTCACTGGGTCGGGCGTGAACTTCCTGATGCTCCGCCTCCCCGCAATCGCTTCAAACACATCCATGCAGCCTCCCCCGTAACCGAGATTTCGCCACACCATGCTACCAGTCCCCATATAGTTCGTCAAGGGAGTTCTCGTGAGGGTATTATGTAACACACTGTAAACAAGGATAACCCTATCCATAGGGTAGTTCTCAAACAGCGAGGGATAGCTGCCATGGTGAAACCTCAGTTCTGACTCTTCGGAAGCCACAATCAGACCTGCGGCCACCCCTTCAGCTACTTTTCCGCTCCCAGGCACCAGGTTATAGGAGCAAGCTCACCTTTTCCCCTAGCGTTCGCTAAGTAGCTACCGCAATACTGCCTGACATCACCCGTGTAGAAAGTCCAACACCTTGAGCAGCCTAATTGACTTATCATAGCTCTGTGTGATAGACTAGCCTCATAAGAGTCGATGACCAGGTACCGCCAGGTGGCCATACAAGACAGAGACACGATGACTATTAGTGATCCTGTCCCATTTTCTACCCTACTAAGCGCCGACTAAGTCATGCTAGGAGATAGCATAAGACGACGGTTGCAGTACGCGAGCTTGGAAGGAGAACTTCATGGGTGAAGGACGATCACTCTATGATTACAGATTTTTCGCAAGAAGGTATGCTCAGCTTAGAAGGACGTTTTTTCTGTCTCAAAGCTTGCTACATTCGGATTCATCGATAACTGAAGCTTCAAGAGATCGCCTTGTTCTCCTGAATGATAGAAGGCGTACAGTTCAGCATAACTTGGGATTGCTAAACTCTTATCTATCGAACGTTTGCCATATGTGCAAAGGTTCATGTTGTCTAGGATCTTACGACCACTTCTCTGCAACCGACTACTGGTTAAGGAGATATAGCGATTCATGCTTAGACTCATTTGGAGCTGAGGACAAGAAGATTATGTCTAATTGTCAGATCTTCTTTGATCGGATCCACCGCTTGGCACGCAATTATGATTATTCATCCAAAAAAGGTGGAAATGGATGTCAATTCCTGGGAGTAGAAGGCTGTATTTTGGATGCCTCTGAACGGCCTATTAGGTGCATTGCGTTTACTTGTCGGAAGTTAAGGGAGTCTATAACTGTAGAACAGAAGAAGCATTATGCGGTTTTAATCAAAAATCTTTACTCTATTTCACACGAAGTTTTGGATATTCCAAAGAAAGAGGCAAAAGTACATTCACTATATGGTGAGTTTTCTCTAATTATAACATTGTGAACTAAACCCGGGCTAATTATATCTCTCATCACCTCGTCAGTATCGTCATCCAAGCTGGCAGCTTGGAAGTTTCTCGCAACCCCAAACAACCACCAAAAGGTATACGCCATCGCAAGCGTGAGCCACTTCCTAGCCAGCCGCACCGTGCTTCTGCCTTCAGCCAAAGGAAAACGGTCTAGTTAGCAACTCCATCGGCTTCCGCTCCCAATGTCATACTACTGGCTTCAAGTAGAGCCCTGATAGCCTTATGTTTCCTTGGTGTCACCTTCTAGAGTCTTCAGATCGTGCCTCAGGTGGATGGTGGGCAGCGCAGGCTGACCCACTATACTTCCCTAGAGGGACGGCGCAGCCTCCTCCTCTCCTATGCACCCTCCGTGACGCTGCTGCTCCTTGGAGTCAGACGCGTGTGCACACCACGACAGCTAACCCCGGCCATTTCATAGGCGAAGTCATGGCTTAGGCCATGCAATGGATGATGACCACATGATCCACACGCACCTCTAATCACTCTTGAAAGCTGGCTAGTAAGTGTATACAGCTAGCGTCGGCTCCCTTGGAGCCGAACAAGGAGAAGTTGCGTGCTAGCCTCTAGCCGAACGTATCTCTGAAATATCTGAGAATCATCGGGTGATCGTTGCGACTATGGAAAAAGGCTTGCAGCAGATACGTATCCGTGTCGCTCCATTCACCCCAACGATTGACCCCAATGTAATGCTTGCCAGTATGGCGAAGGTTGTAGACAATCTTCTCATCGACATAACCATAATTCAGCGACTGTGCGACACTAGGAGCAGCGTCGGACTGGAACAGGTAGAGATCGTAGTCAGTGTTAGGAGGTATGTTCGTCAGATTGACAGTGAACGTTCCTAAACCCGAGGGATCAAACCAATAGCAGTCCCAGTCATCGGCCTCAGACCAAATGTACGACTCGTATATCTGGCCCGATGAAATCGGGCCATGACCACTAGCAGGAGTGTCGTTGGGCTCATAGGTATCTCTATGGTCCTTCTTTAAACAACTGGCATCTACAGATTGAGTAGAAATTGGTCCGACCCTGGCAAGACCGGATCGCTTTCTTTCTTGCTCAACTCGTTACTGCTCACCGACGCAACGTTGCCCCCAATAGGATAGGCCGAGCCATCCACTATCACTGTGCTGGTGGCGACCGACTCCTCCCTGGGATCCATGGCACCAACACTCCAAACCAGCGGATTGGGCCCTGCGTAACCACCGGGCGTGGCGTCCACGAACTGGACTCCGACAGGCAGTGTGTCAGTGACCACCACACCGGTCGTGGCGACGCTCTCATTGGTGATGGCGACAGTGTACTCGATCAGATCATCCACGTAGAGAGGCCCGCTATCCAGGTCCTCAGCAGCCTTGCTTATGGCTAGCGCCTCCACCACATCCATGCAGCCTCTCCTGTAACCGAGATTTCGCCGCATCATGCTACCTGTCCCCATAAGGTTCGTCAAGGGAGGAATTCACAGCCTTCCCCGGGACGCTTTGGATATCCAGATCCAAACAAAATGAATTTCGTAAACATTGTAAACAAATGCAACCAAGTGTTGACAACGAAGTCCAGTTTGTAGTATAATGTGTAAAGGGAGCGTAAGGAAGCGCATAGAGGATCGACGGCCCTTTTACGGATAGTGGCGGAGATCACGCTCGCAGGACGGGCCCAGGATGCAGAGATACATTGAGATCCTGAACAGACGAAAATGGGTGATCATCTTGACGACCATCGCAGCCTGCATCGTGGCTGGCGTCGGGATCTACATGATGCCGAGAACCTATTCGGCCTCCGCAACCGTGCGCGTCGCTCAGGCATATAGCGGGTCCACCGGAGACGTGGATGTCAGATACGCCGATCGCCTTGCGAACACTTATGTAGTGATCCTGCGGAGCCATCCCCTATTGGAGGAGGCGATCCAAAGGCTTGAGCTCAACATGGCACCGAAGGACCTCTCGCAGAAAGTCAGGGTCAAATCCGTGGTTGCCACCGAACTGATCACCATCAGCGCTGAAGACACCAGCCCGTGGCTGGCCAGAGATATCGCCAACACTCTGGCCGAGCTGATCGTCGAGCAAGCCCAGAGCCTATACTCCGGAGGCAGCAAGAGCGCCCGAGAGATCCTCCAAGAGCAGCTCGAAGTCGCGGAGGGTAACCTGAAGGAAGACAGGGCGGATTTGGAGAGCTTGCTGGCCAGCGATGCGAGCGCGCAGGGAGAAATCGATACCTTAAGCAAGAAGATAGCGCTCGAAGAAGAGACTTATGCCACGCTGCTGAAGCAGTACGAGCAGGCCCGGGTGTCCGAGGCCATGCGCGCCAACAGCATCACCATCGTTGAGCCAGCCATCGCACCGGAAACGCCCAGCGGGCCGCGCAGGGTATTAGTTATCCTGGTCGGGGCAATGGTTGGTCTGATGGGTGGCGCCGCCCTGGCTCTCCTGTTCGAGAACCTCGACACCACCATCTACACGCTGGAGCAGTTGAGGGCCATAACAGGGCTGCCCCTATTGGGCAAGATACCTCGGGGGTCCGGGGACCAAGGAAAGGCCGCCGTCTATGCCAGCGGGTCTCCCCAGGAGGAGGCTTGCCGCCTATTGCGCACTAACATCTTGTCACACAGCCACAGCGCTCCGCTGAAGACGTTGCTCATCACAAGCCCAGGAAGGCGAGAAGGCAAGACAACGATTGCAGCCAACCTGGCCCACGCCACGGCGCGGGCTGGGCGCAAGGTCGTCGCGGTGGATGGCGACTTGCGGCTACCAGCTTTACATGAGGCCTTCGAACTGCCAAACGAAGCGGGGCTGAGCAGCGTCCTGGAGCGACGAGCCTCGCTCGAAGAAGCCTTGCAGACCACCAAGTCTCCAGGGCTTCGGGTGCTCACCAGCGGACCTCCGCCTTCCAATCCCACTGAATTGCTCGAGTCATCGGAGATGGCATCGCTATTACGCCAGCTGGCCGAGGATTCCGACCTCGTCCTGCTGGATAGCTCCCCCCTCCTGGCGGCGGCCGATGCCGTCGTGCTGGCCGCCCTGGCGGAGGGAGTGGCAGTAGTGGCCGAGCTTGGCGAAACGAAGCGAGAGGCCATCGAAGCCGCTCTCAACCAGTTGGCGGATGTGAAAGCCAATCCGATAGGCATCATCGTCACTGGAATCAAACAAGAAACGCAGTACTGTTTTTAGCGAAATGTGTCTTTAGTCACAGACGCCAGCCCCCAATGATGCTATGCTCGGCTAAGCAGGGAGCACAAGAGTCTCGACATCAGCGAACAGTCCAGGGAAGCCATGGCGGGATAGGGATCAGGCTTCCCTGAGGAGGAGCAGGAGGGTTAAATGCAACGACTGGTGGTAACCTGGCCAGGCCAAGCAGCATCCTTGGTGCAGGTTCACGAATACAGAAGGATATACCTTTGGATCAAGCGCCTCATGGACGTGATCCTGTCCTCAGTGCTCCTCGTGGTTCTGTTCCCCGTCCTTGTGATCATCGCCCTTGCGATCAAGCTGGATTCACCCGGGCCTGTGCTCTTCGTTCAGGACCGAGTGGGACTGAGAAAACGATCCAGAGGGAAGGGAAAGCGCTGGGAGATCGGCACTTTCTCCTGCTATAAGTTCAGGACCATGTATGATGGCACGGATCAGCGGCTTCACCGCGAGTACATCAAGGCCCTGGCCAGGGGCGAGACAGGATCGGATGCAGTCCCTGGGGAGGGGAGACGAAGCTTCAAGTTGTCCGACGATCCAAGGGTGACCAGAGTGGGAAAAGTGCTTCGCAAGACGAGCCTGGATGAGTTGCCCCAGCTTCTCAACGTCCTGAAGGATGAGATGAGCTTGGTGGGTCCGCGACCTGTGCCTCCCTACGAAGTGGATGAATATGAGGAGTGGCACAGGGAAAGACTGATCACCCTTGCGGGCATCACCGGTCTTTGGCAAGTCAGAGGCCGCTCCAGCGTTCCCTTCGACGAGATGATATGCATGGATATCGAGTATGTCCATACGCAGTCGCTTTGGCTCGATCTAAAGATCCTTCTTCTGACCATCCCGGCTGTCCTATCGGGTAAGGGCGCGGCGTAGCGATCCACGCGATGCCGCCCTGATCGAATATAGCGAGGCGTCACAAAGCGGGTTGACCTCCTGAGAAGGCCTGAGCTGAACACCGATGAACGATGCGCCACCCAAACAGGTGGCGCATCGACTTAGAAGGCCCGGAAGTATCGGTGGAGAGGCATCGAGAATCCGCGCCCCTCGTGGCTGCGAAGAGCGGGGTGAGAAACTTGCCAAGCGACCGCGACAGGCCCAGGTAGTACTTTCTTCCTATTGCCAATCCCGTACCCCCCAGCTATGATACGTATGGTGGAAGTGTAAGATTTCTCCTCTGCCATCCCTATCATAAACGCTTGGAGGAATGCAACGTGGTCGACAGCATCGGCATCGGAGTCATAGGCTGCGGTTATTGGGGTTTGAACTACATAAGGATATTCAGCGAGCTGTCCCAGGCTGTTGTCGTCGCAGCAAATGACCCGCAAGAAGACCGGCTCGATCGGGTGAAGCAACGCTTTCCCGCGGTGGACATCCACCGGAGGTTGGGGTCAGCACTGCAGGATCCGAAGATCGAAGCTGTGGTCATATCGACGCCTGCCACCATACACTACGCGGTCGCCAAAGAGTGTCTGCTCGACGGAAAGCATGTTCTGATCGAGAAGCCGATGACCACGAGTGTCGAGCAGGCGGAGGAACTGGTGGCTCTAGCTAACGATATGCAAGTGGTGCTCATGGTGGGACATACCTTTCTGTACAACGCGGGAATCAATGAAATGAAAACCTGCATCGACAGCGACGGATTCGGAAAGGTCTACTATCTGCACGGGACCAGAACCAACCTGGGGCCCATCAGAAAAGACGTCAATGCCATTTGGGACCTCGCGCCTCACGATGTGTCCATCTTCAACTACCTGGTGGGTCGCCAGCCGACCTGGGTCAGCGCAGTTGGAGAGAGAGCGCTGGGAAATAGCAGAGAGGACGTGGGTTTCATCACCCTACACTATCCCCACAACATCATCGGCAACATCCACGTGAGCTGGGCCGATCCTAGCAAGGTCAGGAAAGTCATCGTGGTGGGCAGCAACCGACGCATGGCCTTCGACGACATGAACGGCGCAGAACAGGTGCGCATCTTCGAGAAGGGCGTAACCGCGGAGGCTGTCGATCCCGGCAGCTTCGATGAATACCGGCTTTTGATGCGGGACGGGGACATCATCAGCCCCAAGATCGAAGCCAGTGAGCCCCTCAAGAACCAGTGTGCCCACTTCCTGGACTGCATCCGGAATGGCACCCAACCGCTCACCGATGGCCGGAACGGACTCGACGTCATCAAAGTCATGGTAGCCATCCAAGAGTCGGTGGCAGGGAATGGTATGCCGATACCGATCGGCTAGATAGCCGTTCGTTGCTGAGGCGATTCCGGATCGATCCTCCACGCAAGCGGTGTTCCTCGGAAATCATAGCGCCGGAGCTGCTCCCGTATCTCAGATCGAATTGGTGATTGGCCGAGAGCGGCTTCCGATGAAGGGGTTGTGGGAGGCTAGTATCATGAAGGTGATTCTGGGACGAGACCCCCAGATAGACGAAGGCGCGGTTTTAGGATACGATACAGGGAGAAAGATCCAGCTGACAGAGACCGTCATCGGCGATTTCGCAGTGGTCCGATCAAATGCGGTGATCTACTGCAACGTGACCATCGGTGATAATCTGGAAACCGGACACAACGTCGTAATAAGGGAAGAAAACACCATTGGAAACGACTTTCGGATCTGGAACAACTCAACCGTGGATTACGGCTGTCGAATCGGCCATCGAGTGCGGATACACAACAACGTCTATGTGGCTCAGTTCACGACAATCGAGGATGAGGTGTTCCTAGCTCCGGGAGTGATGATAGCAAACGATCCCCACCCTGTATGCACCAAATGTATGAAAGGACCAACGATCAAGAAGGGG
>SDBT01021362.1_pt1 | contig 10123 bp, 9 predicted proteins | sample 2277101 | NCBI WGS metagenome assembly SDBT01 (sample SAMN10404973, study PRJNA504765) | marine sediment metagenome | isolation source: marine sediment core GS10_PC15, 103 cmbsf | place: Arctic Ocean: Southern Knipovich Ridge | collected 2010
GCCTGGTATGCAATACTGGCAGATTGCGTTGTATGCCCTATGGTCTCTGAGGCGGGCTTTGGCGGCGCTGGCCGATTGCCTTGGCGAGCATGGGGATTGAGTATGGCGGGTGAGCGGGCTCACGCAACATGCCGACGTCCTGGGAAGCCTGGGGCGCCTCTTGGCGAATGGAAAGCGCCCCGTGCCGTTCGTCGTCATTGACAGCAGTTCGGCAACCAAGGCAGTTCTGGCCGGGCTTGGCGAGCAGTCTGCGAGACTCAGCGAGTTGCCTTTAGGCATGGAGCAGGCAATGCTGGACCACAACATCCTCGCTCGCCAGGGCGCGGACGACATCGCCGACCCGCTGGTGCCTCCCGCAAGCTACAGAGAGCCCTGGTATCTGGTCACCGGCGAGCTTGAACCGACGGCGCAGGTAGTCGTGGGCTGTATGTCGGGACGGTCTGTGCAAGTGGACGCCCACCGGGATCAGACGCAATGCGTGGTGGCCCACGCCGCCCTGACACCCAATGAAGCAACGCGGCTCGCGAAGGGATGTCAAGGGCCCGCCTTGGCGAGGCCCAACGTATCCCCCGCAACTCGAGTGACAGAGCCTGACCTTAGAGGAACCGCTTGGAACACACGGCAGATCGCCAGTTGCCTTGCGCCGCGCTGCAGGGAGCCTGGAAGCCACACCTTAGGCCCGGTTTGAGGAAGGGAGATCGCTCAGGACGGCTCCAGCGCTGGTCAGTCACCAGCGTTCGTCGTCGTTTGTCGCAAGAGCATGACACGGCGTGCCGCTCGCGTTCCTGTCTCACGATGGGTCTCTGGTTCTGAGGACAACACAGTGGAAACAGGGGTTTCAGGGGCGGATCCTTCCGCGCAATGGGCGGTGATGCCTGAGTGTCAACAGCGCGGCTTCTTCCAGGTCGCAGAGCGCATCCGGGTTGTGATATACGATCGGTTGCCCGGCTTCCGCGATGCGGACGCAACACAAACACGACCACTGTTCGCGAGGATGTTCGATGGCCAAAGGGTCAGCAACGGTGCTCCACTACTCGTCAGGCTTCTTCGCTTCCTGGAGACGGGCCGGCAGTACAGCGAATTGGAGCTGGCCTACGACCACCTGCGGCGAGCAGAAGGAGATGAGCGCGAGTACCTGCCGCTCCCTAGGGTTCTGCTGTTCCTCCTACAGAGACGCGTCGTTCTCCGCACAGATGAGCCGCCCAAGGATGCCAAAGTCGACGTGTTTATCCCAAACGAGTTTGAGGACGGTGTGTTCGTCACGCCGGACATGCTGACGTTCATTGAGGAAGGAGAGCATTTCCCGCTTGTGCCGTACGTCATCCGCAACCCGCGTGCGGGCGTCACGCACTGGATGGATCGAACCGAGTTCCTACTGGCCAGGTATCTCCAACAGCCCAGGGACTTCGGCGATGTCGAAACATACGTTCACACCGATATGGGCGAGCCCGCGGACGACGAGGCTGCTCCTCGCGACCTCGTCAAGGAATATCTCGGGCCCATGCTCAACGGGAACTTGTTGGTATTTGCACGCAGGGAGTGGGTGGAGGAAAAGCAGAGACCGAGTGTCTACGTCAAGGCGCGCCCCGTTCTCACCTACCCCATCGCGCCGAGGTCCTTCCCGGCGAGCATTGCACTGATTCCTACACTTCGCTGCAATAACTTCTGCAGGCATTGCGCGGCGTTTAGAAGTGACGACGACCAGTACGAGGACGGGTTAGGTCACAGCGCCATATGTGGGTTGATCGACGAGATGCACACCGAGGGGCTTGATTTCCTGCGCTTCACTGGCGGCGAACCATTCATGCGCGAGGACATACTCGACATTCTTGAGTACGCCGCGGCGAAGTATTTCGGCATTCTCCTCTACACAAACGGCAACCGGATCGACGCAGACAACATCGGACGCATCAGCGAGATCAGTGCGGGGAAAGACGGGAACTTCCTTGTTCATCTGTCGCTGGATGGCGGGGAGGCGGGGCACGATTGGTTCCGCCGGACGGCGGGAGCGTACCGAAAGGTCGTTCAGACGATGCGGCTGTTTCGTGAGGCACGTGTCCCCTACTACGTGGAGATGTGTGTCCACCCCATGATGCTGGAGGAGCTCGATGAGGCAGTCGGGGTAGCCATACGGCTGGGGGCCAGGGCGGTGCTGATGCATCCCGCGGCAGCCATGGGGCGGGGCAAGGGCCACTTGGCAGACTTCCATCTGACCTTCGCCGGTATCAAGGCGCTCTCGGAACAGGTTGCACGGCTACGGGAGAAGCATCCGGGCTTTGACCTGCGGTTCAGCAGCTATGAACTCGCTACGAGCAGCTACATGCCTGAAGTTTGTCCCCAGCCTGGAGACGAGGCGCGGGAGGACACAGGCAAGGGCCAGCACGCGCTGGGGTGTGATGCAAGGCCCCGCATGGGCCATTGTACGGCAGGCCTGACCCAGCTGACGATTAATCATGACGGCGAGGTCTACCCCTGTCCGAATTGGCCCGGGACAGGTTTGCCGTCGATGGGCAACGTTTCAGAGCAGTCCATAGGCGAGATCTGGCGCAAGGAAGACGTATGGGAGGTATGCCGTGGGGGCTGGGGGTTCGACGACATCCCCGTATGTCGTGACTGCCCACACGGGGACAGCTGTGAACTGGGGAAACTATGTAGGCTGCCTTCGTACGTCTGGTTTGGCACGCTGTACGGCCCGCCGCCCAGCTGCGTGTTGTACTGGCGGGAGTTGGGCATTGCCGCCGGGGTGATAAGAGGGTTCTACCGCACGCTCGAGGACACACCAAGGAGCGGATTCCCATGGGACGACGTGTTGAAGGAAGCCAAGTGAGCGACGACGGGGCGCCAACGAAGCTGCATCGCAGAGGGTGGGTAATCGCGGCAGTTTCCTGCGTCATTGCCTGTGCGACCTACTACATGCTGGCGCGCGGCGCTAGACGGCTGCCACCTGGAGAGGGCCGGAGCACCATCGTCGCGCCTCGCAAGGAGATGGGCAATGGACCGGTGGCGCCTGGGACGCCCGGTGTCCCGAGCCCCGCCGAGCTTGGGGGAAGCCCGGCGACCGAGGCTGACACAGCAGCTGACACAGCATCGGGGACGGCACCCGGTTGGGAAGACGTGCTGCCTGTCGATGACATGATTGACGCCGAAGCCGCCAGGACCTTGCTGGCCCTGAAGATGCTCTCACTGCTGCCCGCCGCGACTGATGGGGCTGACCTTGTGGTCCTCAGTGGTCTCCGGGGGTCTCTGAAGGAGCCGTCAGTTTCTCCCGATGGGAAATGGATGACGTTCACGCTTGGGCGCCCCGACGAGACTTCTGACGTATACCTGTATGACCTAGAGGATGGCTCATATAGGAACCTGACTGAGGGGCTGCCAGCCAGGGGCCCCAGGGTGAGTGGGGGAAGGCTCCGTCCGGATGGCCGCAGCCTTCTGGTCAGTGGATTCCCGCACAGCGGGATCTGGGAGGTGGACATCGACACGGGGCGTCCGCGCCTCCTGGCCGATGAGCCCGCCGCCCTTGCTCCCAGGTGGTCCCCGGACGGGAAACAGATCACGTACACCGTTGCGGACCTCGGGCGCGGCCCAAGGGACCCAAGGTCGCGCATAGATGTCCTCGATCTGGACACCGGGAACATCGTCCGCAGTATGGCCGGCGAACAAGGTGAGATACTATGTGAGCCGTGCTTCTCGCCTGATGGGAAGCAGGTAGCCTACGTCACGATTAGCCGTCAAGCGGGGGAGGGACGACGGTCCCTCGTCCTGCATCCGCTTGAAGACAATGATGGTCCGCCCACAGTTCTGACGTTCGCCGGTCACGACGTTCACGCGCCAGTCTTCTCGCCGGACGGCCGACACATCGCCTATCGTGGCGGCACACATGCTTGGGGGGAGCTGTTCGTCTACTCCTTGGCAGACGGCACCGAAAGGCAAGTGACACAGGGCAGCGGCTCCAATCCCTCTTGGTTACCGGACTCCGACGGGATCGTGTTCTCGAGTGCGCGCGGCACAGGTCGGAGCCGCGTCTATCAGATCAGCTTGGGAACAAACCCGCAAGACGAGCTTACGAGGTGAGCAAGCCGGACAATTCAACGCCCTCGCCACGCGAAGGGCTAGAACGGTAAGGAGAGAATGTCATGTTTGTGACCACGAGTGCATCGTTGGCGTCGTTAGACAACTCGCAGTGCGCGGACGACTGCGAGTGCGAGAGCAACGTAGTATGCACCGGCAACAAAGTGTGCTTCGACAACGGCACATGCGTCGAGAACGGCTGGTGCATGGAGAACAACCACTGTACTACCAACGGCGTTTGCTTAGGCTGGCCGATTTGCTGACAACCTTGTACGTTTGTCATAACTCTGTAGCAAGGAGGCAGAGGTAGACTACTGACGTGCTAACCGGCTTGCTCGCCTCAACACCTCGGAACATTTCTGACTCCAGGAGCCGTTCTGTTCTGGCTGATGGCGCTCTTGAGCTGTCGCCTCCGCCCGTTAGTGCCTGGCGGGTGGGGCATCTGCCCCCCTGCTCGCCGATAGGGATGACCATGAAGCGACCACCGAGTTTGCGTCGGCAGAGGGCGTGCCTGTGCTCGGCGTCCTAAGCTGCGTCGGCCGACAGACGGCCGTGGGAACACGCACCGAGACGCTTGCCCGACAGCCCCGGGAAACTGGGGGGAGTCGTTGCTCGGCCGCGTGTGAGCACGGTGCCCGCCAGAAGGCACATAGCGTTGTGGCAGACCATATGGTAAGCTTGCATCAGTCTTTAGTGACGGCCCGGGCCCCCGTTGCGGGTCAAGCAGTGGACGCCGGCTTGATAGGTCCCCAGTCCCGTGGCGTCGACGGCCGCCTTGGGGCGATCGCCTATCAGGCAGCGGCGGCTGGAGTGGCGCGGAAGGGGCGCTGCAGGCGACCGTGAGGGCCTCTGCGGCGAGGGCGACGGTCGGCTTGGTCATTGAACGCATGGGTTGCGACCTCCTTCACTTCAGGGGTCTTTCAACGAAGCAGGCTGGGATATGAGGGGTACAGAGGTGGGTTCGCTGAAGGGAACAGGGAGCGTACTGGGAAGGGCTCTGACCCTGAAGCGTTACTTCTGGAGCCAGAAGGGACGTGTCGCGCTGGGTACGCTTCTTCTCTGCGTAGCACACGTCGTGGGGCTCTGGCTGCCCATGCTGAACCGGCGAATCCTCGACGAAGCGCTGCCCTCACAAGACCTCAAGCAGCTGCTCGTGTTGGGGGGGATCGCTGCCCTGGCGGGAGTTCTTCTGTTTGGCTGCACCGCGGCGAAGCGCGTCGTTTTCGAGTCGGCGGCGCTCACAATAGGCGCGCGAATCCGAGCCGACCTCTTCCGGAAACTCACTCGGGTGCCCTATCGGCGGTACGAGCAGTGGCTGAAGGGGGACCTGCAGGACATCATGGCGCACGACGTCAAGAGCGTTCGTGTCCTGTTTCTGGATAGGATCGTGGAGGCGGTCAGCAGCGTCGCCAGCGGGTGTGCGGCCATTGCGCTGATGTCTGTGCTGAACTTCGGGCTGACTGCGGCGTGCCTGGTCATGGGGGCATGCGCAGTAGGATGTTCAATGCTTGCCAATCGGCGGATACACAGGAGCGCCGCACAGCACGTCGCGAAACGCACGGCCCTGACGGGTGCCATGCTTGAGAAGCTTGCTTGCATGCATCTGATCAGAATGTGCTCTACCGAGGAACGGGAGTCGGCGCAGTTCGAGGAGATGGCCGGGCAGGTGGCCGGATCTGCCGTGCGCGTCGAGCGGACCCTCTTGCTGGCCGGAAGTCTGACGACAACGGCTCAGACCGTGATCCGTTTCGTGGTCTTCGTGGTCGGCATGGTCCTCATAGTCCGAGGGGAGTTGCTGTTGGGCGAGCTGCTTGCCTTCTTGATGTATATGGCCAGACTGAACGGCACAATGAGCCGGTGCACCTCAGTCATGTGGAACTGGCAGCGCTGCAAGCCTTCTCTTGAGCGGCTGGTCTCCTTGTTTGAGGCCCCAGAGGAAGGCCAGAGCGGCCTGCTATGTGCTGGGGGGATGACGGGTGGAATTGAGGCCGCAGGCGTGACGGTGAGTTATGGGTCGAAGGATGTGTTGGTCGGCGCCTCACTTGCCGTTCCGCCTGGCGCTATGCTGGCTGTCGTTGGGCCCAATGGCAGCGGGAAGACGACCCTCCTCAAGGTCTTGGCGGGCCTGATCGAGCCAGATGAGGGCCATGTTCTGTTGGGGGGGACGCCACTGAGCCAAATCGATATGAGGTCGTACCGACGAATATGTGGTTTCGTCTTCCAGCTTCCCCCCTTGCTGAACAGAACGATTCGGGAGACGGTTTCGTATCGGCTGGAGGAACCTCTGAACAGCGAGGAGACGCATGCCGTGCTGGCTCGCGTCGGGCTGACGGATTTCATCCAGAAGCGGCCGCAGGGCCTCGATGCGACACTTGGCGAGATGGGCTCGCGCGTGTCTGGTGGGGAGTTGCAGCGCTTGTCCGTCGCACGGGAACTGGCGTACGGGCCGCGGTTCCTTATGCTCGACGAGGCCACGGCGTCTGTCGATGCCAAGGGCAACTGCGAGATTCTCGCATTGCTGAGCCGTGTTTGTGCTGACTCAGGAATGTCCGTTATCTTCGCGACGCACGCGCCTGCCGCCTTGGACTATGCCGACTTTGTGTGCGCCATATCGGACGGCAGGATTCAGGAAGTGAAACGAGTGGAGACCTGGAGGGACGCAGCGTTTCGTTCGGAGGACTCTGTCCTGTCGGGACGGAAGGCCGAGGAAGACCACGCATAGATCCATGCCGCTAGGTGACGGGAGGAACTGGCCATGAAGGTACTGGTGCTGATGGGTGCGCTCGCCGTTGTTCTTTGCTGTGTGACAAGCTCGGCGAACGCGAGCGTTGCCGAGCGGATCGCGAGCATTCGACGCATGGTGAAGTCTGAGCACGTGTATCAGGTTGGCACCCAGGTGCAGCTTGAGCTTCGCATGGAAGAAGCGGCGCTGCTGCGGTGTGCCGACAACCCGTATGGAATGCAAGAGATACTGGTCTGTCCCACTGGGGGATGGCTGTTCCAGTACATCATATGGGAAGATGGCAGCGCGAGCGGCGGAGGCCGCCGGCTGAGTGAGGGTGCGTTCTTTCGTCCCTACAACTCACGCACGACTACGGATCCCACCGGGAAATGGGACCTGCACATCAAGCTTCCGGATGGTGGACAGATTCCGATCGCTGTGAGCGAGACCTGGCAGGTCCAGGGCGAGACCGTCGCTGTCCGCTACCGCATCGTCACGGATCCAGGGCAGATCATGGGCAACGCACGCGAACGGAAGCAGGAGGCGTCGAACGAACTCCGGACACTGCTTGAGGAGGTGCGAGAGAGGGCAAGTGCGACGATGCAGTGCAGAGGTGGGGAGGACGTGCGATTCGCACTCCCGTTGGAGGGTGCGGTCAGGCTTGACTGCGGGGAGATGGGCGTCGAACTGGCGGAGGTACTCGTGTGGCAAGCGGACGGGAAGCTGTGCCTGGGCGCCTCTTGGCGCGATGGCCACTTCTCGTACAATGACTACCCGTGGGATTACCAAAGGGCCTTCTGGGTGCCTTCTCCGGCTGCGGTGGCCTTCTTCGTGGAATGGGAGGCCGGGCCTGAAGGAAACCAAGTGCTGGTCTATGCCGAGCCGGAGCCAGCAGTTGTCAGGAGCATTATGTCGAGCGTGGTTCGCCACGACACGGATGGGCCGGGGATGGGGCCAGGCTCTCTGCAACGTCTAAGGGGCTTCGTTCATGTGTGGAGCAGCGTGAAGTATCACTTCGCGTGGTTTGACCAGGTCCCGGAGCTCGACTGGGAAAAGGTGCTTGACGAGTACTTGCCGCGAGTGCTCCGAGACCAGACGCGTCGGGAATACTACCGCCTGCTGCAGGAGTGCGTTGCCCAGCTCGGCGACGGTCACACGTATGTCGTCCCGCCACTCCCTGAGGGCGAAGGCGTGCCTCCGCTGGTAGTGCGCTGTATAGGGGGCAAGGCGATTGTGGTCGACATCGGAGGGCAGGACCAAGGATCCGGCGTCAAAGTAGAGCGGGGTGTGGAGATAACGCATGTCGATGGCCGCGCTGTGCCGGACATACTGCAAGGGACAATTTACCCTTACGTATCTGCCTCCACGCCGCAGGCGCGAGACCGGAAGGCGTACTCTCAGTTGCTCCAAGGTTCCTTTGGTAGTTGGGCTGCAGTCCAGTTGTGTGGCGTGGACGGCTCGATCAGGACGGCACAACTGAAAAGGAGCCGTCCTGCTGGGCTTCGAGTGGCTTGGCAGCGGGTCCGCCATAGGGCGCTCCCCGGGGGGCTCGCCTATGTCACCGTGCCCAGCTTCAGGAGCGAGAGCGTGGTGGAGGAGTTTGATGCAATCCTCGATGATGTCATGGAAGCAACGGCGCTGATCATCGATGTTCGCGACAACGGCGGCGGGAAGACGAGGATCGCTCACGGCGTCGTGAGCCGTTTGATCGCCGAAGCGCTGCCGGCGTCTCGCTGCCAAACGCCCCAGTACACGGCGGAGCTTCGTGCTGCCGGGCAGAGAGGCGGCTGGGATGAAGGAACGCAGCGCGAAGTCCTTCCCGCCAATGGGAAGCGCTTCCTCGGGCCCCTCGCCGTGCTGATTGGCCCCGGCACAATGAGCGCCGCAGAGGATTTCCTGGTTCCTCTGCACGCTGGCGGTCGAGCCGTCCTCGTTGGCGAGAAGAGCGCGGGGAGCACAGGGCAACCATTGGCCATCGAGCTTCCTTGGGGGGGGCATGCGTACATCTGTGCGAAGCGGGATCTCTATCCCGATGGGCGCCAGTTCGTTGGCATTGGGATACTGCCGGACGTAGAAGTCGTTGCTACTCGGGACGACGTGCGTCTGGGGCGGGACCCCGCCCTGGAGGCCGCGGTTGAGCTCCTGTCTCGGCAGGCAAGCAGCCAATCGGCGCCCGGCTCGCTAGCAGCGCCGTGAATGCCGCATCCTCTTGTCCCGCGGGGTGCTCTGAGTGTGCGGGGTCGTGGGCACATCAGCACCAGAGGCGCCAGTGGCCAAGTGGACTCCACGGCGATCATTGGTGCTGACGCTGACGGGCGTCAGCACTGCTGAGCGTAGAACGCACTCTGGCAGTGCGTTGAGGTGAATGGTGATGGCAGGGCAGAGCCACGGCCCGCCCCAGGTCGAAGAGGCGATGGCAACCGCAGGGAGTGCGAGGCCGTCTGGGCCTTCGGCCCGGGCGCCTGGCCAGCGTCGAGGCATAGACCCGAAGCGAGAGACTGCGGTCAGCATCCTGGCCATGGCCAGAGCTGCCGCCATCCATCAGATCAGCCTGGGAGCCAACCCGGAGGACGAGCTTACGAAGTGAGCAAGCCGCCAAATCCAACGCCCTCGCCACGCGACGGGCTAGAACGGAAGGAGAGAATGTCATGTTTATGACTACGAGTGCAGCGTTGGCGTCGCTAGACAACTCGCAGTGCGCCGACGACTGCGAATGCTATAATAACACAATATGCACCGGCAACAGTCTCTGCACCACCAACGGCACATGCATCGGCAACAGCTGGTGCATAGAGAACACCCAGTGTACTGGCAACAGCTTCTGCCACGGCTGGCCAATCTGCTGACAACCTTGTACGCTTGTCGCAGCTCTCTGGCAGGGAGGCAGAGGTAGACTGCGGACGTGCGAACCGGCTTGCTCGCCTCAATACTTCGGAACACTTCCGACTCCAGGGGCCGTTTTGTTCTGGCTGGTGGCGCTCTCGACCTGTCACCCCCGCCCGTTGATGCCTGGAGGGTGGGGCGTCAGCCCCCCTGCCTGACGTACCACTCCGAGTCTGTCATCACTCGATCTCCTCCTGGGTGTCGCACGCATCCTCGGGATAGTCCCACAGGGCCGTGTCTTCCAGTTCGTACTCGACCGCGAGGCCGCACATCCGGTCTGGCGTTCGGCCGCGAGGAGCTCTGTTCGTGCGGCCCAGCACTACTACTAGGAGGCCCGGCAACTCCTGTCGCGACCTTCAGAACTCCCGGGGCTGGCTCCACCGTCCAGGGAACTCCTTAGGCTCTTCGAAAGCTGCATCTCGCGAGCCCATGAACGTCGTCTGGTGGTCG
>SDBT01021363.1_pt1 | contig 10123 bp, 10 predicted proteins | sample 2277101 | NCBI WGS metagenome assembly SDBT01 (sample SAMN10404973, study PRJNA504765) | marine sediment metagenome | isolation source: marine sediment core GS10_PC15, 103 cmbsf | place: Arctic Ocean: Southern Knipovich Ridge | collected 2010
AAAAGTTTTGGGCTAATATGAAAAATAAAATTAAAGAATTGCTACCAAAAGTTAAAAAGTTTACTGATGCATTCGATGGAGCAATATTATCAATGTAAATTTAAACCACTATATGATAAAAAAGGCAATCGTACAAAACTTATTTTACCTGATCAAACTTTTATAGAATATGAATATGATCCATATTATCTCAAAAAAGTTATTAGAAAAGATTCAAGTGGATTTGAACTCTATCGTCATGAATATTTAAACTATGATTTAGATGGAAACCCACTTCTACAAAGTCTTATAAATGATGCGCATCTACTACAAGATTTTGATGTCATTGGCAGGAAAACAAAAGTTGAAAATTCTCATTTTACTCAAACAATCGATTTTTTTAATCCCGATGGAACAATTAATCAAATGACATATGAAACGCAGCATAGAAAAGATAAGTCTAAATATGAATATGACTATTTAAAACAATTAACAAAAGAAGAGGGCTTATTTACAAAAACATACTGCTATGATTCTCATAATAATAGACTAGAAAAAAATAACAACTTTTATGAGATCAATGATGTAAATCAAATTATCCAAACTGCTAGTGATGAATTAACTTATGATGCGAATGGTAACCCTAAATATAAACATGGATCTGATGGAGATATTTTTTATAAATATGATGCTTTAGACAGACTTATCTCAATAGAGAAATCAGATAAATACAAGCTTGAATTTGTATATGATGCTCTTCACAGAAGAATCTTTAAAAAATATATAAAGTGTATCAGACATATGTATTCATATGAGTGGAAAGAAAAATACGATGATAAATATTTATATGATAATCAAAATGAGATAGCTGCTTTAGATAGGCAAAATAATTTTAAAGAGCTTCGTGTTCTTACAGATAGTGATTTAGCTGAAATTGGAGCTGCCATATCTTTAGAAATTAAAAATAATGTTTATACTCCTATTCATGATATACAAGGTAATCTTTCTTGTGCTATTTCAGGTGATGATGTCGAGATCTATAGATATTCTGCTTTTGGAGAAGAGAAGATATTTAGAAATAGAATGGAATCTGATTATTCTAAAATAAAAAATAACTGGAGGTTTTCTTCTAAAAGAAAAGATGAATCTAATTTAATATATTTTGGGAGAAGGTATTATGATTCAGATTATGGTAGGTGGCTTACTCCCGATCCAGAAGGTTTTCAAGATGGATTAAATCTATATGCATTTGTATTAAATGATCCTCTTATCAAGGTAGATCTATATGGGCTGATGTCTTATAAAGATGAGTATGAACCTCGAATCTTAGATAAAATTGGCAATGCGGGAAACAATTCAAATATTTATTTGATAAATGGTCAATTTAATACTAGAGAAGAAGCGCAAAAAAATGGTCAAGTATTGTATAATACAATAAAAAATATTAATAAAGATATGGCGGTTATTCCTATGCACAGTGGTACTAGGGGAGTTGTTATAGATACTTTATCTACGATGGGTCAAAGATTAGGGTTTTTTGAGCCAAAAAGAATAAGGATGATTAGAGATATTATGTTAAAAGAAGCAGTGAGATCTAAAGAAAATAATTTGAAAGCATTTTTTGTAGATTTTAGTAGAGCTGGTATCGATATATATCAAGCGACAAAGGGATTATCCAAAGAAGAAAGAGATCAATTAATAATCTTGAATTGTGGATTTGCAAAAGAAATATCCGCAGATTTAGGATATATTGTGAAAAATATTCAATCCAAAAATGATCCAATTCCAATATTGACTCATGCTAGTACTTACATAGGATATGGAGGAAATTTTGTGAAAAATCTGATTAGTAGAAAAGAATATAATACATTTTCTTTATCTGATAATGATAAAGTACCGCTTTCTGGGCATTCATTTGCAAATCCAACTTATCAAGATCATTTGAGGACTAGTTTAAATAAATTATATCCAAAATTTGGTGTTTATAATGAAAATTAAATCAATTTTATCAATTTTTCTTATATTATCTGTTGTTTCATTTTTTATGAATTCAGGATTTTATGATTACAAAAAACGAGGAAATGATTTTTTAAAAAATTCAAAAAAATTTGAAAAAGAGAATAATTTAGTATTAGTGGGGAACGGAGTAAACACCGATAAAACTATTGACACTCCTAAGCGAAACTCAATACATCAATTTGAAGTTATGTTTTCTTCCTCCGAAGAATTGAATTTAAAACAAGCAAGAAAAAAGTTAACTATCTCCGTTAATAGATATTTAAAAGAAATCAATGAAAATAAGAAGTTAAGAAAATACTTATGTGACTATCCGTTTACGAACAATAATCTTTTTTATAGTATCTTTTTTTATGATAAAACAGGAAATTTAAGATTTGAAAATAATATTCATTCTTGTGTTTTAGATGGTGATAAAATTTATTATGAAATAGCTCATTCTGATGGAACTTATTCTTTTGCTCATGAAGAAACCTATGAAGAAGCTTTAGAAATAGTTAAAAGTGAAAAATCTGATTAACTATAAAAAAAAATCGATAAAAATTGAAAAAAATTACCTTTTAACAATAAGATTTTTTTAGAGAGACTTCATATTTGTCATGTCAAATATGGAGTAATAAGTACCTCCATTAGGCGCAACAGTAAACTCAATTATGAAAGGAATGGGTTGTCCACATGCTTGTACTAACCATTTTTCATAAAAGGCATCTTTTTTTAAAAGAGAAGGAGGAGGAGGGATTGCTTTAGAGTCGATAACTATGCAAGTATTCACAAAATCATCTTTTGCTCTCTCTTTTACATTTTTGTGAGAAAATGGCGCAATTTTAGAGAGAATGTCTTTTTCCAAAATTAATGATGCTCTTGTTGTTCCCATAATTCTTGGAATTATTTCAGGAGATTGATTTGTTTTTGCTTTAAAAGAAACGTTCAGAATCCATGTAATTTCTCCATGATATAGATTTATCCGATAATACCATTCTCCCTCATATGGATGTTTTTGATTTTTTTTAAATTTAATTGGAGTTGAAATGTTAATTTTATCTATTGAGAATGTATATTTCTTTTCTTCGAGACCCAGCCTTGATATTATCGCAATAACATAATCAGAAACATACTTGTTAATTTTGGATTTATGATACTTTTTATAAAGTAAACTTGTTTCTGTGTCTTCTACTGTAGCAATTGTTTCGCAATGTAGCTTGAAAGATAAAAAAACAAAAAATAACAATAAAATTTTATATTTAGACAATCTAAACTGTTTCCATTTTAAAAAATTTAATGAGATTATATATCATTAAATGATTTTTTAAAATTAAAAATGTTGATAAAAGTTGATTTATTTTTATCTTTGAATGTAAAAATGTTGAACTATCATCGATGAAAACACATATGAAAAACATTCTCAAAGAAAGCTTATCTAATGTCTTAAATCTATTTTATCCCAACCTTTGTTTTCACTGTGATACTAAATTAGAAAAAAACTACTTTTATTTTTGTAAAAATTGTCTAAAGGATTTTTCTTATCTTCATCCTCAAGAGAATATTTCAACTTATGCAGTTTTTGAAAATATAGGAGCTATTCAAACTCTTTTAAGAGAGCTCCATAAGCAAAGAATTTTATCGATAACAAAAATAGTGGCATCTTTTATGGTTATTCAGATGTTTCGGTTAAAATGGCCCTCTTTTGATGTAATTTACCCTATTTCTAATCCATTAATAAAAGATCAGGTGTATTACTTATCAAAAGAAGTATCTATGTTTTTGAAAAAACCAATTAAAAAAAGACAAAATCTATCTAAAACAGCGTTGATTGTTTTTGATGTTTTAAATATTGAAAAATTTAATCAAATCAAAGATAAATTACTCTTTAAAAAAGTATATGCAATAGGATTATGCTTCGATGTTTTTTTTGATGATCTCGATTTGTCTATGTAGAGTCTGATTTACTTTAATCTCATTTGATATCTTTTTCCAAGCATGCAAAAGTGTAGAGTGAGTTTTTCCTCCAAAAGATGCGGCAATTTTCTGTAAAGAATCTGATATCAACTCTTTTGATAAATACATAGCAACTTGCCGAGCTAAAGCAATATGTTTAAGTCTTGAGTCTCCTTTAACCTCAGATGCTTTAATCTCAAAAAAAGAAGCTACGCTTTTTAAGATATTTTCAACAGATAGTTTTTTTTGAGGAGTAAAAGAGAGCATCTCTTTTAAAATGTTTTCAGCGAGTTCTTTTGTAAGATCAGCATTTAAAAGCCTTGAGTAGGCAGCGAGTCTATTTATCGCTCCTTCAAGCTGCCGAATGTTATTAAAAATTCTCTCAGCTATAAAAAAAGCAACATCGCTTGGAATATTAACGCCTTTTAAGCTAGCTTTATGCATTAAAATAGCAACTCTTGTCTCTAAATCTGGGACTCCCATATGAGCAACTAAGCCCCATTCCATTCTAGCTATTAATCTAGGTGATAATTTTAAATGTGAAGGGGGATTATCAGATGCAATAACTATTTGTTTGTTTTGATTTATTAAGCTTTCAAAAGTATTGCAGAACTCTTCTTCGAAATTTGGTCTATTTTGTAAAAACTGAATATCGTCGACTATCAAAACATCTAAATTTCTGTAAAATCTTTTCATGCGATCTACAGATTTATTTCTTAAATTTGCAACTAGATCATTAATAAAAGCTTCTGTCGTAATATTTTTGATATTAGATTTTTTATGATGAGTCGTAATGTAATTTCCTAAACTATGTAAAAGATGAGTTTTGCCAAGACCAACTCCTCCATGAATAAATAGAGGGTTGTATGATTTCCCGGGTTTTTGAGCAACTCCAAGTGCCGCTGATTTCACAAATTGATTAGAGGGTCCTTCAATAAAATTATCAAAAGTATATTGTGTATTAAAACTTGTCTCATCTCGATTATTTATAGAAGTGGGAAGTATAGGATATTTAATTTTCTTTTTTTTGCTCTCTTTTATTACAAAATTAATTGCTAACTCACCTGTTTTAGTAGTGGGAAGAAAAATAAGTAAATCTTTTTTATAATTATCTAAAATGTATTCTTGAACAAAAATACTTGGAACTTGAAGCGAGATTTCATTTTCATTTAAATCTAAAATTTTTATGTGGGAAAACCAGTTTTTATATTCGGTTTCAGAAATTCTTTTTTTTATAAATTCTAAAAAATTTGACCATACATCTTGATCTTTACAAGTTAGCATTAATTCTCTCTTTTAAGTAAATTTCCATAGCATATTTTGACAGGCTACTCATGAAATTAAATCTAACATTTCAATCGTTAGCTTGCAACAATTTAAAATGATTATTTTTTTGAAATTTTTTAAGTAACTCAGCCTTAAAAAAAAAATAGATATTTTTTGTTTTTTAAAGATATGCCTGTAATAAAGCTAATGCTTGTGATGCGAGTTTTTTATTCGGGCAATTAGAGATCATTTTAGTTATTGCTAAAGCCTCTGTTCGATATCCCAGAGAGAATAAAGTTTTTGCTTTATTAAGCAAAACTAAATAGTTTTTTGGCTCAACTTTTAATGACTCATCTAAATGCTCTAGAGCTTCTGTATATTTTCCATTTTCAAGATATAAAGCTCCAACTATTGACTCATCATAAGTATTTCCTGGATTAAAAATTAAAAGGGCATTGAAAAAATCAAGCGCTATATCAAAACATCCTTGCTTAACATATAAATATCCTACAGATCTTAAATCTTCTATGCTCTCATCAGAGAGTTCTAAATAACTTTGCCAATCCATTTTTTATCCTTTGTGATATTCATCTTTTCTTTTTTGTATATCTTGAAGAATTTTGTTTAATGTCTCCAATGTACTTAAAGATTTAGATAAAGTTTTCATTTGTTTTTTTTCTTCATCATTTAGATCCACTGTTTTTAATGAATCTAATTTTTCTTTAAGCTCTGTTGTAATTCCCATGGTAGGTACTAATTGATGAGAAAAAACATCTGTTGCTAAAACAAAATCTTCAGGAGCAGCAAATGGAGAAGATTCACTCTCTTTTGTTCCAAATAATAAATCAATTTCTAAAGGTTTTGCAGCTGTCGCTAAAACTTCGGCTCTTTTAGCTATGCTTGGAGCTTTAAGCTTTTTAGCTTCTTCTGGACTTAAAAAACGAGTGTCCTTTATAAATCTTTCATGTGCTTTATAGCCTAAATTATCAATTGTTTTTGCATCAGCCATAAAAATTCATCTCACTATATTTTTAGTCTATTATCTTAATTGTAGCATTTAGAGAAAAAAATAAAAGGTTAAAATTTATTTTTTAGATTCATTGTTACTAAAAACATTTCGTAAACAAATTTTTTGAGTTATTATAATATTATTTTTCTATGAGGTTATTAATCATAGAAATATTTTGAATGTTTGAAGCGATTTTTTTAATCAAATTATCTTTTGTCAAATGCTATTTTTTTTAACAGTCTGGTAGTAGCTTTTGCTGGATTTTTTAACGAATTATAGCTATAATAATTGTAATTATATTGGTGGGTTTTAACAATTTAAACAATAAAAAATTAAATAATAAGGATTTTAATTATGGCTGCAAAAGGATTTGATGCAACAGGCCCTATGGCTGCAAAACCAGTAGATCTGCCACAAGGACCAAATAGATATTCAGCAAAGGAAGGAAAAACAAGTAGTAGCAATTCAGCAGATAATGTAGCAAAAAAAATAAATGGTTGGACTATTTTGGGAGCTTTTTTGGTAATTGGTGCCATTGGAGCTACTGCCGTAGGATCTTTGGGGCTTTTTAATGTTGTGGCTTTAACTAGCCTAACAGCTTCAAAAATTATTTTAGCATCTGGTATTTCATCTTTTGTATTGTCATTTTTTGCATTTGCTAAAGGCTCTAAAAATAATTCATTGGCCGTAAGTAATGATTTTGTTGAGACAAAACTAAGTAGGGATTTTATTGATGTTGCTAAGAAAGGTGATGATAAAAAAGTTTTAGAATTATTAGGTAAGGGAGCGAAGGTAGATTCACAAGATAAAAGGGGAATGACAGCTTTAATGCATGCAGCAATGAGAGGGCATCTTAAAGTAGTTCAGGCATTATTGGCTAAAGGCGCTGATGTAGATAAACAAGATAACGGAAAACGAAAGGCCTCAGGGTATGCAGCTTCGAATAATTGTACTGAAATAAAAGAAATTTTAGAAAAAAAGGAAGCTCCAGTTGTATCTCAACTTGTAATTGATCGCTTAGCGGTCTTCGATAAAGCAATCAAACATTGGTCTTTTGCTCGTAATGTGTTATTAATTGCAGGTATTGCTGGTATTGCTATTGGGTCGTTGGGGCTTGCTAATGTTATTATTTTAACTAGTCTTGTTGCTTCAAAAATTATATTAGCTTTAGGAATTTCTTTTTTAGCCGCTTCTTTAGTATTAACTATTATGGCAGCTCTATTAGAGATGGCCAAAAAGAGGGAACTTAATGGTCCTCGAAAAGATGTGTCATTAGAAAAAGAAATTGCAGAAATGCTTGAAAAAGAGAAAAAGAGTGCTTTTAAAGTTGAAGAAGTGGATTTAATTAGTGCTGCTAAAGATGGGAATGTCGAGGAAGTGAAAGAATTTTTAAAAACTGAAAATATAGATAAAAAAGATGAAAATGGATGGACAGCACTGATGCATGCCGCAAATAGCGGTCGTTTAGATATGGTTTTAGCATTAATAGAAGAAAATGCTAATGTAGATAAAAAATGTAATTGGGGGCATACAGCTTTAATGTTAGCTTCAAGAAATAAACATTTAAAGATAGTTGAAGCTTTTTTAGTAAAAAAAGCGAAAGCAGATGAGAAAACTCAAAAAGGATTAACAGCTCTGATATTTGCAGCATCTATAGGTTCTGTTGATATAGTTGAGGTTTTATTAAAAAATGGTGCTAAAGTAGATGCAACAACTTCTTGGGGACAAACTGCTCTAATGTATGCCGCTTCTAATGATCGTAGAGATGTTGTAGAAGTTTTAACTGCTAGTGGCGCTGAAATAGATAAGGTAGATGCTAATAAAGGTAAATCTGCACTAGTTTATGCTCAGGAGTATGGTTCTGACGAAGCAACAGTAGAGCTTTTAAGGAAAAAAGGCGCAAAACTAGATATAGTAGAATTTCAAAAAAGATTATTTGAAAAAGAGAGAAAAGATCAAGAAGTGCAAGTTGATTCAAAAGAAGATCAAAAACCTAAATCGCAACAAAACCAACAGAGAAGGGGATGGTTCTCTAGCTGGGTTTAGTTGAGATTTAATCTTCACTTAGTATTAGTTATCCCTGGATCATTAAAAAAGATATTATTGTATTGTAAAGGATGGATGTCTGTAGAAATAATCGTTTTTAAAGTCTGAGTATAAAAATCAAAAAACTAGTTAATCGAAAGACAAAAAAATAAAAAATATTTGCCTAAATTTTTTTCAAAAGTTGTAAACAATAAATCTTTCAAATTATTCAAAACACAAAATCGATATATAAATCTCTAAATTAAAATAACTTAAGCCACGAATAAGAGAGATATTTTGAGTGACTTTTGTCAAATCCTTAAACAGATTTTCCACAATTTCCCACCGAGAATCTAAAATTGTTCATAACTTTTTATTTCATTAAATTTCAGGTGGTTAAGAAACTATTTTTCAAGAAAAAAATATATTTTTGGAAAAAATTTTTGAAATTGTTTACAACTTTAAATTGAAATTGTTAGTATTTGTGGAAGATGGTGGGAAAATAAATGGATCAATTCTTTTTTAGTGGATGCACTACTAGTAAATTAGATGTAAAAAACAGATTTGTTCTTCCTCAACAAATGAGATATGGACTTGTTGAAGAAGGAAGATTAGAATTTTTTATTGGATTAGGACTCGGTGGTTGCTTAGCAATATATAGAAGAAGTGAAATACAAAAAATTGTTCAAAAATTCAATAAAAAACAACACATAGCCCAGTATCAAAAATTTTTCACACTGTTTTTTTCAACTCTTCATGAATCTACTTGCGATAAAATTGGAAGAGTAACTCTGCCAAGTCATTTAAAACAGGTGATGAATATTAAAAAAGAAATGGTAGTTGCAGGAGTATTAAATAAAATAGAGCTTTGGTCAAAAGAAGCATATGATAAAAATCTATCAAATCTACTACTTGGAAAAGATACCGAGATCGATTTAGCTAAAATGACAGAAGATGCTTTTGCTCTTTTAGATGAACCAAAAGAGGAATATGTTAGAGCAGAAAATTAAACATTTTCCGGTCCTATTAAAAGAATTTTTACAAATTTTTGAAAATAGTGAAATTGAAGTTTTTTTAGATGGAACCGTAGGTGGCGCTGGCCACGCAAGAGCTATATTAGAAGCGCATCCTGAAATTAAAACTTTTATAGGGGTAGATCAAGATAAAGTAGCGCTAGATCTTGCTAACGAAAATTTAAAGCCATGGATGAATAAAGTTAATCTTTTCCATGAAAACTTTAAGAATTTAGATAAAATTTTAGCTGAAATGAATATTGAGAAGTGTGATGCAATGTTTTTTGATATAGGGCTCTCTTCTATGCAAGTAGATGAACCAAGTAGGGGATTTAGCTTTAGGTATGATGCCGAGTTAGATATGAGAATGGATCAAAATATTGAAATTACGGCTAAAGAGATTGTAAATAATTACTCAGAGAAACAGCTAGAGCAAATTTTTAGAGAATATGGAGAAGAGAGAAAATCAAAAAGAGCAGCTAAAGAAATTATTGAAAAAAGAAGAAGAAATAAAATAAATACAACTTTTGATTTAATAAAAGTTTTAGAACCAGTGCTCGGTAAAAGAAGAAAGATTCATCCGGTTACTAAAATTTTTCAAGCTCTAAGAATTTGTGTAAACGATGAGCTAAATGCTTTGAAAGAAGGGTTAAACTCAGCAATTTTAAAACTAAAAGAAAATGGAATTATCGGTGTTGTCTCTTTTCATAGTTTAGAAGATAGAATTGTAAAACATACTTTTAAAGATGATGTTTCCTTAGAAGTAATAACAAAAAAACCAATTAGAGCATCTTTTGAAGAAAAAAATAAACGTGCAAGATCAGCAAAAATGAGATTTGCAAAAAAAATAAAGGCCCATGAATAAAAATATAATTTTTAA
>SDBT01021364.1_pt1 | contig 10122 bp, 11 predicted proteins | sample 2277101 | NCBI WGS metagenome assembly SDBT01 (sample SAMN10404973, study PRJNA504765) | marine sediment metagenome | isolation source: marine sediment core GS10_PC15, 103 cmbsf | place: Arctic Ocean: Southern Knipovich Ridge | collected 2010
ATCTCAGAATTCATCAACTACTATAATCATCGGCGTCCTCATCAGGGAATTGGGTTCGTAACCCCTTACGAAAAGTTAACCGGACAAGAAGAGAAAATTCTCAAAGAACGAAAAGCAAGAGTATTTGTTGTTCAGGAAATGAGAAAGATTATGAACAGGGAAAAAATAAAAATAAATACTCTCGAGGAGATGACCCCAGTCAAAAATCGTGACAAAAAAATTTCTGTTTAGGTCTGAAATAGTACAGAAACAGGGACGTCGACACAAACCTCGCTTCATCCAGGAATGTATCATTCTCAGGAAATAGCAGGCAATCAGATTCCATAGTGCTACACATTCATAACGGTTGGGATGTCTGCATCCAGTCTGCCGTGGGACCGATTATGAAAAAACCCTTCGTGCAAAAAGTCGCAGAAATCCAACCGACCCCGACTTATCGGGAAACGTTCTGCAGAAACACTCCTGTTGCGTCAAAGTTTTCTCCCGCCCTCTGACTGACCATGCGTGCCCGTGACTTTCGCTCAGGAAGTAGTATAATAATGGGGGAATAGACAGCTTCCAAGTTGAGTATGGGGTTTGAACTATGAGAAATGGCACTTTGCATATCGAAACAGGAATTGTATCTAGACCTCCAAGAAGTCCATGTGGACATGTGTACTGAATGCACAGGTATTGGAGCAAGAACGCCTCCGATGTTGTGGCTGTACATATCGAGAAGAAATAGGACCGAGACCACCAAGATTACGACTGAAGCTAGGAAGCAATGAACTCATAACCGCAAGGGAATTTCTCCGATATCCACTGTTTACTGAAATCACGCTCGGCCGGCCGACTGCAAGGGATGTATACCAGGTACGCGCACGCAAACTTCGCAGCACTTCCGAGTCAGCGACACTAATAAGTCGTTGGAGAGGTGGGGTCACGGGAGTCTGTGGTAGGTATGACCGGCAAAGGCCACTGCCAGATTCCGGAGCAATAAGGAGAAATACATTGAGTAGTATACTTGGGGCTATTTTGGGATTCTTATTGGCTGTTCCCCTCAGTTATCTTTTCTTCGTCCTTAGGGAAAAACGTAGGACTCCCATATTGGAATATAAAAAAACCGCAAGTGTGTCGCTGGCTTCAGTAGGAGAGAAAGTTAAGAATAAGATTGTTCTGACATACGATGGAACTCCGGTGGCTAATATTCGTTCCTTTGAAGTTGAAATCAAAAATAGTGGAAAAGTGCCGGTGGGAAAAATTCCTGTCATTTTCGAATTCCATGATGAAACTGTAGAAATTCTCGATATAGAAGCAAATTTTGAGCCTGAAGATAAAACAAGGAATATCCAACTGTCGGAGAGCGATGACAAGAGGAATCAGAAGAGGGTTTTCATAAAACCTGGATTAGACGGAGGCGATAAGGCAAAATTCAATATATTCATCAAAGGTGGTAAGGACACAGAACTTTCTTCCTTGAAGATAATGTTGGGGGAAACTCAGGGTATAAAATGGGTGAGCTCCGATGAGAGATTCGCTTCTCGGTGGGGATGGGTTGTTTGGCTTGTCATAGGCCTAATAGTAATAGGATTTTGGACGTTGTTCTTAGTTGGGGCAAAGTCAATATCCTCCATGACCACGAGGCAAATAGCATTCATAGGAGCACAACAGATAGTAGCAGGGATAATGGGAGCAGTGATTGGCGCTATGCTACTATTAATGGCATTATCAAAGCTAAAATAAAGAAAGGCGAGCCCTTCGGGTTATTATGACCTTGCACTTTGTTGCTTTCTATAACGAAAGGAGGACGGCACCCTGAGTTCTTGTAACCCTTTTTGGTCTGCACTGACTCAATAGGATTGGACCGACTTGACTCCCCAGAATCCAGGCCAGTCATCATGTGAAAATGCGCGTTGACGGGAGGAGGAATCTCAATGGTCTGGGTTACCACGACCATGCCAAGGTCCAGATTGATAGCCAACTTTTGCAGAAAATCAATTGTATAGATTCTATCAGACGTTTCTGAATTTACTAGAGCTTTATTGTTGGTGCTTGCAAGAGATGAAGAAAAGATTCAGTCTAAAATCACAGATTTATCAGATAGTCTATCGATACTTTGTTATGATTGATACGAAAGCCCGAAAATAGCTCCTGTTGAATGATTGCGAACAGACATCGGTAGATACCACCATTCTCCTGCAAAACTTCGTTGACAAGTGCTGAGATTCGGGCTAACACTGTTTCCGAAAAGCAGGCCAGAGGAATGCTGAGATAAATACTTAGTAGGTTATGGAATAAGTTTGCGTTTTCTTCTCAGTTTTAGTTTCGGTTTGACTTCAAGTGATATGGTGGAAGGGTTATCAGTTCTTGTTAGCGAATTGCAACAGCGACGCTCCTTACGCATGTTGGAACCCTTTTTATTCGCTTGCTCCATTCGTGCCTGTTAGGTTCTCATTTAGGTTTGTGCGCAGTGCTGCTCCAAGGTTCTTACAGTCTAATGAACTTGCCAAAGTCTTTGGTCGTAATGAGAGCAGCCTTATTCTTTATCTTCTCCAAGTTCTTCGTCATTTTTTCAAGTTCATCTTTCCAGAGCTTTGTCACCCAACTTTTGCACGAAATTAATCATATAGGTTTTTTCTCTAAAGAGAAAGGGTGACCTGTCCCCATTAATAGTACCACTTGTTGAGTTGGAGTCAACGGAATAACTGTCTCGGAAACAGGTAGCCGCTATTTCAAGGTGCTGTGCGGACATGATCTCCAGACCCAGATTCAGACTGTGTCACAATTAAAGATCGGTAATCAAAGTGGAGGGAAAAGAGCAAAAAAACACAAATCATTGGGGTCTTCTCCCTATTTAGGTCCAGTTTTGGACCCAAAGTGGGGGATTCTTTCAACAAAATCCCAAAAGATTGAATTGTGACACAGTCTGATTGACAAGTGCTGAGATTTGGCCTAAGGTGTCCCAAGGATCCGTTATACCCGTGACCCTCACTTAGAAAGTTCTTCAATGGATGGGGGCAGGCGAATCAGCTGTTCAAAGAACATGATAATAAGACATACAGGAATGTTTTACTTTGCCTGTTTTACGCACCGAAACCCATTGCCCTCAAGACGCAAAAGAGGTGCTCGTTTTGTCCGGTGTTCCGATAGTGTCTCAAGAACGTCTAATGATTCCCCTGGTTCAACTGACATCAGAGGGGCAATGGCTTGCCTATGATCAATGCTGGCAAAGCTCCGGGGTGCAGAATATGCCCCCCCATGAAGTATATACTCTGGCGTTTTTGGAAGTAACTCGAAGCTAATATATTTAACATCGACTGCAACCCATTCTGAAACATTGCCAGCAAGGTCAAACACACCGTAGATACTTCTGTCCGATTCAAAAGAACCAACTGCTGAAGTAGTGCCTATCCCAGAATCCAAAATGTTAGTAAAATTAGATTGAAAATCATTACCCCAAGGATAGACGACCTTATTCTCACCTCTTGCGGCTCTCACCCACTCTAGCTCAGTGGGTAATCTTTTTCCCGCCCATTCGGAATACGCACAGGCGTCTTTCCAAGAAATGTTCTCAACCGGGTGATCCCCCTTATTTGGAGAATACCAATCTTTGGCTTCCTCATTTTCAGACTCTTGAATCAGTTTCTCCAGTTTACTAATCTCCTCATCTGAAAACGTTCCGTCTTTTGCAGCGTCTTTATAGAATTGAAGACCGGCGAGTATCTTGTCCAATACTGATAAATAAGACTTAGGAGGAGGATGATCGGTATCTTCAATGAATCTCTTATACTCTGAATTAGTTACCTCATATTTATCAATGTAGAATGACTCCACATTAATTGATTTACCCAGAAAAAATGCCTTTCCCGCCGGAATAAGAACCATCTCTTTCCCATCTATAGAAAGAATACTCTTTGGTTTTAGTAATTTCAAAGAGTCAATTTGTAAAAAATACGAGATTGTAAAAAAAGCGACAGACAAGAATAGAGAAAAGAAGGCTACAAGGACTCCGACAAATGCCCATTTACTAGGAGAAGACCAAGTCTTCCATTGTTTTCTTGAAGGCCACAATCGTTTCATTTTGAGATTGAGTGCAAAACCTCAGAGGGCTAACATATTATTGGACACAATTTTATCATATGCACAGATTACCAATATGTCAACTGACAAGAGTTTCCCAAGAATTCCCCAAAAAGTAAATCATAAGGCAACTGAGTTTACGTACCAGATTTTTTGGCAAAGCATTCTTTCAGGCTCCTGTCTTTAATAGGGGGTCATATTGGGTAGAGTCTATTTTTCACTTTGCTGTCTCCTTTGGTTATCTCTAATTCTGTGTACCCGCAGTATTAATGCGACATCTCCGAGAAATGTTCACACCATATCTCCCAAAAACCCAGATTGACAAGCGCTCGGATTTGGCCTGGGGCTGGTGTTTGTTTGAAGCTGTCGAGTCACGCTCTGACTAAAGGTTTTACTAATTCAAACTCATATGTTGAGTTGCGAGCATAACATAGTTATGTTGAAATACGTCGACGCAGTGGCCATTTGGCATATTGGGATCTACTCATTAATTCACCAATCTACTATGGGATTTGCTATTGGAACAAGCAGCCTCAGACTCCACTGGGCTCCACATGGACTCTTATGGGGAATTCTCTTTGGTCTTTTTCTTGGGACCAGTTATGGGGGCAGGTCATATATACTGGAGATAATGACAGAAATAAAATGAATTTCATAAGAAATTCTGATGTAATATGTGTTACTGCAAGGAATGAGAACGAATTAAGATCTGTCGTATCTACTCTTGAAGATTATCTCATCACAATATCAAGAAAAGTTTCTGAAGCTAAGAATCATAAATACAGACCAAAAGATGAAATAATTAAAAAGCCGTCCTTTGCAGCTATGTGGACAAAATTTGATTATGAAGAATGTAATGTAGTTGATATAGATTCCCCGACTGACATTGGAGAAAAAGTCTATAGGTTACTAAATATTATGAGAATATACTATCTTAAGGATGGAGAAATACACGGGGATCCTCTAGTATTTTTAAGAAATCAAGAAATAACTGTTGAAGATTTTGGAAAAAAGTTAGATTTAAGTAAGATCAAAGGAGCTAAGATCTTTGGAAGTTCAGATACATATGATGGTCAGATGGTTGGCCTAGATTATAGACTAAGCGAAGGAGAAAAGGTGAGTTTTGGATGAGAAATTGATCAGCATATTTAGATTTAAGAACAAGCAATAAAAGAAAGGAAATTGAAAGGGACCATCTTCAACTTAGAAGATTAATGAACCAAGAATGGGGGTCTGACCTGCCCCATTCATAGTATCACTTGTCACGCCAGAGTCAACGGAACGGTGGCCTCAGGAGGAAATCGCCGGTGCTTAGGACCATACGGCCATATTCGTTCAGAAATCTAAATTGACAAGTACTAAAATTTGGCCTAACCTGTCTCTGTATGATCTTGTTGGAGTCTCTCTAAATAATATTAGGCAACCATCACTTAGCTCTATTGACCTTACAATAGGCTGCTATGGAACTAAAAGAATACAGAAGAAAGAGAAGTTTCAGGAAAACACCAGAGCCTGAAGGCTCACAGAGAGTAAAATTTAATGAGCATTTTGTAGTTCAAAAACATCAGGCCAGTCATCTTCACTATGATTTTCGTCTCCAGGTGGCTGGTGTACTCAAAAGCTGGGCAATTCCAAAAGGCCCTAGTATTGATCCCTCCGATAAGCGTCTGGCTATCCAGGTCGAAGATCATCCAGTAGAATACAAAGACTTTGAGGGAGTTATCCCCTCCGGTGAATATGGAGGGGGTGCCGTAATGATATGGGATTGTGGATCATATGAACTTCTGGAGGAAAAGGAACCTCAGAAAAACATTCAGGAAGGAGGAATAAGATTTCGCCTTCACGGTAAAAAACTTAAGGGTGGATTTGCCTTAATCAAGACACAATAGCAGAAAAACAGAAATGCTTGTCTACTTATCAAGGAGAATGATACCTTTGCTCGAAAGGGGTATGAAATAGTAAAAGAACAAGTCAGATCATGCAAAACTGGGTTGACTTTAGAACAAATTGAGCGACTCTAGTTTTCCTTTTGAAAGGTCAGTCATAGGAAGATATTTTCCTTATTTCATTTTTTCTAAACCAGATTGACAAGTACTGAGATTTGGCTTAGCGTGCTCTGACCCGCTGTTGTACAGGGATGTCGTAGATTGGGATCTCCATATCTTCCTCGAAAAATGTTCTAATGTTGTATCGTCCCCGCAGGTGCGCCAGCAATGTCTTTATAGTAAAGGGTTTCAGCCTCTAACCAGCTTCATCATTCCTCAAAAGAATATTTCTCAAAGAGAAGCTTCAGTAGTAAGGGTATGACATTTTCATTTTGCAGAAAGGGCGACATAAAGACTTTGCATTGACAGACTTAATGCGGAAATTTGACAGAGAGCCAGAATAATGCTATAAGATCAGCACATACCATAAGTGAGTTCATCCGCGTAGGGTGGTAAGCTAAAAGAGAGATTGTCCGAAACGACAAGGAGGGAAAAAATCAAAACCTTCCGGTCAAGAACGCATACCGCACCAAAGTTATCCATCTATGAACCCATTCTTTCAACATTGGAAGAATGGGTTTTTGCTTTTTTGCTGAAGAAACCCAGTCCTTAAAGGTTCTCGCCAATGGTAAGAGTAAAGATATTGAGGAAACATCACTGGAGCAAAGCATCAGTCTGAAATAACACATGAGGAGGTGAGGACAATGCTATTCCTGGTGACTATGACGCATACCGCTGAGAGTTGTCCTGGTTATGACTCAGAGAAGTTGGAGGAAGCTATAGGGGCATTGGAGAAGTCTGAATCTGTAGCCAAGTAACTGGGCATGAAAATTCATTTCCTGGTTGCTGATCTACTCGGGCATGGTATGTATGCTCTAGTTGAGACGGACAATCCCGATGCGTTGCAACGCTCATTTGGAGTGACTCCCTTTCCACAAGACTTTGTGGTTACTCCAGTGGGGCACCTAAAGGATATGATAAAGCAATTTAAAGAGATGCTGTCGGAAAAGAGGTGAAGTGAAACTGAGGTCAGGCACCTCAGGGCTGAAGCTGTTGGGATGGCCAATATAGTACTAAAGGTAGATAAGAGATTATTAGAATAGAGAGATAAAGCAAAGAATAGAATAGATTAGGAGGAAGGAAAAATGGAAACATCATCATCTGTTAGTATAGGTTGGAAAATCGTGTTACTGATGGGAATCTACCTGATTGTTATTTCACTGGTTCAGATATTCTCAGCAGAGGCTATGTTCAGTAGTGAATTTGAAGCATTTACAGCCGATAGTTGGTCTGACTATGTGGCTAATAGTGCAAAACCAGCCGAGCTATTCCTGATCAACCAAAGGATAATTGGAGCGTCCATGTTCATAATAGGCCTCCTTGCAGCTCTAATAGCCTGCAAAAGCTATAGCAAAGCTGAGAAGTGGTCTTGGTACGCTCTTCTGGTGGCTGGAGTACTGGGTTGGGGTACAATGCTAACTTACTACATTGTAATCAGTTACTTGGTCAGCACAACTCTTGTCCTGTGGATAATTGGAGCTGGACTCTTTGTAGTTGGGGTAGCCCTTCCGGCAAAAGCTATCCTGGGTGGGAAATCTTCCAAAGAATAAGGATAACTTCTGTATGAATCTAGCAACATAAGTTGTCTGCATGCTGTTCCTAAGATATAGTGGAACATAGCGTCAGCGTCCATTATTGGCATACGGAGCCGCTACGTGTAAACTTGTGACATGCCACGCGTATCTCAAAACAATTTGGGAAAGGAGAAGGGCGCATGAATAAAGAGGTATCTCCGAGAACATCGATGATATTCGCAATATCTAGCTTGGCTGCTGGTGTTCTTTTTGTGATCGGAGGAATGAGATTCTACTATAGGGATGATTTAGTAGGTGTCATCATATATATTACCACAGCAGGTCTATCTTTTATCGTCGCCTCAGGCACATATCTCTCTTATAGAAAAAAGCTGGTCCTAGAGAAAGGAAGAAAGAATCTGCCTTGAGTTTCCCTTCATTAAGGTAAAACCAGGAGACTAGTATGTCGAAAGAAGAGATCGTTTTTCCTTGCAGTGGTGCCTTGCAGGGAAAAAGGATTCAACTCAGACCCCCGCAACCAGAGGAGATGAAATTCATTCGCTGGCTCTGGAGTGATCCTGAAACTATGAGACCGGTGGGTAATGCCTTTGATCTCACCGATCAGCAAGCACATGAGTGGTTCCTCAGATCGATAAATCCTGGAAGTCCAGAGGATTGCTACTTACTCATCTTCACCAAGGAAGGTCAGCCAGTTGGAGAGATAAGCTTTCATCGTCTGCATCGCCCGTCAATGACAGCAGAGTTGAACCTTAAGATTGCCTACAAAGAACGCAGAAAGGGCTATGCCAAAGAGGCAATGCTCTTATTCCTCGACTACTTCTTCAATTCCCTAAAAGGTCGGGTCTTGGTTGACGATGTTGCCCCGGACAATATAGCGGGCCAACAGGCACTTCTTTCCTTTGGGTTCGAGCACGATCCGAAGGTGAAGGACGTTTTCAAACTATTAATGACCCGAGAGCGATATAACACCTTTTATTACAGGAATAAAGAGCCCAAAAACCAGATTGACAATTGCTCAGATTTGGCTCAGAATGCTTTAGGCAGAAATCTCTGAGAGTTTTCCGAATGATCCTGAAAGAGAGGTAAAGAAGATTTTGCGGCTGGGGATCTTACTATGCGACATAGTTCAACTGAGAACACAGAAGAGGGGTTGCCATGAAACGTTCAGGTATGGCAAGGGGGAGATTGATACACCAGACGGGATTGTTTGCGCTGTTTCTCCTGTGTGGTTTTCTCGTCTTCGTTCTGGGTCTATATTACCCGGTCGGGTTCCCAGAGAATCTTAGGTTAGTGTATAAGATTGTTCTTTCAGCATCATTTCTCGCTGTAGTGCTGCTCGGGCATCGCAACAAACACTTAAGACAATATCGGCAGGTGTTTCTGGCCTTTTTCATTGCCTCCACCGCTCTCGTTCTTGACCACTATCATGATGAGGTAGGCTCTCTTGTTCTTGGTGGGGAAGAGAGTGTTGCGCTATGGTATACGGTAGTGGTGGTGTTCAGCGCCTCGGTAATCGTTGTTACCATCGTAGCATTGAGCAAGATCTCGGGTGGAAGCATGACCTCGATTTACCTGAAAAAAGGGAATCTCAGACTTGGTCTGATTATTGGCATCTCAACTCTCTTGATTATGACCGTTTTCGGTATTCTCTGGGCACAGAGCCAAAACATAGGTATGGACAGAATAATTCCTATCCTGCCGTACGTAGTCGTCTTCGGTCTGATAAACGGATTGAGGGAAGAACTACTGCTTCGAGGTCTTTTCTTAAAGAAGTATGAGGCATTACTCGGGCCTACCTTATCTATCATTCTGACGGCTCTAATCTTTACAGTGGCTCATTTAGGGGTAACCTATGAAACTGGAAATCTCATAGTATTCTTCCTAGGTATTTTCGTGATAGGACTCATTTCGGCTTTCCTCATGAGAAGACTGGATAGTCTGCTGGGTCCTGTCTTGTTCCACGCAGGGTGTGACGCAATGCTCTTCACGGCCCTTTTTGCAGCTTCGTAGCGGGACAAAAACCCGCAGAATCTGGGTCTCCAGGTCGGCAAACCCATGTAGCCTGAATCTCAATTCCACGTCCCCCCCCCAAAAAAACCCAGATTGTCAAGGGCTGAGATTTGGCCTGGAGCCTATTTGATATAGCCATCACAAATGAGCTTCAAATAACCGTTGTCTTTGAACACAAAAAGTCATAGAAACAAGTAGAGCATGAGCTTCTGTAGAGTTTTCTTAACCCGTGCATTAACCACAGAAGGCACTGCTAAAAGCCATATGAAGGAAAGGAGAGGATCATGAAGCTTGACTCAAATAAATACTATAGAATGCCATTCATTATGGGACCGCTTTTCGATCGAGATAACCCTCCCAGAATCGCCTATCCTCAGGTTGAGTCGGTAGCTTTGCAGTATCAGACCGATGCTGATGCCATCGAAGCCCTACTACCCGAGTGTTATCGAGCAGGCAAGGAGCCTATGGTGACA
>SDBT01021365.1_pt1 | contig 10122 bp, 4 predicted proteins | sample 2277101 | NCBI WGS metagenome assembly SDBT01 (sample SAMN10404973, study PRJNA504765) | marine sediment metagenome | isolation source: marine sediment core GS10_PC15, 103 cmbsf | place: Arctic Ocean: Southern Knipovich Ridge | collected 2010
TTTCAATTAATAAAAATATATTATTACTCCTGTGAAATTTTAACTAACAAGTCTTTTAAGAACTTTTCAAAATTCTTGACAAATTTATAAAACTCCTTTTCATCAATTTCCATTAGAAGTATGTTTCTTTCATCACCCCATTGGAAAAATTCACCAGACTTGATTAATCTACTTTTCTCTTCAAGATTTCTCCTGTATTTTTTATATTGACCAAGCATGAAACGTGTCTTATCTAAAATAATGTCTTCAAAGTCAACAACTTTTATTCCAAAACGATCACAGATAAGGAAGATATCAACAAAATCCCTTGCTTTTAATCCACGACGGGTAAGAATGGCTCTAACCTTCTCACATAAAATCTCTTTTACATCGTAAGTAAAAAGAGATATTTTTTCAGCATAAACATCATATTCTTCTGGAAACAATGCCTGCAATTCCTTATCTGTCTTTCCAGAGAGTAAACAGTTTATGTCCTTATTAACTATATCGAATATGATTTTTTCGACAAAATTAATCTGAATCTTTACAAAAGAACGTGATTTCAAAATCTCAGATTCAAACCATATTTTATAGGTAACCATCTTATTTCCTCCCCCAAACTCAACATAATTGCGGTCATTCTTATCAAAAACAAAATCCAAACCATGTTTCTTAGATATATTAACAAGAAGTTTGCCAAGTTCATCAACATAATTTGATATAATTTTCCTATTTCTGGTCTGTGACTTATCTTCAAAGACTGATTGATCTTTCCACGTGAAATCAATATCCTCAGAAAAACGGAAATAATCCAGGTAACACTTGATTAGGCATGTGCCACCCTTGAAAACAAGATTCTTAGAAAAATCATTTTGATAAAGTCCAAGAAGTAATTTCTGAATAATAATATCCTTCTCGACCAGCTCTGTACGTTTTATGTCCAATCTTTCAGACAGATCATTGATAAACTCCTTCATAACAGTCTCTCCAGGATGTTGGTAACTGATTTTGGATATAACTTAGCATAATTCCTTATTTTTGATTTTGAAATATTCACTATATAGTCTGCAATATCCATGATGATTCTCTCCTCCGGAATGCTATTATACCTCCAAAGATAAATAAAATCAACAATCGTTTTTTCAGGATCGGAATACCGTATTTTCCCTTTTTTTATAATGCCATGTTTTATGAGAATTGGATTGATCCTGTAAAACTTGAATTTATGACCTGCAATTTCCATGGGTTTCGCTCGAAACAACACATCATTTATAACATGTTCAACAGCAAATTCCTCATGAGTCATATTGTTTAGTTTCAAGGCAGTGTAAAGTCCGAAATACCAGTTCTTGATGTTCTTCAGCAGTAATCCTTCGGCAACCAATTCCAGATAGGAATATTTCATCCCTCCAAGCTTTACTTCATCTAAGCCATAAACATAGAAGATTCCTTTGAATATTCTTAAAAGATATCCTCCTGAAAGAAGGTTACGAACTGCATTATCGTAATCCAAATCGAGCATGTTGCAATATTTTTTAAGCTCCTCGGAAGTAACAAAATCCTTCTTCTCCAAGTGTATCTTTTTCAACAATGGATTCATTTTCATTTATATCACAGTGTATCAAATTAATGATATTATAATATATATCATAATGTGTATTTAAAGGTTACTTGGCAGTATTACTAACTGTTTTAATATTAATTGTATATATTCACTTTTCATATAAAATTTCAAAATAAGAAAAGAAACGGAATATGGTTTTCGATTGACAATAGCAACCTTTAATTTTATCATAAATAGGAGTAAACATAGTGTTAAGAGTCGTTCTTTCGGTAAAAAGAAAGGATTCTAGAATGTCTTCTTAATAAATTTAAGAAATCAAGAAATTTTACCTAAAAAATGGCTTATGTAATTATCTGTTCAACTGGGGGTTGTTCTTTTTGAACCAAGGACAGGTGAAACATCCGCCTTTATTCATAGGGCGTTTGGATATAAAATTTGTAAGAAACCAGCAGTCATCTCCAGAGTCCAGTTTGTAGGCGTTACATTTTTCTCTAGTTTCCTTTGGACATCTCATAAATTCCCAACAGTTTTTCGGTTCATTTTCTGTAGATGGAGCGGTCATAATTATATTTGTAATATAACCTATTTATTTGTGATTTATTTTGTTATACAAAGCATTAAAAAATTGTACATTGCATAAAATAGCTGGATTTGCGCTTCGTTCCTTCGTCACTTCGCACAAATCGAATATTATAATAACTCTTTGACTTTTTCCAAAGTAGCGGTACAATTCTCTACAGATCTTTCAAATATACTACTTTTTATCGAAAATACTCCTTTAAGAGAATTCTTTAGATTCTGATTTTTTATTACCTTTAATAATTCATCAATATTTGCAATAATTTTCTCATTTGGACAATCTTTCAGATGACTAAGGATTTTTTCCACATTAGGTTTTTCATAGCAAAGCATGATAATATCTCGTTTATCAGCCATTCTCATTGAATGAGTTTTAAGCGCAATAAGTATCTCTTTATGTGGAACTCTAATCTTTGCTTTTAAGGAAGGATCCCATCCGCTAACCTCCCTCATTTCAGAATTCTTGAAAATATAAGAAAAAGGATACGAATAACCTGTTTGCCGAGATTGAACAGTATTAATCAACAAATCGATACTAACAAGGCTTTTTGAATATCGTTCAAATTTACCAGAATAATTCAAATCAGGTTTTTCTTTACTGATTGTAAAACTTTTCTCAGTAATCAACTTTTGGAAAAAAGTAACTTCTTTTTCAGGTATAACAATATCCAAATCAACTGAAAACCTTGGAAAACCAAACGAAGAAACAGCATATTCACCAATAACCACATAATCCATGTCTTTCTTTAATAAATTAAGAAAATCAAAAATCCCAATGATTGGGATGTATTATTGTTTTCTATAATTTTCTATTATTTAAAAACGCAAAAATCCAGTTATGATAATTAATACATTTTGATATATATGATATTAAAATATCACGAATGTTATGTAAATTACCTTCGTTTATTCCAAAAAATATATATTCATACTCATCAATCCAGATATTCAATTTAAGCTTTATATTTAATACCCAACAGTGGAGGGGAAAACATATTAAAGAAAAGCGATTAATTGATGATGTTAAAAATGATGTTCATCAAAAAAATCCTACCTCGAAATCTCATAGTAAAGTGTATAATAAATCAAATCTTCTCCCTGTAACTACCTCCTATGAAATTAGATCAAACAAAGACAAACAGGTAAATGAAAGTAAGGAAACAAAAAAATATAGGTGTCTCTTAGATAATGTCAGTGACATTATTACTGCTGTAAATATTTGGGGAGAGATTCTATATATAAATAAATCAACTGAACGAGTTTTTGGAAGAAAACCGAAAGAGGTCATTGGGAAAAATTTTCTTAATTCAAATTTATTTAAAATAAAAAATATTACAAATGTTGCTGAAATTTTTGAGAAGGTAGTACAAGGGAAAAAACTTGAGCGTTTTGAAGTTGAAGTAACTCATAAAGACGGTCATTATATACCTCTTGAACTTAGTATTAAAACATTGAAAAAAAAAGGAAAAGTTAACGAGATCTATTTTGTCGCAAGAGATATTTCTGAACGGGTAAAAGCTCAAAAAGAGGTGGTTGAATCAAAGATTTTTTTAGATTCTATTTTTAATTCTATGTCAGATATGATATCTATCCAAGATACCAATTTTAATATTATTAAGGTTAACCAGGCTTTTTTAGATTATTTTCAAATGCCTCTCGATGATATAATTGGTAAAAAATGTTATGAGATTATTCATGAAACTAACGAGCCTTATCCAAAATGTCCACATGCTCAATTATTAAAAACTCAACAATGCTGTACATCTGAATTTTTTGAATCAAAGCTAGGGCTTTTTATTGAAGCAAGTGCCTCCCCAATCTTAACAAGTAATGGGGAATTAAATGGTTCAGTACATGTTATTAAAAATATCACAGACCGAAAAAAGACGGAGGAACAACTAAAAGAGAGTAAACAAAGATTTCAAGATGTAGTGTTTAGTTCAAATGATTGGATATGGGAGATAGATAATAAAGGACGATATTCCTATGCGTCAGGGAGAGTAAAAGATCTGCTAGGTCATACCTCAGAAGAACTCATTGGAAAAACACCATTTCAACTTATGCCTGATAAAGAGGCTGAACGTATCAGTACAATATTTGAGGAGGTTAGGAGAAAAAAAGAGAACATTATTGATTTAGAAAACTGGAATATTTCTAAAGAGGGTAATCTTGTTTGTCTGTTGACTAATGGAGTTCCAATTTTGGATGACGCTGGTAATCTGTTGGGTTATCGTGGAGTTGACAAGGATATTACTAAGAGGAAAAAAATAGAACAACAATTACAAAAGGCTCATAATGAATTGTCTCTCTTAAATAGGGATTTAGAAAAGCGTGTTAAACAACGCACATCTGAGTTAGCTGGAGAGATCGAGAAAAATAACAAAGCTCGGGATGAAATTGAAAAAATATATAATTACCTTCAAACGGTGATTGATAGTACAACACATTTAATCATGGTTTTAGACAATCAAAACAGGGTCACGATATGGAATCGTTCTGCAGAAAAATTAACTGGTTATTCTCGGAAAGAAATTATTGGGAGATATATCACAAAATTAGAGGTTTTTCAAGAGCCGCAACAACTAGTTGATCACTTTACAAAATTGAAAATGGATAATAAAGGATTTACAGATAATATTATTCTCAATACAAAATTTGGTGAAATGCTTGTAATTAATTTTTCAGTAGCAAGTATTAGTATGAAACAGAAACAGGTTTCAGGTCTTATCTATGTTGGAAGTGATATTACTTTGGAATTGGAGAGTCATCAAAAAATCATCCCTGGTAATTGTTATTTATATAAAAAAGGCGATATCATAGCGGGTATTGATCTCTTTTTTAATTTGTTAAAATCTGATGATAAAGGATTACTCATAACAAGATACAATATAGACCTCCTTAGAAAAATACGGGAAAAACCAAATATTAAAACATGTCTCTTGAAAAATGAGGTGGATGATGTTTTTGATTCGGTTGCTGATTTGAATGCTTTGTTTGAGGTGATTTGTGGTTTTGTTAAGGAGCATGGTTCTGGTGTGGTGTTTTTGGATCGGTTGGATTATTTGTTGTGTCGTTTTTCTTCTCGTGCGGTGATGGAGTTTGTTTATGAGGTGGTGGATGTGGTTCGGGGGAGTGGTTTGGTGTTGTTGGTGTATGTTGATCCTGTGGTTATTGAGCGGGGTGATTTGGTGTTGTTGGAGTCTGAGTTGTTGGTGTTTCCGAGTCAGCGGGTTGATGAGATTGAGATGGGTGAGGAGTTGTATGCTATTTTGGATTTTTTGGCGGAGCAGGAGCGTCAGAAGTGTGTGGTGACGGTGTCTTCGTTTTTGAAGCATTTTTCGTTTTCTCGGACGACGGCGAGGAAGCGGATTGCGTTGCTTGAGCAGCAGGGTCTTGTGGTGTTGAAGAAACGTGGTCGGGATATGTATGTTCATTTGACGATGAAGGGGAAGAATTTGTTGAATTCCCGGTTGATTATTTCTTAAGACTATTTTTTTGTGTATGTTTTTTCTGGTGTGGACTGTTTTTGGTTTGGATGGTTGTGTATGTTTTGGTGATGTTTTAATGATGTTTTAGCAATATGTTTATTATCGTGTTTTATCTTGTTTGGTGGGAGGAGAGATGGTACTCTGATATGTGGTAGCTTGGCATAGGATGACTGCTGTATGTAGTTGTAGTGTGTGGGTGATCTGTTTGGTTTGGGTTCTCTTCGTTGATGAAGGTGGTTTGCTACAGAGGATGTGAGATGGGATGAATGCAGCAGTGTTGATTTGGAGGGATGGAATGTTGTATAGATGTAACTATAGGTGGTAGACCCGGAGATATTCTTTTAAAAATGAAGAATTCCAATTAATATAGGAGAATGTGAATATTTATGAATCGGTTTAAAAAAAAAATTATTACAATACTTATTTTATGGCTGCTTCAATCAAGTATTTTCAGTGTTACCATTCTTTCAGATAGTGATGTTGATCTCTCTTCAACTTATGGATATGGCGATATAGGGGCAGAGGACGCCTGGGAAATGATTGAGGGATTGGATATACTTGTTTTAGATGTTAGAGGGGTAGATAATTTCGAATCAGGACATATTAATAATGCAATATCATTTCCTTTTGATGAGATTGATTGTCAGTCGTGTTTGGAAGAGGTGGTGGGTGATCGTAACTCGTCGGTGTTGGTGGTGTCTGAGGATGGTGTGGAGAGCGTTGAGGTTTGTAGGTTGCTTGTGAATTGGGATTATCATAGTGTGTTTCATTTGGTGGATGGTGTGTCTGGTTGGAGACGTGCAGGTTTTTCTTTGACGATGCCGGTGGATGATGCTGCTTTTGGTCGTCGTATTGATCTAAGTCTTTCTTGTGGTATGCCAGTGTTTTTGTTGTTTTATGCTGATGAGTGTGGTTTTTGTCAGCAGCAGAAACCAATTATTAATGAGCTTCGAGAAGAATTTAAAGGCAGGGTTGATTTCTTGTTTTTGAATGTATCACGGTACCCTATGTTGACTGCGGATCATAACATTAGAAATATCCCTACTTCGCTTTTTATTTATACTGCGGAGGATGGATCCCAGGTATATCAGAAATTCACTGGTTTCACTGGAAAAACGGATTTTCAAGCTACGTTTAATGAGGTTCTTGGTAGTCTTGTAGAAGAGACAACTTTAGATATTGGACCTGTTATTGTTTCTGAGGTTGATGATGTTGTTAATTATAATGATTTGAGCGTTGAGGATGCAAGGGGCATGATTTCTCAGAATGTTTCTGATGTAATTGTTGTTGATGTAAGATCTGTTAGTGATTATGGTTCTGATCATATTACGGGTGCGATTTCTCTTCCTTTGGAGGAGATTTCTTGTCAGTCGTGTCTTGAGGAGGTAATTGGTGGTAGTAAGGATGATGTGTTTATTGTTTATTCTCAGGATGGTGTTGATAGTGTTTCGGCTTGTGAGATCCTCGTTGAGTTAGGTTATACTAATGTGTTTAATTTGCTTGGGGGTTTTTCTGGTTGGTTGCAGACTGATGTTCCAGGTGATGATGCTGCTGTGGTTTATTCTCGTGTTGATTTGAGTCTTTCTGCTGGTGTTCCTGTGTTTTTGTTGTTTTATTCCAATGGTTGTGAGTTTTGTCAGATGCAGTTACCAGTTGTCCAGGAGCTTTCTGAGGAATATGAGGGCAGGGTTGATTTTGAGTTGTTGGATGTTGTTGATTATCCATTGTTAGAAGCTGATTTTGAGGTTAGTGATGTCCCTACTATGTTTGTCATTTATGATGTGGTTAATGGATCTTATATCTGTCAGAAATTCATAGGGTTTACCGGTAATGAAACACTTAGATTAGTATTAGATGACATTCTTTCCATGGATGATTTGGCAGTAGATGTACCTGAGAATACATCGGATGCGGGGGGATCTGATGAAGAGGCTAATGCTACTGAGGTAGCTCCCGAAGATCCAATGTTAGTTAATGAGAATACCTCGGTTGTGGGGATACTAAATGAAACGGTTAATCCTACTGAGATGGTTGCTGAAGAACCACTTTTTGATATTGTTAGTAATATTAGGGGATCTTTGAATGCTCAAGCGTTATTTGTTGATGGAGGTGACGTGGAGTTAACACTTATGGATTCTCCTGTAGAAAAAATTGTTTTCAGGAATCTTAACACTTCAAGGGGACTTCGTCTTGGAATGGAAGAGGTTCCTGTGGAGAATATAAAAGGTCATGATTTTGTTAAATCCTTTGCGATTGATCCTTCGCTTATGGAGTTTGATGAGGCTACGGTTACTGTTGTTGCTACTGGTAATGAGTTGTATAAATGTGCTGATTGGAATTTTTCTTTGCAGAGTTGTAATGGAACTTGGGAGTTGTTTAAAACAGGGCTTGTACCTGGTGAGGAATATACTTTTATTCTTACTCAGGGTGATCCGGGTTTTGGTGAGATTCTTATTACTAATGCTATGCATTTGGATTCTAGTAGAAATTTTATTTCTGATATTTATGACGATGTTAAAGATCTAGATGATGTTTGGTCTGAGGCAATTTATTCAGATGAATTTGTGAGAGTGACTTTTGAACAAAATCTGACTAGTGGAAATGATATCACAATTTATCCTAAGGTGATTTCAGGTGATCCTATAGTTGAGGTTTATAAGAAAGATGAGGAGGTAATGATTACTTCTTTTACATCTATTGTTGATAATCAATATAACAAGGTCTATCTGACAAATTTGATGGGGGTAGAGGATACCTTTGATTTAAAGATTATAGGTGGTAGTTTGATTTTTGATCATATTGTTGATCCTCTAGAGCTGAGCTGGGTTATTTTAAATTCAACGTATGGAACAAATTTAACAACCGAAGATTTGTATTGTTATGCAGATTTAATAGAGACAGATAACATTACCTATTATGGATTATGGCAAAAGAATGGTGTTGATTATATTAACCTAACTCATGTTGATAAAGATGACCAAGGTGGTCAGGCTAGTGGTATTTGGAGAGATGATAATTTTGTTTACCTTGCTAATGGTGTCAACGGACTAGAAGTTTATTCAGTTGATGAGTTTGGCACTTTGACTCATCTTGATAGCGATGACCAAGGAGAGCGTGCTTATGGTGTTTGGGGTGATGGTAGTTATGTTTACCTTGCTAATTATGAGAATGGAATAGAAGTTTATTCAGTCGATGAGTTTGGTACTTTGACTCATGTTGGTAACGAGGACCGAGGAAATCGTGTTTATGATGTTTGGGGCGACGGTAATTTTATTTACGTTGCTAGTTTTACCGCAGGAATAGATGTATATTCTGTTGATGAATTCGGTACTTTGACTCATATTGATAATGATTACCAAGGAGCAGGACGTGTTTATGATGTTTGGGGAGATGGTAATTATATTTACCTTGCTAGTTATAATAATGGAATAGAAGTATATTCAGTTGATTCATCTGGAACTTTGACCCACGTTGATAATGATAAGCAACCTGAAAACAGTTATGGTGTTTGGGCTGATGGTAATTTTGTTTACCTTGCTAATGGTAATAATGGAATAGAAGTATATTCGGTTGATTCATTTGGAACTTTGACTCATGTTGATAATGATGACCAAGGAGGGATTGCTAAGGGTGTTTGGGGAGATGGTAATTATGTTTATCTTGCCAATGATGTCAATGGAATAGAGGTTTATTCAGTTGATTCATTTGGTACTTTGACCCACGTTGATAACGATGACCAAGGAGGAAATGCTTATGGTGTTTTAGGAGATGGTAGTTATGTTTACCTTGCTAATACTAATAATGGAATAGAAGTTTATGACCCTATTGGCAGTTTTATTTCTGACCAAGGCGACCCTGCTGGCATTTTACCTTCTTCAGTTACTTCTATTGGAGACAACTGGAGTTGCTCAGTTACGCCTTATGACGGCTATGATTATGGCAACAAGACGTATAGTAATAATCTGACTATTTTGGCTGATACAATATATCCTAATATTACTGATATAGTTCCAATATCAAACACAACCTATAATGTCTCAACAACAATTGAGATTGGTGCGAATGTGACGGATAATGTGAATGTGAGTCGTGTCTGGGTTAACATCACTCTTCCAAATAGTTCTGTTGTTCGTCTTAATCTTTCAAAAGTATCTGGTAATTGGTATAATGCTAGTTATACGGTTCCGAATGTTGTTGGTCGTTATAATGTGAGTTTTTCGGCTAATGATTCGTCTGGTAATTTGAATAACACGGAAACGACATTTTTCATAGGTCGGGATTTGGTCAAGCCTCTTGTTAAAAATCTTACTCCTGTTGCGAATACCACGTTTAATGTATCCTCCATTATTGAAATCGGTGCGAATGTCACTGATAATATGAATGTGAGTAGTGTTTGGGTGAATATTACTCTTCCAAATAGTAGTGTTGTTCGTTTGAATCTTTCAAAAGCCACTGGTAACTGGTATAACACGACGTATACTATTCCAAATGTTGTTGGTCGTTATAATGTGA
>SDBT01021366.1_pt1 | contig 10122 bp, 23 predicted proteins | sample 2277101 | NCBI WGS metagenome assembly SDBT01 (sample SAMN10404973, study PRJNA504765) | marine sediment metagenome | isolation source: marine sediment core GS10_PC15, 103 cmbsf | place: Arctic Ocean: Southern Knipovich Ridge | collected 2010
GACCAACAGCGAGCAGACCGCCGTCGTCAAGGACGGCGCGATCGTCGTCACCCCGAAGTGGACGAAGTTCGGCGTCGTCGAGCCCGAGACCCCGCTCGAGCAGGTCCGCGCGACCGGGAACACGCTCGCCGACGCCGAGGCGGAGCGCTCCGAGCGCGATGACAGACCGCCGCGGGCCGAACACCTCCCCCGCCGCCCGCCGCTCGACCCCGACGGACCCATACGACAGGAAATCAAAGCCGCGTTCGCGCGGGGCGAGGCGACGGTCACCGAGACCGGCGTGCACGAGCTGGACTCCAAGAGTCTCCGCGGCGAAGAGGGCAGTCGCGCCAGCGCCGAGGTCCAGCAGAGGGTGCACCGGAACCTCGCGAGCGGAAAAGACGTGACCAAACCAGATGTAGATCCATCGAGCAAAGGCGCAGCCACGCCGAAAGATGCCCCGACGGCCGTCGGGGAGGAGGACAAGGACCGTGGAAAGCAAAAACCCGACTGACACCGACGAGCCCAACCCAGAGGAGCGTCGCCTGCTCAACAGCCAGACCGCGATCGATATCCTGTTCGATGGGCCCCCCGCGCACGAGTCTGGTCGCTTCGTTGAAACCGAGCACAACGGCAAAGGGATCAAGCTCGGTGAGTGGTTCGCGCGCCCCGACGGGCTCTGGTCGCTCCGCTTCGATATAGCGAGCGTGCTCGCCGCCATCGCGTCGGTTGAGCCACCGCCGAACGCATACACCTTCGGCAACGCTCTGCACGAGATCATTGTTGCGAACGCACCGAACATCGACGAGACCGATACCAAGTGGCTGCGCGACCGCGCGCGCTGCGACGGCTTCAAGTTCGAGGTGCACTGCAAGGCGTGCGACTGGGTCGGTGGGACGAACTACGAGGACGTGTACCAATTCTGTCCCGGATGTCGTGGCGACACGCTCAGCCCCTACGTCAAGCAGCCCACCGAGCCCGAAGACGCTGGCGACTACTTGCGTCGAAGCATGCGCGGAATCAAAGAGCACGGTGATGCGCCCGATCCTACGAAGGCACCGAAGCCTCTACCGCACGCGTACCTGCGCACCGGCATCGACGACAAGACGTGCATGCAATGCGGCAAGCCCGAGGATCACCGTCTGCACGATCTCGCTCGTGGCATGACCGTCAACCCGGGAGACAGCAAGTGAGCGAGCGCGAGCGCTTGCGCGAGAGCCCAACCGCGATCGACATCGTCTTCGAGCCCGATAACGATGTCCCCGGACGCCGAGTGCTCGACTTCGTCGAGGTCGAGCACAACGGCAAGAGCGTCCGGCTCGGCGAATGGTTCGAGCGTCCAGGCCACCGCGTCCTGCGCTTCGACCTCTTCAGCTTGCTGCGAGCCATCGACTACACCGCGACGATCGAGTTTGCGCGCAAAGACGTGCCCGGGCCCGAGCCGGACCCCTACGCGCCCGGGTGGTCGACGACTCCGCCCGACGCCGAGCCCGTGCCTGGCCACGCTTACATGCGCACTGGTATCGGCAATGCGGCGAGCCCGGGCGAGCACGCCGAGTACGCCAACGCGATCCCGGTACGCATGCTCGAAGCTGGCGACCTCGTGCGATGGGACGGTTGCGACCAGAGGGTCAGGCGCATCGAACGGTCACATGAGCCGTTCCCGAAAAAGGAGCTATTCATGATCGTGTTCGGTTCCGGCGCCAGCTCGATCTTCGGCGTCGACGACGCTCTCTTTCTTGTCGAGGCTGACAACCGAAGCACGCTAGTCGAGCTGACCGACGAAGAGCTTCGGCAAGGATACCGACGCCATGAGTAAGAACGAACAGGCGATGCAGGCGCCAGCGTGGGCGCGCGATCGGATTGAGTTGTTGGAGCTGGAAGTCCGATCGCTCAAGCAGCGGCTCGCGACCGGGGCTGCGTACGTGCACCGAATGAAAGAAGCGACGGACACGGTCGTCGCCTATCTTGAACCATGGGGCGAGACGATCGAGCCCGACGCCACCACGCAACCGCATGCCTTCGTTGCCAGGAAGGGCGTGCTCAGGGGAATCGAAAACCTGTGTTCTGTCTGCGACAACACCCGCGCGCACAAGGCGCACCAGCAGCCGGTCGCGGTCGAGCGCGGCAAGGCGATCGCCGTCGGGAAGCTATCCGTTGGCGACCGGTTCGTCTGGAACGACCACTACGAAGAGGTCGCTGAGATTGTTTACGACACGGCAGGGGTCACCGTCGTCATCAAATCCGGGATGAACAGAAAGTTCAACGACGACGACACGCTCTCCCTCGCACCGCCGGAGTCACGATGAGCGCTCTAGAGAAAGTGTTGGGCTGGCTTCTGACCATAGTCTTGCTCGTCGCCATCGGCGAGGCGTTCGGCATCGCTGCGTTGCAGGGGCAGCTCGCCGTGCAGAAGGCTGCGCTGCGCACCCAGGTTGATTGGGAGCAACAGCTCGCCCAGTGCAACAATCGGGTCCAGAAGCGGACGCGGACGCTGGCCGCGCGCGAGCGCACGTTGGCTGCATGCGATCTGGTCGTCCGCGGTGACGTTCACTTCCAGATGGCGCTGACCGATCGAATCGAGATCTGCGAGTCGAAGCTTCGAGCGAAACGCTGATGCCCGAACGCCTATCAGTGCACCAGCGCGTCGTCCTCGGAGAGATTGTCTTCGGTGGGTACGTGTCCAATGTGTCCGCGCGCCTCGACAACGTAACGCTCCGCTCGCTCGAACGCCGCGGTTTGATTGAACCGAAGCGCGACCCGCAGGGCGTGATGCTCTGCCCACCCGACTACCAAGCGACGAAGCGCGGTCGCACGGAGATGGTTCGTCGCTGATGTCCCACCACGGAAAGAAGATCTCCGCGCTCGGAGCATTGGAGCTGTTGCGAGGCATGGATCAACACGCGCACGAGCTACCCGAGGAGGGAGGGATCCGACACGCCTACAACCGCACGTGCAACGATCTCGAGCAGCACATTATCAACGCGCTCAACCCGAAGCGGTACAAGAGGCGCAAGCCGAAGGACCCGCCGCAGCTCGCCGCGCACGACGAGGACGGGCCCGATGGCGACTAAAGCGTTCGCGTGGTCGATCGTTCGCTGCCCACGACGATGTCGGAACACGATCGTGATGCGCGCGAACCTGCCCAAGCATATCGTGCTCGCGAAGCTGCGCCGCTGGTCGACGCTGCGCTGCACCCGCTGCAACGCTCGTCGCATGGGCGTCGTTGCGTTTTGGATGATCCCGAAGAGCTGCAAGACGCCCGGGCCGAACGTTCGCGTCGTCGGCATCCCGAAGCGCTCGGTGCTGATGCTGGACGCGAGCGATCTGATTTGGACGAAGGAGCACGACTGCAAATGATCTATGTGCGAATGGAGCTGTGGCCGGGCGGAGACCGCGAGCGCGCGACGTGTCTCGGCGAAGCGGTAATCTCGAACACCGGTGAAGGGACGAAGACGTCGGGCTCGTATCACACTTATTTGTCGAGACGTGGTGGTTTCAAAAAACCTGTCACCGGAGCGATCCGTTTCTCGTGGCGCGAGGGTTGTATAGACGGATTCCCGCGCAAGCGGCTGCTCGCGTGGGACCTGTTGTTCCGCGTGCTCAAAGAACTGGTTGGCGAGCGAAGCTCTCGACCGGCGAAGGAGACGCGCCCGTGCCGGTAACGCACAACAACCATAGCTACCGCGACATCATCCCGGTGCAGCCCGAGTCGGGACCGCGCACGCTGTACGAGGGTCAGTGCAAGTGGTGCGGCCTGGTGCTGCGCACGCGTCGCAGCGGCAAGCGCGGGGGGATCCGTTACGAGTACTGGCTCGACGCAAAGAAGATCGCCGAGTCCGGACAAGCCCAAGTCGAAGCGCCGCGGTGCGACGACGTGATGGGAGGAAAGACCGATGGCTAGCCTACGACTGCAGCAGCAGCTGGACGAAGAGAAACGCGCGCACACTAGGACGAAGCTGGCGCTCCGCGAGGCGAAGAGCACTGAAATAGGGAAGGTGGTCGCGGAATGTAACGGGCTCCGTCGCTCGCTCAAGAACGAGATCCGCGAGCACGACGATCTCCGAAAGGTGATTTTGAAAGCTCACGCATTGGACGAACCCGATCTCGCTCGCCCTCTGGGACCACATCGACATGCTGCAAATGAAAGGAACGACACTCTGATGAGCAAACAACACCCGACCGATCCGCATCGAATAACCAGACCGATCGATGTTCTTCACGCGCTCACGCGATCCTTTCGCTGGGCGAAGGTCATCATGGACTTTCATGTCATCGGCGAGTCGGCAGACTCGATGCCAGAAGTGGTTCCGGAGACGTGGTCCGAGGAAGATCGTCGCGACGTGATCTTCTGGGCGGAGGGCCATAGCAGCATTGGAGATGGCGTGCCTGCCGTTCTCAACGTCTGGGTCGATGGGGCTCGTTATGAGATGTCGGTTCGCAAGGTCCAGACAATGTTGCTTACGATCGGGACGAAGGTTCTCGAAGAAGCGCTGCGCCGTCAAAGGAGCGTGGAGTGATGACGCCCAGAATCGGACAACGAGTTTATCATCGGCGGAGCGACCTGCTTGGTCGTGTCACGTCACTCGAACGCGACAGAGCATTCGTTAAATACGAATGGCCTTGGGACCCGAACGCTGCCCCCGAGCCAGTTCCCATTGTGGAACTTGAAGAACCCCCTGCGGAGACACGATGAAGAAACGGATCCAAGAGTCGTGGCACACCTACGAACAGAAGTTGCTCGTCGGTGTGTCTGAAACACAGCGCACCGAAACCCGTCGCGCGTTCTACGCCGGAGCTGGCTGCCTCTTTCACGCGATCGTGACCGCCATGGCTCCGGGCACCGACGAGCCGACCGCAGAGGAGCTGTCGGTGATGGACGATCTCAAAACCGAAATCGACGAGTACATCGCCGACTTGGCGATGGGGATCAACTGATGAACTTCGCGTTCGTCGTGCTCGTCAGCGGCAGCCGGCGCTGGAACGATCACCTGTCGGTCAAACGCTGTTTCGATCGGCACGACATCGTCGCCGAGGGCAAACACTCTCCGACGGTGATCCATGGCGACCAGGACGGGCTCGACAAGATGGCGGGACGGATCGCACGCGCGCGGCGCTGGAACGTGATCGCCGTCCCCGCTAGACCACCGAGGACGACGACCGGAAGCTTCCAGCTGGTCGCGGCAGACTTTCACGCACGCAACGATCGGCTGGTCGCGTTCCTGGAGCTGTTCCGCGAGAGCGGTTACGCGACGCACGTCGCGTGCTTCCCGCTCGAAGACTCGCGCGGCACATGGGACCTGCATCGCCGAGCCAAGCGCGCGAAGTTCAAACCGGAGGTGATTCGTGGATGAGCAAGAAAAAAAGGCGCGCGATCGATTGCTGAACGCGATCGAGCACCAGCTGATTCAGACCGACCATTCTCCCGACCGAAGTCTCGAGCTTTTGACTCCCCTCGTCGATGCCTTGATTCGATCGGCGAAGCCGAAGGCCGACATCTCGTTCGAGATGGACGGCAACCGGCTCCGGTTGAGCGTCGACAAACGGTTGGTGTTCGTTGGCGAACGCTCGATCGAGCAGCTAAAGAAGCACGACACGATGTGCGTCTGCGACCATCCGCGGTCGCAGCACGAGCACATGACCAGCGCGCATGGGGCGCCTGTTCTCGGTTGTACCGTACCGGATTGCGCGTGCGGTCCGGGATGCATCCACGGAGGGTTCGTCGACAAGATGAACCCGCACAATTCGGTTTAGCTATGACTGAAGTCACGACCGGGATGGTTCCGCGCCACGACATCGAGCGGGGCGACATCATCATCTGTCCGACGCCGGGCACGTTCTTCCGTTGCCTAATGATCGTCGAGACGTATTCCGATGCGCACCTGCGTTGCTATATGAACGTCCCGACGCAGGGCTCCGGTTCCGGTGGCAACCACACCGCCTACTCGATGGTGCTTCACGATCACATCTATCGCGTCGGTGCGATGCCGCCGTGCGAAGAGTGCGATAGGTCTGGGGAGCTGGATATCGCGCCTGACAACGAGACCGCGTACCAAGCGACGGTTCCGTGCGATTCTTGTGACGGAAAGGGGTTTCTTGCATGAGACTAAGACCTGAACAGCGCGAGTACCTTCGGATCACCGAGGCGGTCGCCGACGCTATCGAAGATCGCGACGGCCCACTCGACGGCACCGTCTGTTCGAATCTGAACATCAACGGCAACGCTGGACAATTCGAAGCTGAGATCAACTGCGTGATCTACGACGTGACCATCATCGAGCACGGCGAGCTGCTGCGCGGGTTCAAAACGTGCCCGAAGTGCAAAGGCCGTGGCGCGCTCTCGGTACACGACAAGATCGCCAACCAGATCCTGCTGACGACGTGTCCGCGGTGCAAAGGGAAAGCGGTGGTGCCTCGTGCCAAATGGTGACCGCGAGCGCGAGCATCGCTTCGTCGTCAAGGGAACGATGGACGCGCTGATGATTCGCGAGGCGGACTGCCTGCGCGTCGACGGCGGATGGTTCGTGCGCGTCGACTGCTGCAGCTCTTTCGTCGCGGACGTCGATGCCGACAAACTTTACAAGACCCGGGAGCTGGCAATGGATCGGATACATGAAATCATCAACGCTGGAGACTTCGGCGATGAGTAGGGTGAGCGACGTTTCCCTAACGCTCGCCGCGCTGAGCGTTGGCGTATCGGTCCCGCTCTGGTTGTTCGCGCTCGACCCGGCGCCGTCGCTGCCGCTGTACATCGAAGAGCCGCTGCTCGCGCATACCGAGCCGCCACCGAAGCAACCGCTCTGCTGGGTGGTCCCGGTTGCGTTCGGGAACAGCTCAAACTTTCTCGAGCTGATGGAGCGGCCGTGGCCACCGGTGGTGTGCGGCGGGCACAACACCGAGGCGAGCGAATATCGCTGCTACAGGCTGCAGCCCGAGAACGACGCCGAGAAGTGTTCGGTCGACAGCCACTGGACCGACCGACTGCGACCCTAGAAAAGAAACAAGGAGATGGACCGATGGAAAACGTACGACTGCAATTCCCAGACAACACGATCGAAACGCATCCGATGGTGCGGACCCCAGCGCTAGGCGAGGACATCCAGCTTCGCGAAACGATCTTCGAGGTGACTGCCGTTCGGCACTACCTCGACGGCGAGCACCGTGGCACCCTCCGCGTGCGTCTCGAGAAAGTTGCGACGCCAACGGCCATGCCTCCAGCGGGGGGCTGACCGGTGATGAAGCTGTCGAGACGGGCGTACCAGAACCGATCCGTCTACTTCATGTTTCATTCCAGCTCACGACGTTTGCTCGTCGTGTCGCCGACGGGTAGCGGCAAGACGGTGATCGCCGTTCTGTTTATCAAAAGGATGCGCAAGAAAAGGATTCTGTTCCTTGCGCATCGTCGCGAGCTGATCGACCAAACCTACCGACACCTCATCAGACTCGGACTCAAAAAACACGAGGTTGGTGTGATGATGGATTCGGACGCGAGACTCTACCCCGAGCGTGTTCGGCCCGAGGCGCGAATTCAGGTCGCGAGCATTCAAACCATCAGCTCTCGCGGGCTCAAGCCAGAAGCCGATGTCGTCATCGTTGACGAAGCTCATCACGCGCCTGCTGATCAGTACCAGGCGTTGCTTGCGATGTACCCGAAGGCTCGCATCGTTGGGCTCACGGCCACACCGTATCGACGAGGCGGAGAAGGGCTCGGAGATCACTTCGACGAATTGCATGTGGTAGCGCAACCCTCGAAGCTGATCCGAGACGGCTACTTGATGGAGCCAACCGTCTACGGCGCCCCTCCAGAGGCCGTTCAGGCATTGTCGGAACGGATGAAGATGGTGCGCGTCGCTCAAGGGGATTTTTTGACTGGCGAGTTGGGTCTTGCCGTCAACACAACGATCCTTGTTGGAAATATCGTGAGCGAATGGTTGCGACTTGCGCGCGGCCGACGAACGGTGATCTTCGCCGCATCGACTGAGCATTCAAAATCCATCGTGAAACGATTTCGGAAGGCCGGAATAACAGCAGAGCATCTCGATGCGACGACACCACCAGACAGACGCGAGCAGATTCTCAAACGACTTCGAACAGGCAAGACTCAAGTCGTTGTGAATTATGGGATCTTGGCAGAAGGCTGGGACATGCCGGTCGTCAAGTGTGCGGTACTAGCGCGCCCAACCCGAAGCAGGTCTTTGTTCATGCATCAGGCTGGTCGCATCAGCCGTCCGTTTGGACAACGCGCGCCTCTCATTCTTGACCATGCAGGGAATTGTCGACGGTATGGATTGCCGCACTGGGACCGCAGCTTCAGCCTAACGGAAACAATGCCCACCAAATCCGAAGGCACCGAACTGGTGAAGAGCTGTGAGAACTGTCTGATGGTCCTGCCGATCGGCGTACGGATATGTCCCGCCTGCGGATTTGCGTTCCACATACCGAACCCGGTGCTGGACGAAACAACGGATCGTCTTCAGAAACTAGAAGACGACTTTCTCGAACGGTTCGAGCTGATTGTGAAGCCAAAGGGTAGCGCCTGGAAAAAACTCGTTCACAGCGCTATCAGGAGTCCAGAGTCGAACGCATGAGTCAGCGCCGCAAAAACGATCTGACCGACCTGACGGGCATACCGTTCAAGGCCGGAGTTGTCGTGGCTCGAGCCGGTATCAGCAAACACAGAAGCATTCTTTGGTTGTTGCGATGCCAGGTGTGCGGACACGAGTGTTTGAGAACGAGGACTGCGCTTCGAAAGCAAACCGGATGCGAAGGCGCATGCGCCAACGGTCGTCTTCGCTACACCAGCACGATGAAAGTATTCGGATTGGTTCTCACGTTGAAACAAATAGCGAGCGTCGCCAATGTGGAAATGCAAACGATACGAACACGTCTTCGTTCCGGAGCAACTCCCGAGGAGGCGATTCTAAGACCTAAGCAGCGCCGAGAACCGCGCATCCATAAGAAGTATTTATTGTCCGATGGTCGTCTTCTTACCAAGAGGGAAATGGAAAAAGTCTCCGGACTAAATAGGTCAACGTTAGAACGTCGAATCAAAAACGGGATGACACTTGACGAGGCGATGCGATTGCCAGGCAAGGTGGGGCGTCCGCGATTATGAGAGTCGACCCCAAAGCTCTGGCGCCTTCGACGCACACCCTCGACAAGCCCGAGGAGCTTCCGAAGTACTCCGGACCGTCGACGACGTTCGAGTCGATGTTCTTTGGGCTAGCGATGGGCATCGGCAGCGTCTGGGTTCGGACTTGGGCGCTGCACGATGCCGAGAAGATGCGCATGACGATCTGGATCGAGACGCGGACGCCGGAGGACGCGGACGCGGTGCTAGAACGTCTGGGCGACGAACTGGAGAAAGTAAAACCAGCGATCCTATGGGTCGCCATCACAATGAGGATTGCAGACGATGCCTAGTATGAGAGTCGTGCTCGACCCGGACGGAACGTTTCCAGAGCTGCAGCACAAGAAGGTCCACAAGGTTCAAAGCGAAATCGTGATGACCGTGCTCGAGCACGGGATGAAGAGCGGAGCCCCGAGCGTCGCGCTCGTGATCCCACTCGAAGACGGCTCGGTCGTGTTCGCCGAGACGAGCGCGAAGCTGATCCTCACCGCCGCAGCTGCTATCAAGGGAAAGTACGGAGACGACTTCTGATGGCCGACGAAACCCCATGCGTGCATGGAATAGCCCTGAGCGAACCGTGTAAGTATTGCAGCGAGGCGGATCTGTCCGAAGCAAAGACACTGGTGCCGGGCCAGGATCCCGACACCGAACCGCCCACCGAATCGTTTGCGGACTCAGCGCACTGGACGACGCGTGGTGTTCAGCCGATCGCCGTTCGGCTCGACGCTTCCGAAGCGCTTCCGATCGCGCTTGCCGGTGGGGCCGTGCACAAGGTCGGCATGTTCCCGACCGAGTACATCGTAGGTCGCAACGATCCGGGCGTGCCTCGGCGCACGCGTCTTTTCCGGTGCCGCTGCGACAAACCCGAGGACCACGGGATCGTCTACTCGCACGTCAGTCGTATCTTCGGCGACGCCTCGGCCGACGACCTCGAGCGCGACCTGCGCTGTCTGCAGCGCTACGGCTCGAACTCGGTGACGCCCAGCAACGTCATCGGCGGCAAGACGCAGGGG
>SDBT01021367.1_pt1 | contig 10122 bp, 7 predicted proteins | sample 2277101 | NCBI WGS metagenome assembly SDBT01 (sample SAMN10404973, study PRJNA504765) | marine sediment metagenome | isolation source: marine sediment core GS10_PC15, 103 cmbsf | place: Arctic Ocean: Southern Knipovich Ridge | collected 2010
GATGATATTCTTGGAATTGGTTCTAGGAGGGCAGGGGACTTCTTTGGTGTGGAGAGGGTAGAATTAGGGAGAAATGCTCAAGAGGGTTTAATTGATTCTGTCACACAAGAAATAGCTATAGTTGCTTTTGGAGCAAGAGAGAGTGATTTGAATAGAATTATTCAAGGTCTCGGAGTTCTCCCCCAGACTCTCGGATCACAATTTGGTAGTTTAGCGGCTGGAGGGACAATCCTTGGAGGAACTCTACAAGCAGGAGGAACACAAAGAGGTATTGTTCAACAACAGTTGGATGAGAGAAACAGGAGAATAAGAGAAGCCCTCGCAGCTATTGGCCTACAAGGACAGGAGAATATTGTCTTTAACGATCCTGGGTCAGCTGGTCTTATTGCGACTGCTGCTGGAGCAGCTGCTGGAGGCTTCAGCGCAGGCTTCGGGGGTACGTTCTAATGGCAACAGTTGTAAACACATTCCCTGATCGAAGGGGGGCACTTATTGGTTCGGGATTAGGAGTCCTTGCTGGTAATGTTCTAGCAGCCCGTAAAAAGAAGAGAGAAGAAGAAGAAAAACAGAAGAAGCTTGAAAGAGCTCTTCAGATTATGGGCGCAATGTCAGGGCAGGGGGGTCAATCTTCTTCATCTGGAGGAACTCAACAGCAAGCGCCTCAGCCTCAACCTCGGCAGAGGCAAGGTATTGAGGTTAAGAATCTTGGCTCTCCAACTCCTACTGGAAAAGATGTAGCTAGTCTTCTTTTAGCAGCAGGAGTTGATCAGAAATTCTCTATTACTTTGGCTCAAAGTCTTGATGATGCTAAAGTTACAAGAGAGAACAAAGCTAGCGAAGAAGCCGCTTTTACTATGGCACTGGATACTGCTATTAAACAAGGCGCAACTCGTGAAGATATGTTATCAGCCATAACCAATGCCGAGATAAACCCAGATTTAAAGCTCAGAGCAATGGCTGCTATGAGCGGGTTATATCCTAAAGATGAAGATTTTAATATTAAACTTTTTAATGAGAATGGAGAAATAAATGTTTCGGTGCCTGAAGCTGTTGCAAAGGACGAAAGATTAAGAACTGATTTTGTAGCTAAGCATTTCCCTAGCTTCTCCGCAGTTCCTGTTGAGGGAATAGAAAGTGGACCTGGTGGATTGAAAGGCAAGGCTCTCTCTGATCTAGTTGCTCGTGGTGTTATGTCTCAAGATACCGCAGATAAGATCGCGGGAGGAACTCTTGTTGCAAGGGGTCCAGATGGATCGGGTCGAATCACAGTTACTGATCTAAGTCAAAATCCACCTAATGTTAAGTTTTTTGGTGGAGGTAGTCTTACACCCGAAGGTCTTAATCGACTTGATTCACGAATAATTGCCTTAGGAACTACAATTCATCTTTTAGAAAGAACTGATCCGTCAGCTGCGGGAATTAAGAATATTCTAGCTACAGAGGTTGGAGGTATTATGATTCAGATACCTGTAATCAGATCAATAGTTTCTGCTTTAGGTTTAACAGAAGATGAAATTGCTGATATACAAGTAAAAAGGGGAGAGTTCTTTGCTGTTCTTACCCCACTTGCTCGATCTTTTTCCTCTGGGGGAAGTAGGGCAAATAGTGGACAACCAGCTGAGATAGCCCTAGCTGCAAGAATTCTTAATATGACTAAATGGTCTAGTACTGTAGGTGGGGCTAGTGAAACTAAGAATAATCTTATAGATCTTCTAACAGATATGAGAAACCGATTACAAGCTCAAAGATTAACTCGTTCCTCCTCACCTCCGATTATACATGAGCCTATCTGGACTGAGGATGAACAAGGTAATATTACAGGTAAGCTAGGAGGCTAGTATGGCAGGTCCTGATCTTAGCCCAAGGACAGAGTTTTTTAGAGGTGCAGGTGGAAGCCTTGTTCCTATACCTGAAGGTATGACTTTAGAACAAGCAATGGACCAGCATCAAAATTTTATAAACACACATCCTAAAGTAAAGGGTGAGATTTTAGGTAAACTTCAACAGCGAGATGTAGCTTTTGGCGCTGACAACGTACCTACACGAGAAGCTCGTCTAGCTAATTTTGCTAGTCAGGTTGGTGCTGGAGTTGAAGCTGGAGACATAGAGAATTTTTTGGTTAGATCTGATCTAGCTATGAGTGATTTGCCCGCAGAAAAGCAGCTTAAGATGGAGCGTCATTATCCAGATAGTGAAGTTACAATGGTTAATGATTTAGATGGTTCTCCTGTTCTCTTATATAGACATCAAGGAGACGCGATGTGGCGAGAGGTTGAGGCGCCGGACTTTACAGTTGGGGATATTGGTGCCCTTGGGGGCATGTCTCCAGAACTTTTAGGAGAAGCTGCTGCTTTCATAGGTTCTCGTGGAGCGAGTTTAGTTAAACTGATGATGAGAGCAGCTGGAGGTGCTGGAGGAGGCGAGGTAGTTAAATCTGCTTTTGACCAGCTCAGAGGACTTGAACTTAGTACCACACCAGAAAGAACTGAGAGAGTTTTAATGTCTTCGGCCACGGCAGCGACAGGAGTTTTAGTTGCAGATCCAATAGCTAGAGTTTGGAATACAATTACAGGATCTAGGAGTGTATTTACTCCAATCCCCGAGGCTAATAGAGCTATAGCTGGTGGACAAAGAGCAGGACTTCCTCCCCTAATGCCAGGTCAGATTAATCCACTTCTTGAAAGTATTGAGCAGCAGGCTACTGGTACATCCTTAGCTATGAAAGAAGCTGAGAGAGATTTGTTTGCTGTAACTCTTACAAAGCTAGGAAGTCTTAGGGATGAATTGGGAGATTTCCGAGACATGCCTGATAGTGTTCTTAATGAGGTTATTGAAAAAGCAGAGAAACAAGTTAAATCGACTATTCATACTAATCCTTTAATAACTTGGGCGACTGCTGGAAAGGGAGTTAAGAAGGGCTTCGAGAATATGCAAGAGCTTCTTGCTACTAGAGAGGGTAGGAATTATAGAGAAGCTTTTGAGGATTCTATGGATCTTAGATATAACCAAGAATCTGCCCAAATGGTCGCGGCATCTATAAAATTTGAGGTTGTTAATCCGGCGCTTAGGATGAAGGATATTGATACTACATTTAATGTTCCTCTTATAATAATACGGAATCCAGAATTTAGAAAGGCTATTAATCGGTTGCTTAATAGACCTGCCGAAGTCCTAGTAAGCAAAGGGGGTGCTAGTCCTCTTGAACAATTAATAAGAGATCGTACCCATTTCTTTAATCTAAAAAATAGTGATAAGCTCACAGGAGATGAACGAGTTGGAGCTACTATTATTCATAGAGCTCTCTCTGAGGTTATGAGACGACCGAGGAATCTTAGAGGATCGAAGGGAAATCTAAAACCTTCCGTCGAGAGATCTTGGAGAAAGGCTGCAGCTAGTACAACTAGCAGAGAAAGATTTATGGGTACTAGTTGGGCCAGGATGATAGCTACTAGTGATACACCTTCTGCCTTGGCAGAAAAACTTACCTTATCTCAGCCAGAGATAGTTCAGGGAGTTAAGCGTACTCTTATGGCTAGCGGACAGAGAGATAAGTGGATTGCCGTTCAACAAGCTTACAAGAACAAAATGCTTAAGGATCCTGCTACGATGAGGAATATTATTACTAGAGCTGAAGATAAAAATGCTCTTGATTCCCTATTAGATCCTAGGGATCAACAAGCTCTTGTAAAAATCAGCGATGAATGGGCTGCACTAGAGAATAGTCAAATTAAGCAGATGATGCAATGGTCTGTGGATAAAGGAAAGAGGGCTGTTCAATTAGTTGAAGAGGGAACTCGGCGGGAAATTAAGAGTTTCATCGAAGGGGTAGGAGGTAAAAGCAGCCCAAGAGGTCGAGCATTACAGGCTGGAGTTATAGAATCTATAATTCAAAAGTCTAAACTACCGCTAGATGAGGGGAAGTTTCTTTTTAGAAAGGAAGATTTCCTAAGAGAGTTTGCAAAGTTTAGAGATAGAGGGATTTTGGAAGAAGTTTTTCATCCTAATACTTTGAAGAGAATAGAAGAAGATTTTGAACTATATATCTCATTTCTTCCTCGTAAGATGGGACAAGGCGAAGGTATGCAAAAAGCCCAGGCTGCTGCTGGTATAGCTAAGCTCCCAATCGCTCCACTTCGACCAGATGCAGTTCTTGGCGGGGCCTCAACTATCGGTGTTAATAAATTCTGGTCCTGGATGTTTATTACTCCTTCAACTAACAAATTTCTAATGGGGAAGGGTGGGAAGGCAGTTGGGAAGCTCGCACAGGAAAGTGTTGGAATAGATAAGCTCCGACTTATGGGCGCTGTGTTAGCAACGGTCGCTGAGAACATGAAGGAAATGTCAAATACTGGGTCGTTTGACATCTTAGGGGAAGATTTAGTTCCAGATTTTTTCTAGATAACGTCAAAATTTGACGCCCTCTTCTTAACGTGGCATAGGTGGTGGGGTATGATAAGTATAAATAGCATCATCTTCGTTTGGGAGAAATTTAACTTGTAAAACTTTCATCTGCATTAAAAGTTTCTCTACCTTTTCGAGAGTCCAAGAATCAATATCCCCATACATATATCGGACGACTTCACTTCTTTTACATTCTTGCCTAGCAATCATATAAGTTAAAAATTTATCAGTAACCTCTGCAATATCACTAATTCCCATTCCCTTAAAAGCCATCGCCATTTTGGACTCAGCGAGTTCGAGCAAGTTTAGTGCTCTCCGGAAATCTCTGGCGTTTATAAGAAGATCTTCGCCCCTTGAGGCGCTCAGACACATTCCTACTTTTTTAATATGTGTAGCCCTACGGGCTAAATAGCCCCCGAAGCGCCCATCAGTTATAGGAAAGATCCCCTTCTTTGCCTTTTGTTCTTGGTTGTTATACCAGTGAACATAAAGATCAAGAGCCTCGTCATCAAAGAGATATTCTCCAGTTATAAGATGGATTTGTTCCAAGTCTTTGTTGAGTTTATCTCGTAGAACTTCGTCCGGCGGCGTAAGATTCGGATTTGCAATAATCTTGCCTTTGCCTCTTTCAACGACGAAAATAACTCGAGAGGTCCATCCACCTCCCACGGCTTCCTTCGGCAGTATCGTAGGTATCCAATCGGGCGCAGTTGCTCCGAGTATATTGACACAGACACCAGATATAGAGTCCTTGGTCTGGTTAGACCCTTTCTTTCCTTCATATCCATGTTTAGTCTCATATGTCCAACTGTCCTGGGAGTCGTATAGATCTGTTAGATCACCTAAAAGTTTTAAATTCTTTTGTCCTACAAAAACAGTAAGCTCTGCTGAAACTATTGTTATTGGGGCTTGATATCTTAGTTTTCCATCTCTATCTAAGTAAGAAGTCATCCCCTCTCCCATGACTCTAATCAGAGCTTCGCGAGTAATACTTTGGGAGGCGATAGGGAGACCAATATGCTCCATGAAGGGTCTCCCCAGCCCCATCGCATCGCCTTTTCGTGCTGTCCCAGACGGACCCACAAGAACGATGTATTGATTGGGATATATCTTCGAATGGCTCCAGTGCATATAAACTTTCCGCTGGAGTGATGAAGAAAGAATAGAAAGTCCAACCCAAGTATGGTAACTGAGAGGAGGCTCTGTGTTTTCACCAAACTCAATATACCCGGATAGCCAATCATTTAGTAACCTTGCCATAATGATCCTCAAGTCTTTTCGCTAGTTCAACCGTTCCATCGGATTTCTTGGTATAAACTGGAATCTTGGTCATTCCTTGAGGATTACCTGAGTGAACTTCCCCCCAATTTAGCCCTATGGATAAATCAGTTCCGATAAAAAACTCTCGTCCTTCGTAAGAAAGAGTTGGAGTCATCATAGTTTCAACTGTTTGAACGGCACAGGCTAAATCATACCATCTATTAATTGGATAACTAAAAAGAACCTCATCGTGGACTTGAGCATGAAGCCAAACGTCTTGCATGAAATCAAACTTACTATCATAAATCTGCGACATAGCATGATTTACTACCCAAACACTCGTGCTTTGTGGGAGATAAGCTATGGCTTGCTTAAACAAATCATTCCCCCATTCTCCCATAAAACGTCTAGGATGGCCAAAGCAATTAAGAATGGTTCGATCTTTCGCGAGTTGTCTTTCAATCTTCTCCCACCACAGAGGCAAGTTTATATAAGTATTCCTGTAAGAATCTACATAGATCTTGGCCTCTTTTTCTTGAATTTCATTAATAAGCCCGAACATCCTATAACCTTCTTTATAATTACATCCGTGGTTGGTCTTTTTCCCACATTGACGGAAGGACATAGTTCGAGGAATAAAGTTCGCATTTTGGTCGAAGATCTCGGGAATATCTTTAAGTCTACGTTCTAGAATCTCATCCGCATCACTTAGTTTTCCTATAATTTTCTCTTCCCTCTCTATAATCTCCATAGAAACCCCAGTCATCTCATGAATAGTTTTCGCATGAACATCTTCCCCTGCTTCAATACTTCTTATCATCTTAGGATCGTTACAGACGTAAGCAGTTATAACCCATTCTGCTTTTGCCTTATCCATAGAAATGAATATTCGTCCAGGATCTGCTACGATGAAGCTTTTAAATTCAGGATGGAGGTTTTGAAAGTTGAGTCCTGTCCTAAAGATAGTCTGACTGCTAGAGAGCCGTCCGGTCGATGTACCTCTAGGATTGAAACTTGAACGGATTCTCCCGTCTGCGTCCGAAATAACCTCAAGATATGTTCCAAGGAGCTTCCTTTGGGTACGGATGGTTTGGACATACTTCGCCTCCTTTACATCTTTTCTAGCTAGCCTCGCCATAGCTTTATCGTCTGTGGTAATCTTACCCTTACCACCAAGATAAGGCTGATGGCCTAAGATGCCGTAGAAGTATTGCTGGCATTGTTTAGGACTGTTGGCGTTTAGCGGGAAACCACAAGCCTCATGCAGCATCTCTTCACCCGCCTCGATAGCAGATCGGACTCTTTCTTGTTCCTTTATAAGAGCATCTTGGTCAATCAGCAAACCTATAGTTTGCATAAAGATGATAGGATTATAAAGAGCCATAGTGTCTTTATAGAGTTCTTCAAACCCTTGTTTTCTTATATCTGGTTCAATCTTATCCCAGATCTTAATATCAACCGCGGAGTCGATACAGTTATATCTGGCCCAAACGTCGCTGGTCATCTTCTTTACACCTTCTTACTGTATTTTTCCAATTAGCTTGTTTTATTTGACAACTGGGTCTTCCACAACTACTTTGATCTGAACGCTTTCGAATGCTTTCGTTAGAACACCAAGAGCATTTGAAGATGTCTGTATAAATAACTTTACGTTGAGTTTTAGCCCATTCTGTTTTCTTCTGTTGCCATCGCTCATAGCTACATTTTGTGCAACAGCAGAGCTGGGAAATCTTCCAAGGCTTGAAATCAGTTCCGCAGATTATACAAGGCTTTGGGGGGTAGTTAGCCATTTTTCATCTTCCTCATACGCCTGCGAAATTGAATAGCTGCATGGGGTAGATCGAACAAAAATTGTAGATGGGCTAATAATCCAACTGGGTGGACGTAGCTGTAAGATGTTTTGATAAACCAAAGCATTTCTATCCCTCCGGGTTCTCTATCTGTCCATGCTTAACCATGTGTTTCCAGTAAGGCTGGTCGGTATAAAGAGAACTTAAAAAGGCCAGACCTTTGCGAAAATCAGGATAAATAATATGATGAGCTATCATTGTGTCTTCTATAGGCCCGGCAACTAAAATGCCGTGAACAAAGAGAAGAAATTGACAATCAAAGACGCCGTTTTGGAATATCTTAATTGGCCCCTCTTTCTCAAGAACCTTAGCTGTTTTCACCCAAAGTGTTAGCTCTTGTTCCAACGTCCAACCGGCGTCTCCGTAGGGAATAGAAATAGCATCAGTTTCATTCCAAGCCCAGCTTATCCTTGTGGCTTGTGCGGGGGGAGTTAAGTTGGGCGTGAAGAAACCTACCTCAATATCACAAGCATACTTATCGAGAGTATCTATGAAATTTAGATATTCTAAACATTGAGAAAAGGTAGGTCTTAGTTGGAAGTTATAGGCGGGCCGGATAATTTCTGGGAAAGTTGACTCTCTTTTGGCTCTTTTGTAATCTGTTCTGATAATATAACGAGTAATGTATTGTCCGTGCAACGAATTTGCAGGATGAATTGAGGGGATGCACTTCCGTCCCTTAATGCTATCGGGGGTAGCAGGAAGGATACTTCCCCGCCATTTAGTAATTCCTCGACCTTCACAGAGCATCCTAAAAGCTGGGGCGCCAAGGGGGACGATGACGTTAGCTGTTGTTCTTGCGAGTTCATCTTCTAACCTCTTTACACTTTCTCTACCTAAGGGCGTAAACCCCTCGTTAGTATCACTCCAAAGTTTCTCTTCATAATTCCTATCTTTATAAAGCGTACTCTTACCTCTTTGTTTATAAACTGGAAAATCAAAAACATTAGTTGTGTAACAGGAAGATCTAACAATGCCTGCAAAATCTAAACATTGATCGTGAACGTAACCAGCGGAGCCAGAGAAAGGCCTACCAGTTATCATTTCTGTCTTAGCAGGTGCTTCGCCTACAAAGACAATCGAGGCAGTCTTTGGATCGCCTTCAGCTTGATAGGGCATTTTCTAACTCTTTCTTTAGTCGCATAAGTTCCTCTCCCCAGTTTATAAATACTTCCTTCATATTTACTTGTTTCTTACAATCTAGACAATAAAAGTTTCCTCTTAGATCATGGCCCCTAACTGTATAATTAAGATGTTTACATTCTTCAGCTTGATAGGGCATCTTTTAGAACCTCGGTTAAGAGATCTAAGGATTTTTTATAGTCTTCCATCTGAGCTCTTATGTCTTGCATACTATCTGTAATCATTCTTAGATTTAATTCAACACGATTATCCATTTCATAAGAGACTTTTGTACTCATACCTGGCTCTTGTATAGGGTATATATTAACACTTCTGGGATTATTTCTACTCTCAACTAATAATCTATTAACATCCGGGTGTAGTTCGTCGATACCTATAAAAAACATTTTACAGTGTAAACACCTAAAGGCATTAAAATCAAATTGTACAATGTCATGGTGACAGCTCATCTTCTTACTCCCTCTTTGCATCTATTTTAAAGTCTTCTGGGAACATCTTAGCAACCCTCACAAGAAAACCTTCCTTGTGTTTCTCTGACAAATCATATCCAAAGCCTATCATTTCTTCTTTGTAACAAGCTAGAAGAGTATTTCCGCTTCCAAGGAAGGGAATAACAACTCTAGCTCCAGGATAAGCAAAGGTTTTTATAATATCTTGCATAAGTTCCACAGGCCGCTCAGTTGCATGAATTCTTTGGGCGTGAGGAACAGTTTGCATGGTAAAAACATTAGACCTACCTCGAGATCTAAGAATAGGCTTGCCTTTTCGACAGATAAAGAAGGGTTCATAAGATCTGGTTAAATAAATATCAGGATTAGCACTAGCTCCTCCACCGGGTTTATACCAGATGGCAGGAATATCATCTACGTGAAATCCAACCTCTCTAAGAATATTTATAACTTCATTATGCCAAGTCGGCCCAAACCACCATAAACAGAAAGCATTTGGATAAAGAACACGGAAGACTTGTTTAGCTATAGCTCGAATAAAGTTTGGATAATCCTTAGCATTTATCTCGTTATAAGTTTTTAAATATTCTCCCTTGTTTTGTCTCTTACCTTTTAAATCAATAGCATAAGGCGGATCGACCTCAGCAAGGTGCATCACATCATCTGCTATAACTCCCATTTGCTTGAGAGCGTCTCCTACCTTAAAATGCTCAGAAGCCCAGATAACACTTTTAGTTTTTACTTCAGTCTTAGATTCTTTTATAACTTTGTCTATGATAGCTTCTTCTATTAATCTCTTATATTTCTTTCGAGCATTATCAGCCGTTGGGCTTTCTTCCAAGCCGGGGATGTATTCTAGAGCTTGTTTAAGCTCAACTGCATCTACCACAGCTGCGCGGCTTCTTCCAAGCAATCTGGCTGTTGCAGATTTCGACCAATCACCGTGTTTTTTCTCTAATAGTTCATGAATATGAGCTGTCATTTTTATCTTCTCTTGCCACGTCATATCTTTTCTATGA
>SDBT01021368.1_pt1 | contig 10122 bp, 18 predicted proteins | sample 2277101 | NCBI WGS metagenome assembly SDBT01 (sample SAMN10404973, study PRJNA504765) | marine sediment metagenome | isolation source: marine sediment core GS10_PC15, 103 cmbsf | place: Arctic Ocean: Southern Knipovich Ridge | collected 2010
CTCATCACTGGACTCACCGAGCAAGGCCTTCGCATCCTCTTCGCTGAGCTGCTGAAAGGACGCTCGCGTTTTCTTGTAGTGGGCTGCTGAGAACACCTGCGTCTTGCGGTCGATCTGCGGAGTCGCTTCCTGCTGATCGGTTACCTTCTTGCACTGGTGGTCGATCAGCTTGTCGATGTTGTCGAGGATGTCGTCGAGCTCCTGCTCGTCGCTTGGCGATGGACCTTGGGTGGACATCAATCATCCTCCTCATCTTCAAGAGCAAGGTCGGTGGTTTCGATGCCCGCCCAGACCTCCAAGGCTTTCTGAACTCGTAGTGCGAGTCGACGCATCCGATTGTGTGCTTTCTCCTTCCACTCGTCGAAGGCATCCCTCTTTGTCTCCCACGCCTTGCGCTCATCGACGATCTCCTTCGCCAACCTCCGATCACGGTAGATCCAGAACGCGTTCGTGATGGTCAGAAACACGAGGAGGAGACCGATCACCCAAATCAGGTTGTCGTTACCGATGAGTCCCTTCGTAGTGGGAAGAGGATTCACGTCTTGGGCGAGCTGCAAGAAGAACGAGAACATGCAGGCCAACTCCTAAGCAGCAATCTCGACGAGGTTCCAAGGGATGACCTTCCGCTGTCCATCGAGGAACTGTTCTCGAGAGCAGCTTGAGAAGAAGGTGGCGAGATCCATGATGACGAACCTGGTGTGAGCACCTGGATGACTTACCCAGAGGGTAGCGTGCTTTTGGTGAGTGTCACCGAGAAGAGCCACGAACAGATCGGCCTCGAGTGCGATGTAGTTCTTCTTGTGATCCTCTCGGAAGACGAGCATTGGGTGGATCACCTGTCCCGTCTCTCGATAACAGCGAGCCGCGTCCTCTACAGACTGATTCCACCAAGCGATGGGATGATGGATGTGTGCAGCATCCGATCCAGGACGCACGAGTGCCCACACATCGATCTCAGCTCTGATCTTGCACTCGAGCGCCACTGAACAATCGTCGGGAGGGAGGATATCGCTGTAGGTCCAAGAAACACCCTGCCAACGCAAGGCACCGCTGTTGGGGGTGCGCTTGAAGGCCGATCCCCACCACTCAGTGAAGAGCTTGGCTACCTCGGCCTCATGTTTCGAGCCCTTGGGCTTGCCCCTAACCACTACTTTCTGTGGCTGCTTCCGCCCGTCTTCTTCTTGGCGAAGGGATTCTTCCTGGTCTTCTTCTTCTTCTTTTTCTTCTTTTTCTTCTGCTTCGCTCGTTCGGCGGGGGTGTGCTTCGGCATTACGGTGCCTTCCTTTCGTTCTCGTTCAGGAGCGGGAAGCTGCTCTCGGCTTGCTGATCGCTCTGCACCTTCCGTGGTCCACGAATGCGAGGCTGGTCACGAAGCGAACCGATGGATGTCTTGCGTGCCTCCATCATCGACTGCGTCTTCGCCATCTCATCGCCGGGGATCTCCGCGGCGTCCTGTGGTGGAGGACCGGTATTGCCCATCACCGAGTCCAAGAACTTGCTGCCTTTGCTACGAGAAGCCATCTAACCCTCCGCCCCTTCGACAAGTAGGGAGTTGACGAGGTCTTCCCGGGAAGCACCTTCTTTGAGAAGGTCCAAGGTCTTTGCCTTCTCGATGATCTCGGCATCCGGGAGCGCCTCGAGCTTTTCGCGTGGCGATAGAACGATAGGGCTAGGAGTCGAGGTCAACGGCTTGTTCTCCACCGTCATGCCACTCATCAGCATGTTGGGACTGGGCTTCGAGGTAGGAGGAGGGGGTGGAGGAGGAGCGGCTCCACCTTTCACGATCTTGTTGCCGTGCTCATCGATCTTACCCTCGGCAAAGAGCTTCTTTCGGACCTCGGCTTGGAGAGCCATTGGATGACGGTGATTCTTGTGGGCTACCACAGCGACCTCCTGCTAGTAAGGCATCGTAGGATGTAAGTCTCTTTGCTGCTAGGGGATCTTAGCTAATCCGCCAGCATTCCAGCAGTAGTGCGTTAGACCCCAGTTCGAACAGATCCACTGGAGGTCTCGAGATCAAAGAGGGCAAGTTCGATGGCGAGAGACCGGTCTTCTTCGATTCCGACACAAGCGAGAGTGGCTTTGATGGTCTGGGAGAGCAGTTTTCGAGTCTTGCGGAGGGACAGATGATCGCCTTGATCCGGCACCACAGGTTCCTCAACAGATCGAACAAGAGCACGTAGTTCAGCCTCTGGACTCGACACTCTGATACCCCCACAAAGAATGACCTGCTCAGCAAAATGCCGAACAGGTCATATGGTTGCTCTTTTCCCGCTGATTTCTAAATGAAGCCGCTAGAACGCTGCCCCTAGCTAGGCGGCAACCCCGGCGTCATGGATGAATAGACCCAAGCAGGTCGCGTAGATGTCTCTAGGACATCCCCTGACCTTGAATAGCCCCGCCAGCAGTGCGGAGGTCATGCACGCCCTGGATTTGACCACCGATGTTCTGCGACGCTACCTGGAACCGCCTTTGGGGGAAACCGGCGACTCCTGTATCGGGGTTGCCAGCCGCATCGAAGCCTGGAGGCCCACCAGACGCAGGAGTGCCGAGAGGTGTTCCGATAATGCTCACTGAGTGGCTGTTCTCGCCCTTCGTCACGAGACTGACGTCCGAAACAGCCGTCCCCAGATCGAGCGTCAGAACGATCTCGTAGCCTCCGAGCACCGGATACTTGGGCAGGTCAAGACCAACCGTGTCATGGGCAAGCATCGCGTTGAACTCAGCCAGTGTAAGCCCGTTGGTCAACTTGAAGACCAAGACGGGAAGCTGATCGGGGCTATCCTTTCTTCGACAGATCATCTTGGTGATGTTCGAGATCACCCCGGTTCCAGATGCCTTGAGGACACCTGTGCGGGGCTGGTAGGCTCCCTGAGGACCTACTTGTGCCTTGAGGTCGGCGTCGAGGAATTCCAAGACTACCGCCTGATCAGTGGCAACGGGAACAGCGGCCTTCCTAGCCTCTACGATACGCAACATGAGTGAAATCCTTTCGTTACACAAATGAAGAGGACACCACCCACAGCAGGGGAGTCCTGTGGTGATTGCTACTGACCAGCGAACTGAGGCCAGAAATTGGTCGTGGTATACGGTCCGAAGATCGGGTCGATTTTTAGCCATCGAGACATTCGAGCACCATCGATGATGTGTCTCGGGACCTCTGAGAGTCCGATCCCGAACTCGAGCCCATACTCGATGTTCGTGAGTGGAATCCACTTATGGTTGGTCATGATTGGTTGGGGGATCACGACTGCTGGATTTGCTTGTTTATCGATGATTGCTTGCTCGATGAGAGTCTGGTTCGCCGCCGAATCACTACTCGCAGACCGCCAGAAGCGAACAGAAATCACACCGTCGGGATTGTCTACTTGTATAGACCGAAAATGGGAGGCGCTGTCGTAGTAAAGGGGTGATTGCGGTTTGGTCTCGAACGGAGTCCCAAACGACAGAGGGAGGACACAGACGGCAAGAGTGTCGGGATCAATTCGAGCTAGTCGATCTCCGAGAAGGATGATGTTGCCATCAGCGTCGATCATCTCAGGCATATTTTGCTCCGTTACGAGAAGGTGATGGTGGCTGTATCGGTGGTGATGAGAGTAGCCGCCACAGGATCAACCGAACCATCCAATCCCAGAATCATCGTTCCTGTGCCAGTGGCCTCCGCAATGATGTCCGCACGACCCTTCACCACGGGAACGATGATGGAACCATCCACCACACCCAACACAGTCCCATCAGCGGATTTGAGTTTCTTTCCTGCAGCCGTGCCTCCTGTGATGTCCACCTTGATCTTTCGGACGCTACTCTTCAGGATCCGCACGGCTTGAGCGGTCGTGGCATCGATCGGGATGGCTTGGATGAGGACAGTGGGCGCTGGAGCGAAGGGTTCGCCAATGAACTGCACACGATCGACGAACTCATCGGCCTGGTCAATGGCGTCTGCGTCGAGCCGATCCAGCTCCTTCTGTGGATAGATCCCCATAGCAGCTCTCCTTATGAATTGCTTTACTCTAGCAAGGATCGACGATACTGGAAACACCCCCACTCTTGACGACGGTAATGCGCTGCTCGAAGAGCGCTTTCAGATCTTCGTTATGCGACATCACCAGCACGGTCTTGGCCCGCGGAACGATGTGCTCCGTGAGCAATTCGATGATCTGCTCACAGCCCAATGCATCGAGGAACTCGAACGGCTCGTCGAGGAGACGGAGCTCGATCGGTGCGATGGCACGAGTAGCTGCCAAATCCGCAAGGGCAAAGAGGATGGCCAGGTCAGCACGACGCTTCTCCCCTCCGCTCTTCGCGGCATAGAGAGATCCAGCGTTGTTGTAAGTGACCTGGAAATCGAGCTTCTCGCTGAAACCCCCGCCCTTCTTCTCCTTCTGCGTCTTGATCCTGATGGAGGCTGTTGAGCGTGAGAGCTGATCCATGTAGATGTTCGAGCGCTCATTCAAGAAGGGGGTCACGGTCGAAAGGAGCAGGTTCTTCACTCCTCCCTTCCCAAATCCGTCCTTCCAGAACTCCATATAGATGATGTCCTCCTTCAGCGGGACCAGCTCCTTCTCTATCGTCTCCAGTTTTTCCCTAGCAGCTTCCAACCGAACTTGCTCATCGACGATCAGGTCAGTATAAGGACTGGTTTTAGTCCGCTGACTCTCAAGCGCAGTCTCGATCTCTTTCTTCCGTTCGAGCCATCGCTGGACATCTTGGTGTCGCTGGTAGAGAGCAAGGTCGACATCCTGCGCCTCCTTCTCGAGGTCGCTGGTGTCCACCAGCTTCACTTGCGTGCGTGCCAGCGTTCCGTGGACCTTGAGCCGTCTTTGTTCCCGTAGAGCGATTCGCTCGTGCAAGGTCTCGATTTTTCTTTGGCGCTGCTCGTTCTGTTCGCGTTGCCGTGTAGATTGCTGCGTGTAGGTGTCACGAAGACGTTGCAAGGCAGCATCAGGCAGTGTTTGACCACACGATGGGCAGGCTTCTTGCTGCTGAACCTCATGCTCGGGATCGATGACGACATCCATCCCATGCTCCGTGAGCATCTCTAACGCGGTCGAATCAGAAGCCTGCTCGCGCTCGAGCGTCCGTAGTTCGTGCTCGAGCTGCTCGACCATGTTGACGACGTCATCCTGCCTCGAGTCCTCGATCTGCTTTTGGAGATCTTCGAGTTTTGTCTGAAGAGAGCTAGGATCTTCAGGCTCGAAGCGGGCATGGCTCTGACGCCGCTCGACGATCAGTAATACATCGTGCTTCTTCTGTGTCTCAAACCCGAACTCCTTCTCTTCTAGTGTCTGGAGTTGAGTGCTGGTGCGCTCCTCGAGCTCGTTCAGCAAACGCGCGTCGACCTCCAACTCTTTGCTTCGGTCAATGTCGCGTTGGAGGATGGTGACTACGCGCTCTCGAGCCTCATTGAATCGAGAAAGAGAGAGGACAGTGTCGAGCACTGTCTTCTGTTCGGCGTCCGACCAAGCAGCAATTCCGGGCTTCCCTTGTGGAAAGAGCACCACGGAGACGAAGCTATTCCAATCGAGTTGAAGGAGTCGAACTATCCTCGCCTGAGTCTCCCGATCAGAAGCCCCACGCGCATCCTCTTCATTGATGAAGAGATGAAGCTCGTTGATGTGTTCGTCGTGGGCTCGATGGCGAACGACCTCTACTTGGCTGCCATCAACATCCAACGAGACTGCAACACGGGTGCCAGTCGAACCGAATCGACGGATGTCATCACCACGGAGTCCGTTGTTGAGTCGTCCGAAGATCCCCCAACAGATGGCTTCGAAGATGGTGGTCTTTCCTGCGCCGTTCGATCCTCCTTGGTCGCGATTCTCACCATCGATCAGGACAAGACCACGGTCGGCAAGGTCAAGACTGGCCGATTCATAGCTGAGGAAATTCTCAATCTCAAGGCGCGTAATCTGCATCAGATGATCATCCGCCCTTCCTCATCTTTAGTCCGCTGCTCCTCAACCTTTTTCTTGAACTCAGTGTTGTTCCAATCCATCTGACAGCACCCATCTTCATCCCCGTGTGCATCATTTTCCTGGTTTGAGCACACATCGCAGACCATGCGATACCCATAGGCGTCGGGGTTCCTACAGTGAAGAGTGCCAACCTTGCAGACCTGACAAGGTCTATCCATCGATCAGGTTTTCATCTTCTCGATGAACGATCAGGATTGACAGCTCATCGCTCCACGGTGCAATCCACATTTTGCCTGCACATCTCCAACAGTCTGGATCACAAGCATCGCGTCCGAGGCTCTCCGGGCATTGCTGGGTAACCTCTGGGTTGCACCAGCAATCCTCACCGGGTTCAAGATGCTCACGATCTTCCATCAATCGAGAATAGCGGAGGCTCCGCGGACGAAATTGAACTGTTGCAGAGCTTCCCATGATGGAAGGTGAGCTGGTGAGATCGAACCTTGTGGGTGAGAATCGGCACGATTGTTGTTGATCGCTCCGCACAGTTGCTGCAAAGCTTTCCACTCATCCTCATCAATATGAAGCTCGATACCCGAGAGGGTGATGGTTACTGTGCGACGTTTGGCAATGACCTTCATTTAACTCTCCTCTGTTAATCTTGAAACCACTTGTTGACGCCATCCTGCATGTTCGCGATGGCATCCTTCTGCTTCTGGGTGCAGTGCTCATGCTCGGTGACGTTCGCTCGAATACCTCGAGCTTTTTCGTCCACACTGACAGCGAAATCCTCTCCTGCCTCAGGTAGCTCTTCGCAATCCCCAACGAGGGTGTCGATCTCATCCAGGAGTTGATGGTAGCTGCACTCGTCACACATTCTTGTGCCCTCCTTTCAGTCACTATCTCCAATAAGCATCTCGAGGCCAAAGCTCAGCAGACGATCTCGGTCCAAACCATTTCTGTTCTGATTCACGTAGGCCTCGAGAAGAATACGATCGCTCGAAACAACGTCGGTGCTCACCCGCCGCTCCTCGAACTCTTTCTTTCCGATCATCTCGATCTGCACGCTTGGGAAGCGGCGCTTGATGTTGTCCGCCGCTTGCTGACTCGCAGTGCGGACACGCACGAAGAACCGACTAACATCGTAGCCTTCGAGAATAGCTGCTTCAAAGGCGCCTTCATCCTCGAAGAGATCGAACCTTGGAGCGACGGTTGGGATCCGAGTGAGGGCTTGGGCGGCATCTGTATCGAACAGGATGACGCTCTTCTCTTCAGTGCGTTCAGCAAATCCATGCTGAAGGGGAGAGCCGACATAGAGAACGCGCTTCTCCTCCCCAATGAATTGCGGCTTGTGATAGTGGCCTCCAAAACACCAGCGTGCCTTGTCAAGAGGCATGTCGGCGTAACCGACCTCAGCCTTGATCGAGATGTTGAATGCACCCGTCGCTGCCTCACAGATCCCTTGATGGAACAGGAAGAGATCGAGTCCCTTCGGCAGCAACTCAACGAAGCGATGCCATTGCTTCATGTTGGTCGTGAATGGATGGGCGGCAAAGGAGATCCCCTTCACCCGCTCGATCATCGGCTGATCAATCACGGTCGCAAACTCACGGAAGGGCTCGAGCGAATGGACTGAGCCCACCTTGTTGTATTGATCGTGATTTCCGATCAGGATGTAGAGATCCTCAACCTCCCCAGCGATGTCACGCCACGCGTTCCACGTTGCGCCGAAGACATCCACATCGACCTTGGTCCGGCTATGGAACATGTCACCTAGGAAGAAGACGACATGGACCTCGTGGTGGTGACACAAGAAGCGCACCTCGTCGAGCACGTTCAGGATGTTCTGAAAGCGGCTGTTCCTTCCGTTGGCGAGTGTGGTCGCGAACTGCTCGTGACAATGAGCGTGGAGGTCAGACACGAAGAGGGCTCGCATCAGGATGGCTTTTCGTAGCCGTAGCGATTCACCATCCCCCAGAAACCATGCGGCATTCCTTGGAGGGACGGGGCTGGTCCTTGGGGTCGCACCGAACCGATGTTGGTCTCCACACGCTTGAAGACCTCCTGCATCTGCCAAGTGAACTCTCTATCCAGCAAATTGAGGATGTGGGTGAGTCTCCCAATGTCGTAGTCCTCAACACGATGGAAGAGATAGTTCACGCGCATGAGTGCAGCTCGCTCAATCATCAGGTTCCATTGCCACCAAATGAAAGCAGCGCGCTTGTGAAGATCATCGTAATGCTTCCATCCACGAACGTAGTGTCCGTAGAGATTATCTCTACCCTTCCCAGGAAGATGGTTAGCAGTTACGAGAGACTGAGCAACGCGCCAGGGATTCCTGACCTGATGGATGATGAGGATCTTTCTCTCGACCTTGTTGAGAACAGGAACGACGAAGGCTGAACTAGCACCAATGTAGTTCTTCCACTGAGCGTCTTCAGGCTTGGGCTCAACCTTGCTGAACACCTTCTGGTGGGCACAGGGTAGTCCCATCCTGGTGAACAGTTCGGACGCGTAGAGCGTTCCGCTTCGACCACAGGCTGCAATGACGAACCGTTCGAATTTCACAATTTGATTTGCTCTGCTGCCTTGATGATGGATTCCCCCATCGTAGGGTCTTGGCCGAATACCTCCAAGGTCTTGTCGGAGTTCATCAACTCTGTGACGTAGGAGGTTCCATCGAAATAGGTCGTAGTCCACCGACCTAGATCTTGTGAGCACCAACTCTGAAGCACGACTGTCGCAGCTAGAAGCTGAGCAGCCTGCGGGAGCCTCTCCTTCTTCATCTTCTCGAAGCCTTGGCAGATGATGTAGGCGGCTAGGAGATGCTTGTCGTAGACACAATCAGGATCGAACGAAGGATCGTTGTCGTATTCGTCGAGCACCTCGATCAACGTGGAGAGTGGCATCACAGGAGTCTGTTCCCGGCTTCATACTCCTCGTAAGGGATCGCGATTGCGTTCAGGACAACCTGCTGGATCTGTCTCGAGATCTCCTGCTTCTGCACGTCGAGTGTTCGAATCTCATCGAGCTGTGTCTCGCGAGAGAGCTGAAGCTGGTCTGTCCCGAGAGTCGCACGCTGCTGCTCGAACGTAGTGATCTGCTCACACTGCTCATCCGTGAGCAAGTAGAGGCCATGAATCTCATCGAGGTGCGCGGCACCTGTGGTCAGTAGCACGAGCTTCATTTGGTCTTCTTCCTGCGTCCGTTCTTCGCCTTCTTCTTCGCCTTCTTCTTCGCCTTCTTCTTGGTCTTCTTTGGTGGAGGAGGAGGGGGTGGCTTGCGTTTGACAAGAGGAGGATCGTCTGCAACATGGGCAGCCAGGAACTCGGGTGATTTGAGACCCGGGAACTGCTCAAGCACATCCTTCCATTGCTTCTTGGTGAACGTCTTCTGCTCTCCGAAGAGAGCCTCGTTGATGGAGATGCGCCCCGCACCCCCCATCGTCAGGAAGCGCTCGCGGTCGAGACCAAAGTAAGCGTGCGTGTTCGACAGGTAGAAAGTGAGCAAGGCCTCATCGACGTCGATCCCCTTTGTGGTGAGCACGTCGGCAAACCATGGGTGCGGAAAATCGGGGACGGTGTAGATCGAGAGCTTGAAGGTGCGCCACGGTGACCCGAGCTTGCTTTTGACAACCTCGCCTCTTACAGCACGACCGATCTTGTATTGCTTCAGCTTCTTCTTCTTGCCGTCTTTGTCCTTTGTTTCATCGAAGGTAATGAGCGAGCCAACCGGCCCCCCATCCTTCTCCAATTCGATCCGAAGCGAGCAATGGAAAGGCCACCCCTTTCCACCTGGCGTGTGCGTCTCCTCCCATTTCTGCGCGCCGATCTTCTCCCGCGTCTGATTGGTGGCGACGATGGAGATGCGCGAGTGACGGATCAGGTTCTTGATCCACGCCGTTCCCTGCGACATGACGAAAGCCTTGGTCATGTCCCTCGTGCCTTCGGTCCCCTCCTTCATCAGATGGTTCGTGCCCATCGCAGCGATGGAGTCCAACCCGATAGCGATGGGGAGACTCTCCTTCGACTCCTTGGCTACCTTGGCAACCTCAGCCACGAAGGCGAAGAATTCCTCTGCGGTATCGATGGGCTTGAGGAGGAGACCGTTGGGCTCCTTCTTTCCGTAGATCCCACCCATCTCGATGAAGAGTTCAGGAGAGAACGCACCCTCCGCTTCACAGAGGAAGGTCTGGACTCCGTTCCTCTGG
>SDBT01021369.1_pt1 | contig 10122 bp, 25 predicted proteins | sample 2277101 | NCBI WGS metagenome assembly SDBT01 (sample SAMN10404973, study PRJNA504765) | marine sediment metagenome | isolation source: marine sediment core GS10_PC15, 103 cmbsf | place: Arctic Ocean: Southern Knipovich Ridge | collected 2010
AGAAGTGCCGATAAGTCAACAACACCCTCCACGCTCTCTCCTTGTCTGTATTAGCTCTGTTATATTTCTTTACAATGTCAGAAAGATACTCCCGTGAGTCCTTCATTAAACGCTTGTAGGCACTATCCTGGATAGTCACGTCTTCTCCACGTCATCGAGGATGTCACTGATGTCGGGGAGCATCCTCTGAAGTTTACTATAGTGGAATTTTCTCCCATCTGCACTATAAAAATATCTCTCGTCATCAAGTCTTTTCACTACAATCCACTTCAACAGCCTCTCTATCCGGTCTCGTTGCTCTTTCTCTTCACTCATTTCTTCTCCTCTAGAATAATATCTGCTGGATGTCCTTCATAATGAGGTGCTAGATTCACACCAAAAACACAATCTGCTACCTTACCATCACTGTAGTGCCATATGGTCGTTGATTCATCTTCCGTTTCCGGTTTGTGAATTGCATAAAAACCAGTTTTTGCATCCCAAATTATTAAAGCATCCCACCCGCCTCTCGTCTTGTAGGTTTCCCCTACCTTGAGTTCTTTCATTTCGCCTCCTTAAACCTGTCAAGTAACTCATGAAACTTGTGGTTCGAAAGCTGCGTGAACTCATCCGGTGGCTCTTCTACCTCGATATTCCCAACACTTATTCCAGCTCTCGCTGCCTCCACATCGTTAATGTAGAAAGCGTCACATGAACCACTAGTGATGGGAATGTAGCTAAAAGATGAAGACAGCCCCGCTCCATACGCTCGTTGCTGGTAATCTACCAACTCACCTGGCTGTCCCATACCCATACCAAGCACATTACCCATTTGACCCAGTACATCTCCCAACACTACTTCTTCCCCGAGTTAATAGCCAAGTCGTTGATGTTAAGAGTCGGGAACTTCACCACTAGAGCTTTTAACATGTCAGATACGAGCCTGTAGGGATGTTCGTCCATGCGCTTTATGAGTTGCAAGTTTTCGGTCTGACATCTAATTAATTGGTGCTCTTCTGATATTCTCTTTCCTTTCTCCTCAAGTCGTATCTTCTGTTCCTTTACCTCGAATATCTTTTCTTGATACTCTAGCCTGTACTCTAGCTCCCTAACCTTTTCTCTTAATTCTGTGTTTCTCATGTTTGTTACCTCCATCTTGATAAATCTCTGATTTATCTGCGCAGGTAAATTTTCAATTTACCAAGGTGTTAGATTATAAACTAAGTCACGTGGCTTGTCAAGTTATAAGACTCCCTGGGCTAGTCTTTTCCATATTCTAAATATTTAATATCTCCTAATTTGACAACAGCCTCTTTTTTCTCGACTAAAAAGATCTACTCTTGGTTCAGGGCTAACTTTGCGTACAATATCATAAAACTCATCAGGCTTCCTTGAGTGTTCTCGAACCTTAGCTTCGAAGCACAACTTCTCACCTACTTTTAAAAGTGATAACCCACCCTTTCGACCAAATAAAACAAACTCAGCATTGCCCATGAATAAACCATAAGGCGTAAAACCAACATTTTTGTGCCACACCAAAGTCTGAATATATTTTATCTCCCAAGAATTGAATATCTCGAAAGCAATGGGTAGGAACTTATTTGTAGTCCAAAGATAAACATGGCACTCTTCGGCCATTGGGAGATTAAAGTTTTTTATAGCCTCTATTGTTACAGATGAATAATGAATCTTAACTTCTTGATAGGGACGTACTTCTGCTCGTGATATTTTCCCTATCGGCCAGGGTGGATCTACGATTATGGTTCGATATTCACCTTGAGGTAAATCTACGGATGATTGAAGTTCTGTCTTTTTATCCCGATAAATCATCTTAAGAACACCTGAACGAAAGGGTATTTTTTCTTTTTCAATTGCATCATCAATCGTTTCTTCTATGGCCTTAGGGTTAGTTGCTAATTGTTGTGCATAAAAAGATTGCTTTTTTGTTATGCCATCAGGCAATGAATGTTCACCACCTTTTTTAAAAGTTCCCTTAGAAGAACCTTTAAGCAATTCCCCTAACTTTGCTTCTGCCGACAATAAAACAATAGCCAAATCTTGAGTCTCGTGTAATTTCTGGTCCTTGACCGCCTTGCCAAGATTAATATCCTCAATGGCCTTGATTTCAGCCTTACAGGCTATTAACCTTTGCTTGCCTATTAGTATGAAATTTTGAAGTTTATCAATAGTGTCTGGTAATGATTCTGGTCGTTTAATTAGTTTATCCATCTTAACCTCCTAGCTAGATTATACGTTACGTTACACTACATGTCAAGTCTTTTATAAGTTACCCTTAAATACCCCTCTTTACGCTCTTTAGATTATATATGTTGGTTTTGTAGCTTACACCAATGAGCTACTTATCTATGATAAAAAGTGAAAATGGGGGTTTTGGGTCTCCTTGAAACTCGTTTAGGGGTCAAGTCACGTTATCGGGGGTAAGTGGTTTGTTATCTGTGACTCTAGTTGACATAATAAGTATTATACGACACGTGTTTCTCGAGGTAGCTGTGTCGTACTATAGTTATTTGGGGTTATCTCATGCTGTGGGGGATTCGTGCTATGCCGTGGGATGTAGACAGAAAACAGAAGCAATAATACTAGGGACATGGAATATAATCTACAATCATTACAAATCTGTAACGGTTACAAATAGAACAGCAAAGACGTGACGTCACGTAGATAACACCTAAACCTTTCTCATAAGGTATAATAGAAAATACTTGTAACATACGACTACAAGTGACTTCACTTGTATTAAATACTGTAACACGTAACGTAACAATAGTAAAGAGAGTAACACTTGACAACTAATATACTCTCTTATATATTAATATTACACTATAGAGTTATATTATTAATATATGACTCTTATATTCTATTAATATAGAGGAGGTGAGAAAGACATGAGTAAATATCAAGAGTGGCAAGTATGGAAAGACGCTGTAGATATCGCCGTTGAAGTCATGAGCTTGGAGACAATACCGGAACTACTTAGTATCCAAGTGCAACAGACGGGAGTTTCAATCTCTTGTAAGATAGCTGAAGGAGCTACTGGAGACAGGCGGAGTTATGACCTGGCAAGAAAGGCAGCAGCGAGACTGGAGACTTATCTAGTCTTGATTGACAAGCTCAACGATGATAAAGAACCCAGTCCTGAAGCTCTGTTATCAAAACTTGAGAGTATCCACGCTCAGTTGAGTGCGATCATGAAGAAAGTGAAGTATTGAGCTGTGAGTGAAACTAGGGGGGTGAGACGATGTCACCCCCCTTTCCCCAAGAGAGGTGAGGAGAGTATCACCTTTACAGGCTAGAGAATTTCATCGTTATGGGTATTGACTTTTGATGTTACCGGGACTATCTTTAGTGTGAGATGAAAAACATGATAAATAAAATTAAGACTTGGTTAAAAGGAGTGTAAGATGACAGAATGGACTTACCTTAATTTAGTTAATGGTCGTATTTTAACAGATGAGGGTCACGAGGCTAATGAGAATTGGCCTACTTTCAACTCTTGGGATGAGGCTAATCAATATCTTATTGACGAAGATATTAGAGGAAGCCTCAGGTATAGAAAATAAAATGGATAGTAACAAGTATTTCATAACAGAGTGTTTCCCATTATTAAGTGGTGATATATTCACTACTGATTATTGGTTCTACACAAAGGATGGGGCGTTCAAGCTCTGTGCAGGGTTTCAAGAAGACTATCCAGAGTGTAGTTTTTCAGTAGTCATCAACTAGGGGAGAAGATTAAAATAAAATAAACAGGAGGTTTTAAAATGAGTAAAGAAAGAAAAAAAGGTAACAGAACCATTGAAAGAAGCTTCACTTTTGCCGATGGAGTAGCGATCTTTCACGTTATGAGCAGAAAAAGGGGTTTCAAGTACATTGATCGGTGGGGAAAAGTACCAGCCCGTTCAGTCTGGATTAACCCCAAAGAAAGAATTGTTTATACCTACTGTGAAGGTGATTTAATTAAAGTTACTTGTGATAATCAGGGTGCTTTTTTAATAGAATTAAGAGAAGCGAATGAGTTTTACAAACAATTCTAAGGATGGCGATGAAATTGAGGAGTGGTTGGAACTTAACTGGGATTCAACTTGGTGCGACCCAAGTATATTTAATGATTTATTAGGGTGGCTTAGAAGATTTTATGATAGCATGAAAATTAAGGCAAGTAAAGAAATGGAGAATAGGATGATAGAGACAAAACAACAAAGGGGAACGATAGAGAACTCTGTTAATTTCTTTTCACGAGAGATGAAAAGCCAACTCTTAAAGCATTTAGATAGACCAGGATGGAAGCATGAATCTATTGCTTATTTCTTAAATAGGCTAGGCGAAGAGGTTGCTGAATTGTGTAATGCTATCGAATCCAATCAACCAAGGGAAATTGTAATAAAAGAAAGCGCAGATGTGGCTAATTTTACGATGATGATAGCAGATGTCTATAGACAAAGAAAATCGAGACAAATAAAATGAAAAACGACATCCTACAAGGCCTCGCAGAAATCTACTTCTATCACTGTCACAAGTGTGGAAGAGCTAACTTAAGCAGAGATGAGATCCACCAGGTAGAAGGAGCGAAGTTTATCTGCCTGGAGTGTGAACGTAAAGAAGATGGAGGCAATAAGGATGATTAAATATTGTATGGAGATTGGTTGTATAAGCCGGGCAACCAAGAAGGCGAAGCCCCGGGAATGGATAAAAAAAGAATGGGATTTGTGCGGATTTCATTATAACCGGGCAGCCGGAAAAGAAGAAGATCGCCCCACAATATTCCTAATTCCCGGCTAATAAGGAGATAGACATGATACGAACAAAAGACCTCTTGAGATTTTTAAACGATAGTACAGTTTGGTTTGTAAAAGATGACGTGCAGAGAAAATATCGGGCAGAAATCATAAAGAGGTTGCAGACATATGATGAGTTAAAAGAGGGTATTAAAAAGCTAAGTGCCACGTTGACTAAGGAGGCTTAACCATGGGTTACGATACATTGATTTGTTGGTTTGTGCTTCTGTTTTTAGCTGGTGGCATTGAGTACTGGCGATTAAAATCTTAATAAAAAGGAGAATGTAAGATGATTTACAAAACATTTACAAGAACATGGCGGAGAGAAAACCCGAAGTATCCGAACGGACTAGAACCAAGAGTAGGAACAAAGACTTATTACAATAGTTATCCAACAGCCAGAGAAGCGAGAGTGGCTTGTTTTGATTGGAATAAGTCCAACCCACCTGGGAGATTAAGAAGGAAAATGGAGTATGAGGAGGCCTAAGTGAGACAAAAAGGATTCACCATCATAGAGGTTTTAGTCGGTGCTTCAATTACGCTGTTGATCCTACTACTAACCTTAACTCTCTACACGAAGACTAACAAGATAGCAGTCGACCAGATGCAACTAGCAGAGATTCAGCACGATGTTCGAGCAGGGATGTACTTCGTCTCCGAGGAGATAAAGATGGCTGGGAGTGGTCTCCCCCAAGGACTTTCTGGTTACTTCATAGAAGGCATTGATGGCTACAGTCCAGGCGAAGAGTCAGCAGATGCGATAAAGATTATGGGTAATACAGAGAACCCATTGAGCCTAAAGATTGAAACATACTCAGGTGGGACAGGTGGTGGAGCTGCTACTGCTTTTCTGTATGATGGAGAGCTTGAGAATAATCCATATCTTGAAGAATTCTACGAGAACAAAGTGATTTTAATGGCTTCAACTACATGCCCAGGTTGCTTCGCTTATCGTACTATTACGAATATGTTTGGTTTTGGTGAGGTAGGCGTTGAGAAGATTAACATGTCACCAGGATTAGCTGAGTTTAATCCACCGGGTGGATTAGTTGATACGGGTTGTCCTTCAACGTGTTGGGAGGATGCGGTGGTGACGTTTGGACAAGTCAAACAGTTCTGGCTTGATTCTACTGGGATCGCAGAGGATTATCCTAACTTGAATCTGACTGTTGATGTGGATGGGTACATGGGAATCGGTGGCACGCTGTATTTAACAACCATGGACGAGTTTGGAAGTACGACACATCTGGCAATAGCTCAAAACATTGAGAATCTACAATTCCAGTATATAGGTGACTTGGACGGTGATGGAGATATAGACACATCTGTAGATTGGAATAATATTGACTGGACGATAAACCCATTAGATGACTTTGCTGTGAGGCTGGATAAGTTGGATTTGATAAGTAGAATACGTGGGGTGCGGATATGGGTACTGGGAAAGACTGCGAAGCCTTTTGTGGGCCGAGCTGGTTCTTCTTCAACTGGTCATTACAGAAGACCAGCTATTGCAAACAGCCTCGCAAGCGCAGATGATAACCACAGGCGATTTCTGCTTGAGACAACTTCAAGTATAAGGAATCATAATCTAGATTTCTACAGTTTGTATGTAGCCGTAGAGGATGCAACACTTAAGGTCAGGACAATAAGGAGGTAAAGATGGAAAACTATGATGGATGGATATTAAAAATGTTCCCATTTAAAATGCCACCTATTCTTAATATGGATTACATTTACAAGACGAGAAGAGAGCTTATTATGGAACTTGAACATGTCTATAATAACGACTGGGAAAAACTAAAAAAAGAAAGAGGTTTTAAGATAGTCAAGGTGAAACTCATTGAAGTTAAGTAACAGTGTCGGGCAACCAGTCAACTAGGAGGAAAGGATGAATAGTTTAGAAAAAGAAGTAAGACAATTATCAGCGATGGAATTAGCTCTTGAATACAATCGCCTTTTATTTCTTGCAGAATACGATGATCCACCATCTATTAGCTTGGCAGTTGCTAATAAATTACTCTATGTTGAAGATGCGTTGAGGGAGCGACTTTATGAGTTATTGCCTGGATTGGTGAAACCAGAGCCCAAGGAATCTGAAGAAGAGGTAAGTTAATGGAAAACAGTAAAGTCACCTGTGGAATCTGTGGTGGGAAGTTCAACGAGATGGAGATGACCGGGAAGACAGTTGGAAAGTGGTTCGTCATCTGCTGTGAGAAGTGTAAGAAGAAGAAGCAGGTGATTGGTGAGGTGGTTTACGAGCCTAACGAGGATACAAAATAAAACTTTATTAAGGAGGTTTAAAGATGAAAAGATGTTTTTTAATTTTAGTTACTTTATTCTGTCTTGGAAATTTAACCGCCAAGTATGATCCCCCAATATCACCAGAAGTGCTAGATTATATAAAAGCTCAAGATGAAAAGACACTTGGTGTTTTTAAGGATGGGAATTCCTTATATGCCATGCTTATAGACCTAAAAGATACTCCAGAAAGTGCTCTTTCCTATGCGATGGCTTGTGGATATATTTCAGGCATATTTGATTGCGAAAATGGGATGGTTTTCTTTAGCTTGGGAGGAAAAACACTTGTACAAGTTGTTGATGTTGTAAAGAAGTTTTTAAAAGACCACCCATCTATGAGGCATAAAGGTGCTTTTGTGTTATGTATGATGGCAATGGCCGAGGCCTGGCCTATTCTTGAAAAGGAGGAATAAATGAACACAATAGACATTGCCTTTTATCTTCTCACCTTGGTTGGAGCTTCGTGGTTACTATGGGAGCTTATCCCAGATAGCACGAAGCAGTACTGGAAGTATACAAGAGAGTTACGTAGAGACAAGAAGGAAGGACGCAGGAGAAAGTACTCCTTCACGTGGCGTCACGGGGGTGGGAGATGAGTGAAGAGAAATTAGAATATAAAGAAGATTGGAGATTGTTTAATAAAGGATTTAAGGCTGGGTATGAATATCGAAGAAAAGAGGAGGGAAAAGAGGTGTTGGAATTAAAAGAGCAATTAACAGATAAAGACATGAAAATACGTAGCCTTGAAAATAAGGGAGGACAATGATGATTATTTTTAAGAAATTCGGAAGAAGAAAAAAATGAAAAAGTTAGGTGAGAAAGAGTTGCTAGCCTGGTTTAATGAGTTAACGGGATACACAGGTGAATTTGTCAAAGATTGTGGTTTTAGTGGGGTAAATGATAAATATGAAATGGCTTGTTGCCAAATTCTAGAACTAATAAAAGGAGGATTAAATGAACATCCTAAAAAGAATTAGATGGGACTATATTCTAGTCTACTCACTCATGCTTGCTGGCTGTGTGGCGTTCTGGTGGTTTGTTATTCTGTGGTTCGTTAAGCTCATTAAAATGGCGATGGGCTTGACATCGTAAAAAAGGTATGCTATGCTAGTGAACATCATGGAAGTAATTGAGAAAGAAGACTTGATAGTGAAAAAGACTCCGTTCATTGATCGAAACTTGTGGCTAGAAGCCCAGCAGAGGCTCTTAGACGAACGAAGTCACCTGTACCCTACGTTGGATATGTGTTTGGGGTGTGATAGAGCTAAGATTTGCTCTCAAGTAAAAGTTGAAGGACTAGAGAGACTCTACTGTGGGATTAAAAATAAAGAATGGAGGAAGTGAGATGTGTGTACCAAAAGAAAAAGACTTAAAACTTAAATTAAATGAAAAAGGAGAGGGCTGGGCATATAAATTCTTCCTTGGGAACGAAGAGGACTTAAGGGCGTTGTGTGATGATGGATTCTACTTTGAGCCTGGTCGCTGGATAAAATCAACTTTCGGGCCAGGGTTTTTCATGTACCGCTTCAAAAAAGATGGCATAACGGCGAAATGGATTTATAGAAGTGTGAAGAGAATTAAGTTCAGGGGTGTTTCACATCAGGGAATAGACTCTGGGAAACAGATAATAGTAGCAAAAGAAATCTTTATTCCCAAGTAATGAGAGAACTTGATCTATTTAAAAAGCACCTTGGAGAATATAGAATAATAAAAAGTTTCAAAGGAGATAAGATGGATAAGAAACAAGTCTTAAGAGTAACAAAGCAGCTTCAAATTATAAGCGTGAAGCCATGGCAAGACACGATGAAGTGTAGCTTAAAAACTTCTGACGGTGATTGGTTTAGCGCGTTTGGAAAAGATGTCAGCAAGGAAGTCGAAGGTATCGCACAAGGTGACGTTGTGGAGATCGAATACACAGTGAATGAGCGAGGATTCAAGAACTTCACAAGCGTAAAGCTGACTGAGGCTGAGGGGACTAAGGAGGAGACACCACCAGATGAAGAGGGTGTGGAGAAGCCTCCGGTTCAGCAGAGAAGAGGGGTAGAGCGTCTTGACAAGAACTCAATCTCTGCTGGTAACATGGCTGTGCAGTTGATGGGGCTCATGGACTTGAGTAAAGTGAGTGACGAGGCTATAGTAGAGAAGTTCAAGATTCTTTGGGATACGATTAAGGAGGATATTGAGAAATGAGCGAACCAACTAGACAACAAATCAAAGAAGCATTTGGGGAAACGATTGATAGGTGGGAGAAGATTGTAGAGGATATACAGTATTACGAGTGTTCAGATTGTCCATTATGTAGCCTTTTTCCTGGTGCTACTTGTGAAAAAGATATTTGTCCAGTCGGCATTTATGTAAAACGAGGGGCTTGCGACGATACGCCTTTTTGGAAATTTACAGAAGACAATACCCCAGCCAACGCCCTAGCCGAGCTTAACTTCTTACGCAAGGTATATATCTGGTGGATGGAAGAAGAAGAAAAGGACAAGAAGTGGGAAGGGCTAACGGGTTATACGAGAAAAGAGAAAAAGGAAGAGTGGGCGGATGTTGCTGGAGAATTGACCGCAAAAGTTTCTGAACGAGTGGACGGCTTTGCAGTTAATCTTTACCACAATGATTTGAATGTAGCATTTATTGACGGGGATGGCATTTATATCAGAACAGAAAGTAGGGCATACGCCATTTATAAGGTAGAGATAAAGGATGAAGCTTTCTGCATCCTCAAAAAGTCATGAAAAACAAAGCTCACACACGTTACAGACTTGAGAGTGGAACTCAATGCGTTGGTGTAACGACTGTTACGGGCATCCTCGCTAAGTTTCCACTCTATAACTGGTATCACAAGCTAGGCATGGAGGGGATAGACCACAGAAAACATCTGGACTTCCTTGGTGATATAGGAACTCTCTTCCACTCTATGATATTCCATCACCTAAAAGGAGAAGAAGCTCCTACCGCTGACTACTCACAGAACCAGATTGACTCAGCTGGTAACAGCTTCGAGTTGTTTTTGAAGTGGGAGAAACAGCACACCCTCGAACCCATCCTC
>SDBT01021370.1_pt1 | contig 10121 bp, 11 predicted proteins | sample 2277101 | NCBI WGS metagenome assembly SDBT01 (sample SAMN10404973, study PRJNA504765) | marine sediment metagenome | isolation source: marine sediment core GS10_PC15, 103 cmbsf | place: Arctic Ocean: Southern Knipovich Ridge | collected 2010
GCCCCGAGCCGGCGAAGGGGTGTCTGGTGAGTCGTTCGATCCGTCGTCCATGGCCATCTACTCGTCGCTGCGCAAGAGCGTGACGCCCCAGTCACTTGCCGGCATCGCTGCCCGCGTCTGGGCGCGGCGCTTGCCCTCCGTCACCGCCCAATCCGGTCGCACCCCCATCGGCTAACTGCTTCCTGATGTGCTCCACTTCCTCTCGCGAAACGACCTGAAATGACCGCGGCGGATCGTCCAATGGATCGCTGCAAGCCAGCGCTGAGAACAGCCCGGAAACGCAGGAGCGGTGCTCATCGGCGAAGCAGACCGACAGCACTCCGGTGCATGCGGCGGTCGGGTCGCAGCCCTCTACGACGAGCAACGCTGCGGACGTCGAGCTTCCGTGCCAGGCGCCGTCCTCGTGATACTGCACGTGGGCTTCGAAAGCCGAAGGTTCCTTCGGCGTACGCCGCAGCTCGCCTTGTGAAAGCGTTGTCTGTCCCGTGAACCGCAACCACACGCTGGCGGCCTCGTGGTGCTTCCACGAGCCACAAACCCCTGCCTCGGCCGATTCGCTCATCAGCACATCAAAGCCTTCGTGCCCAGGCCGGCGATCCAGGACGACGTGAGCCCCCTTCATCTCGAAAGGCTTGCCGCCTACCCGCCCGGCCAGCGGGGTCATGGGGATGCGGCCTGCCGTGTCGTACTCAGGTCGCAGCGTCCCGCCGCCAGGATCCGACCCCGGCCGGCCGCACGCCACCGTGGCCATGGCTGGGACGACCATCAGCAACGGCACCGCCAGCTGCCGTGCCGCCCTCGCGAGCCCGGCCATACCGCGACGACGACAGGAGACCAGCAGCGCCGTCGCCTTGCCGTGAGCACCGCTCATGGCGCTGCCTCCACACCCAGGGCACGTACCTTGCCCAGCAGCACCGGTGCAGCGATCTTCACGAGCAGCGTGTACACCAACAGGCCCGTCGCCCAGATCCCAGCGCTGACCGCGAACTCCACGAACGACGGGCTGTAGTCCACCACCTCGCCCAGCGGGGACGGCACGAACCCGGGAATGATGAGCCCCATGCCCTTTTCGACCCACACGCCGACGAACGTCAGGCAGCACGCCACATTGAGCAAGATCGGGTTCGAATGGAGCCGCGGGACGATGAAGATCAACACCGCTATCGACTCGGCGGCGATCGCGCTCCAGATGTAAGGCACCAGCACGCTGTGACCGTGCAAACCGAAGAACAGATAATGCGCCGAGGCAGCGTGCAGCGAAGCTGCGTAGAACTCGGTGAAGATCTCCGACCCCAGCAAGAACAGGTTCGCCAACGCAGCCACGGTCACGATCTGCCGGAGCGTCTTGAGCGCTTCAGGCCGTACGGGCACGTTCAGGTTCTTTCGGATGATCTGGAGGGCCAGGATCATGAAGCACGGCCCAGCTGAGAACGCAGACGCCAAGAACCGGGGCGCGAGAATCGCCGAGTTCCAGTACGGACGGGCCACCAGGCCGGAGTAGAGAAACGCCGTGACTGTGTGAATGCTGAAAGCCCACACGATCGCGGTGAACACGACGGGAATGTACACGCGCTTGTTCGTGTGACGGCCCACGAACTTCGCATACAACGTGTAGAGCACGAGAAACCCGTTGAGCAGCAGATACACGTTCAGCACAATCACGTCCCAAGCCAGCACGGACCATGGGAAATTGAGCCGCCCCACTCCCGGGAGCATGTGCCACATGCGGTCGGGCCGACCCAGGTCGACCACGACGAAGAGGATGCACATCGTGATTGCAGCGATGGCCAACAACTCGCCATAGATGACGACTTCCTTGAGCGGCTTGTTGTCATAGACGTATGCTGGAATGACCAGCATGACGGCCGCCGCGGCCATGCCCACGAGAAAGGTGAAGTTGGCGATGTAGGCCCCCCAGGAGACCTGGTCGGTCATCGCCGTGACGATGAGGCCTTCACGAAACTGGTGAACATATGCCACCAAGCCGAGGCAAATGACCAGCAGGAGCAGGCCGAGCCAACGGTAGTATGCGCCGCCACCCTTCAGTGCCGAGGCTGCGCAATACCGTATGAACTCAAAGACTCTCATTGCCATTCCGGCTCAATCGAAGAAGTAGAAGAAACGCGGGTGCGTGCCCGCCTCCTCGCGCAGCACGTACACTCGCTTCGTCTCGATGATCTGGCGGACCTCGCTCTTGGGATCGAGCAGGTTCCCGAACTTGCGAGAGCCGGTGGGGCAGACCTCGACGCACGCAGGATAGAGGCCCTTGCGGGTGCGGTGCAGGCAGTACGTGCACTTCTCCATTACCCCCCGCGAGCGGAGCCGGTTGCTCAGATAGCCCTGCCGTGGGTTGATCTCGTTCGGAGGCACGACGGGCTCCGCGAAATTGAAACGCCGCGCCCAGTACGGGCAGGCCGCCTCGCAGTAGCGGCAGCCGATGCACCAGTCGTAGTCCACCACGACGATGCCATCAGGTTCCCGCCAGGTGGCCCCGATCGGGCACACCTTGACGCACGGTGGGTCGTTGCACTGGTGACACTGCACCGGCATGTAGTACCGGTCTGGCGCGGGCACGGTGTCATGATCGTAGTAGGAGTCGGACCGCTCGACGTCCATTGAGCCTTTCGTCATCTCGAGGACGCGGATGTAGTGGATCTGGGGAGAGCGCGACTGGTTGTTCTCGCGGACACAGCCGTACACGCACCGGCGACAGCCGACGCACATGGACAGATTCAACGCGTAGGCGAACTCGACCCCGCTGAGGGGTGGCGGATCTTCGATCCGTGCGTCCACGCCATAGCGACGTCGGCATTCGGCCTCGAGCCTGGCAAAGACCTCGCGCTTGTCCTCGTCGGAAAGCTCTTGATAGTGCTTCTGGAAATTGGCCGCCCAGAAAGCGCCCAGATCGGGCTGGCAGGCGGACGCCCCGAGCGTCGTGGCGGCGGTGGCCAACACGGCTCGGCGGGTCAGCCCTTGGTCGCCCCAGGCCTTCAGGCGGGCCGCAGCGCGACGAGACCGCCGACGGTCAGTGGTCATTACGCGTCCTGCCTGTGCTCGCCGGGGCGGCGCTCGGGAGGCCGGTGGCGGGATGTCGCTGGGTGCCAGGATGGCTCAGACCGCGGAAGCCCCGCGGGTGATCCGGCGGGGGGTGGGGCGCGAGGGGGGCAAACGCCGGCGCGTGGGAGCTGTGACATGCCGTGCAGGTGCGTTTGGTCGGCGGGCTGGACCACTTTCCCGTCTGCAGCCCGTGCGCTCCGCTCTTCCAATCTCTCAGCTTCTCGCCGTGGCACTCTCCACACAGCCGGTACGACTCGTCGAAGGTAACGCGCGTGTCGTCGGCGAGGTGCAGAGTATCCAGGTCATCGAATGTGTGGCAGTGGTCGCACCAGGTCATGGCCTCCGCATGCTGTAGCTCGATCGTGGTGTGGTACTCCGTTAGCTCGCGAACCGTGGGATCAGTCTTGCGGAGGTCGTGGCATTGGCTGCAGGGATGGGTGGGAATGGTCGCCGCGCGGGGTGCGACCACGATGCCGCCATCCGCCACGCCCATTGAGACGGTCGCCTTTGGCGGCGCGCGCTGCGGGTCGGCGCCTTCAGCCGGGCCGGCACAGCCCACCGCAACGAGGAGCCACGCCGCAAGGACCGTCAAGGTGGCGAACTGGCTCCCAGCCACGCCGGTTCCGCGCCTTGCGACGGAGAGAATCACCATGGCGGCATTCGAAGTAACAGGGTGAGAGCCGTTGCTGTACTGACGACTGGGTGGCCCGGGTGTCTTGGGCACAACTCAGGCCGGCGGCTGTCGCCCCGCACTGCCATCAGCCCGCTCCCACACGAGCGTCGAGGATTTGTTGGATCTGCCGGCTCCACATGACCTGCAGCTTGGTGACGCGATGGCCCACGGTTTCGGCCAGGTTGCGCATGACGACGTAGCCGATGGCTGGCTCCACGGAGAACAACTCCAGGAGATCGGCGCTAGGCAAGGAGAACAGCGCGGCCTCGTCCAGGGCTCTGGCCCCGAAGGTGAAGCGGTGCGGCGGCACCATGGCCGACCAGCCGAGGGTCGCGGTTGGTGCGATCTCCTCGAGGACGAGCTCCTGAGGCTGCCCAGGCAACTTGAGCGGAAGCGTCAAGGCGATGCGGCCACGTAGCACGACGTAAATGCTGCGAGCCTCGTCCCCCAGCGTGAACAGCTCGTCACCACCACTCAGCATCACACCCATCCCCAAACGAACAACCTGCTCGGCTTGGTTCTCGGTGAGGCCGCGGAACAGCGGGGACTCGATGGCGGTCGGCGACATCAGTGCAGGAGATTGGAGTCTACGGGCACGTGCAGCCTCTTCTCGCTCGGCGCACGGGCGAATGCCTCGGCGACGAGCTCTTCGCGCCTGATGTGGTCCTGCAGCTCGCTCATCAGCAGCTCGACCGGGACCCGCCTGTACGCCAGGTCCTTCGTGGTCACCATCACGTCGGTCTGCGATTGGGCGAAGAACCTCCGCGCCGGGATCTCCGCTTCCAGCTTCTTTTCGACCACCAATGCCGGTGCGTCCGAAGCGGGCTCCTTCATGGGCGCGAGCCCCAGGAAAATACCGCAGCCCAGCACCAACACAATCATCCCCACGAAACCCATCGTCAGTAACATATCCCCTCCGCCAGGCCTGCTGCCTGCGTTGATCTACTGCCTACCCCTATGATTAGCAGCACCATTCGTGCCAAGCGGGCATCAATGGCATTGCCCTTTGAATAATGAGACGTTGAGTCTCACCATGGCATCAAAGCGCAGCCTGGAAGCGAGTGGACCTGCCAGGTTGTCAGTCAGGACCTGACAGGTCGACAGGTCTTGTCCGGCCTGCGGTGGGCCGAGATTCCGGCACGGAATCCGCCTCAATTGAATCGCGGCTGACGCTCGGTAGCGCACCGAAGCACCAGCGCGGGGCGCGGCGCCATGCGTTCGATGCACCTTGTTCTCGCCGACGGTCGCTGTCCCACCTGCGGTTCGACCACAGCGCTCGACAAGCACGAAGCACCAATGGGCGATCAGCGAGCCAAGTGGCAGCGTGCCAGGCCGTCGTATAAGCTTGCATGACTGTCATGAGCACCCAGCCTATGCGCTTCCGAGGCAACATGATGGTGGGCCTCACGTTCGGCGTAGCAGTCGTTGTCGTCGTGGCGTTCGCCCTGGGTGCGTACCTGTACTCTTCTCATCACTTCGCGCGTTTGGTGCAGGCGGCGCGGGCGACGGCGAACGCCCAGGCCGACACGATCCTCACCGCGCTCGAGCACGGGATGGTAGAAAAGGACCGAACGCTCATCGAGGCGATGGCCAAGAGCTTCGCTGCGGACCCGACCATCATGTCGGTGATGATCCTCGATCGGCAGGGGCGACTCCAATACTCGAGCCCGCAACAATCGAACGATGATGCGATTGATCGCAATTCACCGACCTGCCGATCCTGCCACGAGCGGCCGCCAGCGCAGCGGGCGCGCAGTAGGGTCTTCGACACGGACGGTGGCGCCATTCTGCGCACGGTCACGCCCATCAAGAATCGCGCGGAGTGCCATGGGTGCCATTCGGCGGACCACGAGATCAACGGTGTCTTGATCGTAGACGTCGATGCGACCTCGATGCGAGAAACGGTCAATGCGGACATACGTGCCATGGTCCTGGGCAGCGGGCTGCTCGCGCTAGCCGTCATTGCTGGCATTGCAGGCACGTTTCGCCTCATGGTGCTGCGGCGTCTCCGGCGGTTCGAGGCTGCCGCCCGGCTCATCACCGGCGGTGAAGTGGATCGCCGCTTGCCTGAGACGGGGAATGACTCGCTCTCGTGGATCGCTCGCGAGTTCAACAAGCTCGCCGACACAGTGACCGGCCTGCTGACCGACGTGCGTCGAGAGCGTGAGCAACTCGAGATGGTGATCAATGGCGTGGATGACGGCAAACTCAAAAAGCTAATCGGGGTGATGGCTGAAGATGGCGGCGACGTGGATTGGTCCGTGCGGGTAGGCGATAGCAGCCGGGCAGCAGTCGATGCCCTTGGCCCATTGGCCAGCGGCAATTGGCCCATCCCAGGCAGGAACCACAATGCCATGGTGCGCGCCCGTGGATCGGCGGCAGTGGTACGGCTACAGACAGCAGAGTCGGCACGTTCCTGGTCTTTTGAATCGATCATAGCAGAGGTGGGCGCAGCAGGCATGTCGAGGGTTGGCTGATGGGCGAAACCCAAGTCCCACAGAAATTCAACTTTGTGCGCCATGCCGATGACCCACGGGTAGATGCAATCTTCCGTTCGTTGTCGGTTGCCTTGAGCGATTACTTGTCAGCGCCGAGCTTGGGCGACCCGTTTTTTCCGCCTGTGCCAGGGGATGACATCACCCTGTTGCCAGAGCATGCAGTCATTTTGGTGGACTGCACCCCGAACGATGTACGGGTGAACTTGCCCGACGTGGCCACGATCATTGTGGGGAAAATCTACAACGTCAAGAAGATCGACCCGTCAGGCAACGTGGTGATTTTCGATCCGTTTGAAGACCAGACCATCGACGGCGAACTTGAGTGCACCATGCCCAGGCAATACGACAACTTGACGCTTTATAACGACGGCACACAGTGGTGGATACTATGACGTTCCTACGTGGAATCGAATACAACGACTCAGCCAGCATGGATGGCTTGCACAGGTTGCGGATCAGTGCGCCCCAAACTTTGTTTGATTCCAAACTGATCTTTGATGACGAGCCATTCTTTTGGACTGAGTTGCTGGAAACCGGCGCAGGAATCACCAGCGCCCACAGCGTACCAAGGGCTTCAGTCACATTGACATCCACCCTAAACACGGCAGGCAAGTTCACGCGCCAAACCCGAAACCGATTCAACTATCAGGTGGGGAAGACCCAACTGATATTAATTGGCGCACTGATAAACAAGTCGGGTGGCGGCGCAGGTTCCGGCGTCAAGCGCAGCGTCGGCTACTTCGACGACGACAACGGCATATTTTTCCGGGACAACGAAGGCATTGGCGAAGTGGTTTTGCGCAGCAGCACATCCGGCGCACCCGTCGAAACCGTTGTCTCCCAAGTCGATTGGAATATAGATTCGCTGGACGGTACGGGCCAGAGCGGCATCAACGCCGACCTTGGCTTTGTGCAGGGATTCGTCATTGACTTTGAATGGATGGGCGGTGGCCGTGTCCGATTGGGCATCGAAGAAAGCGGCATCATCCACTACGTCCACGAATTCTTGAACTATAACATCAACACCGTGGCCTACATGGGGACGCCCAATCTGCCCATTCGGGTGCAGATGGAAACGACCGGAGCATCCCCAGCATCCAGCATGGAGATTATCAGCAGCACGGTTATTTCCGAAGGTGGCCTGGAAGAAACCGGCCTTACCCGCGCCACACAAACCCTACCAACGCCGGTAGACGTGAGCCAGCTTGATATTGTCTATGGCATTATTGGCATCCGCTTGAAGTCCACCCACTTGGCCGCACGGGTTGGCTTGACCCTGATTTCCCTCCTTGAGACAGCGGGCAACAAAAGCGGCGACTGGTTCATTGTCATTAACCCCACAGTGACGAATCCCGTTGCCTTTAACCCTGAAGATGCCAGCGCCATTGAAACTGCACGGCCCACAGGCGGCGTAGGCGGGACAACCCTGGCGGGCGGCATCGTGTTTAGCGCCGGATACTTTCAAAGCGACGTGAAGGGTGGAACCACTGGCATTTTGCCCCCAGCATCATTCCGCCTTGGGGCTGAAGTGGATGGCACACCGGATGAAATGTGGCTGGCCGTTCGCTCTAACGACAACGCCACAGACATTCAAGCCACCATCGGCTGGCAGGAGGAACCATGATCCACGTCCACGACCTATTGGCCGATCATCAGAAGTACCACAGCAGCGCGCAAATCGACGCCTTCATTGTGGCCCGCAATGGCGGTACGCCCTATGGCCAGTACAAGCAAGTCCTGCGTGAACTGGACGCCCGGCGCAACAACTTGTTCACCCGCTACAACGAGCGGGAGCTATTGGGCATAGACATCGAAGACCTGGAACCATGCAGGGAAGTGCGCCGCATCCAAATCGAAATCAGCCAAAAGGAATTCCAGCTTCAGGCATTGGAAGACACCATCACCGACACCGAGCGGGAGTTTATGCGCTTCTACGCCCATGCCGTGACGCTGAAAACTGCAATCGAAACCGAGCATGGCCCGTTCGATGAAGCCGTGCGCGAAAAGCTGGACGCCGCCGAATGGGAATGGCAGATGCAGGAAAAATGTGCCATCGACATTTTGGCCCAAGGCCGCGTTTCGGCGGGTACTATTGAAATGCTTAGGTCATGGCCGAACCGAAAATTAACCGGGCCGATGTTTGAAGCCATCCTGGAAAACACGCCCCACTCCATGGGCAGGTTAGTTTGTTTCATCACCGACAGCCCGCCGCCCCTTTTGCCTGAATGGAATGGCGAAGTGGATGGCGTGGAAATTAAGGCACTTTTGGCGGCAAGATAATGGCACTGGTCTACAACGCAACATTAGTTGGGGGCGCTTCGTCCAGCACCCCGCCAGGGTGGCCGATAGGCTGGAACTATCCCGGTCCACCCTTTCCGCCCGGCTGGCCCGCCGATGGCTGCAACGAGGCCGACCAGTGCATCTACGATACGTTCGGCTATAACTTTGGCGATCAGGTGACATTTGAGTATCAGCCCGGCCTAAATGCCTACGCCGCCAAAACCGATATTCCCGAAACCCCCGACATCACCTTTGTGAATGGGGCGAACCTAAACGCCACCAGCTCCAACATCATGGGCACTGGCGGCGGATTGGGCGGCGACTCGAACCATGAGTATGTACCGGACACCTGGACGCAGAAGCAAGACCTACCAGCCGTTCGTGAGCTATCAGGCAATGGCAGCTTGGACGGCAAAGGGTATGTGACGGGCGGCACGAGGCCACCCGCTTTTGACGACTCCTGCATTACGTGGGATGGCGCGGCCTACGCCGTGGTGACGAACATGCTTGAAGATAGGGCGCATCACGACGCGGTGGCTATTGGCGGGGAGCTTCACGTAGCCAATGGAGACTTGAATGCGGCCCCAGCAGCCGATCAGCGATCCTTCAATCCAGGAACAACCGTCTGGACAATTCGGCCTGCGCCTGTTGTCTTCATCCTGCACCCTAACTGCGCAGCCGTGATGGATAAAGCCTACATGGTGTCGGGCCAACAGGGCGCACTTGAACTGGACTTCAACCAGGAATACGCATTCAACCTTGCGTGGGTGCTACAAACCCCCTTGCCGTCGCCAGAGCGTATATTCGCCGGGGTTACAGGCGCAAGCAATGCTCTTTACCTGATGAATGGCCAGGAGACTTCAAATGCCCTCACGGACATCAACAACGAATACGATCCATCCCTTAAAACTTGGCGCACGGCGCTAAACACGCCACGGGCGCGAGCCGGAAACATCGCCATGGCGATACAAAACTAGGAGACAATGCCATGCCACACGAAGGAGCAGGAGCCACCCGGCAAGACTTGCTGGAATTGCAGCAGGCCGACATCCAGGCGCAGCGCGACCGTAATGAATCGTTGGGACTATTCCAGACGCCCCAACCAATTGTTGTGCGGCCCTTGTCCGATTTCGGAACCATCGGCGGGCAGGTTGGCGAAGCGCCCGAACCTGGATCGTTTGAAGATTTGCTGGCGCAGTTTGAGCATGCCCGCCTGGAAGGGCAGGAAGCCACCGACGCCAGAGAGCAGGAGGTGCGCGATAGCTTTGATGCGTCCTTTGCCGACGTGGAAGGCTTGGGGCAGCAGGAACGGGAAGACATCACAGGGGCATTCTCCCGGCAGCGGGGGGTTGCTCGAAACGATCTAATCAGCAGCGGCCTTGCCAGTAGCACAGTATTGCCCGGCGTCCTTGGAAACTTGACGCGCCTGGAAACTGATGCCCAGGGCCGGTTGAACGAGCGGTTGCAGCGTGAGCGATTTGGATTCAATCAGACCTTCCGGGACTTCCTGGTGGGCATTGAAGATGACGTGCCGACCCTTGCCGATATTTCTGGACTGGCGCAGTCTTTTGGCCAGGGCCAAGGGGCAGGGGCCGGATTGTTTAACTTGTCAG
>SDBT01021371.1_pt1 | contig 10121 bp, 9 predicted proteins | sample 2277101 | NCBI WGS metagenome assembly SDBT01 (sample SAMN10404973, study PRJNA504765) | marine sediment metagenome | isolation source: marine sediment core GS10_PC15, 103 cmbsf | place: Arctic Ocean: Southern Knipovich Ridge | collected 2010
ATGCTGCAGATCTTCAGTTTCGCCAATTAATCGATCTTTGTGGAGTTGATTATCCCGATCGCAAACCACGATTTGAGGTAGTATACCATTTGCTAAGTATGCACTTTAATCGGCGAATTGTTGTGAAGATTCTAACAGACGAGGATGTTGCTGTACCTTCAATTACTGGGGTGTTTAATGCTGCCAACAGGCTTGAACGTGAAGCGTGGGACATGTACGGCATCAAGTTCTCTGATCACCCTGATCTACGCCGCATACTGACTGATTATGGTTTTGAGGGCCATCCCATGCGTAAAGACTTTCCGCTTACGGGTTACGTTGAGGTTCGTTATGATAATGAACAAAAGCGGGTGGTTAAGGAGCCAGTCAAACTGCCCCAAGAATTTCGTACCTTTGATTTCCTCAGCCCATGGGAAGGCATGCCAACTGATGCGCCCGTCCTACCCGGTGATGAAAAAATTGCCAACCAATCCGCAGAAAGGAAACAGGATGTCGGCACTTGAGAAACGCAAATTCACACTGAACTTCGGGCCGCAGCACCCTGCTGCCCATGGAGTGCTGCGTTTGATCCTCGAAATGGATGGTGAGGTTGTTGAAAGAGCCGACCCCCATATTGGACTTCTACACCGAGGTACTGAAAAACTTATTGAATACAAAACCTACTTACAAGCATTGCCCTATCTTGACCGACTTGATTACGTAGCTCCGATGAACCAAGAACATGCGTTTTCTTTAGCAATTGAACAATTACTAGGTATTACTCCTCCCATACGAGGACAATACATCCGCGTATTGTTTTCTGAAATCACGCGTTTACTAAATCACATACTTAATATTGCCACTTATGCAATTGATGTGGGGGCAATTACACCATTCCTCTGGGGCATGGAAGAACGTGAGGTCATGATGGGGTTTTATGAACGTGTATCTGGGGCCCGTATGCATGCCGCGTACTTTCGCCCTGGTGGTGTTCATCAAGATCTACCCGCAGGATTAGCAGAAGATATTTACAAGTACAATGAACGCCTTCCCCAGTTTATTGACGATGTAGAGTGTCTACTAACGGAAAATCGCATTTTTAAACAACGAACCGTTGATATCGGCGTGGTTACTGATGATGAAGCGATAGATTGGGGTTTTACTGGCCCAATGCTAAGGGCATCCGGAGTAGCTTGGGATCTCCGGCGTTCACAGCCATATGACGTATATGATCAAATGGAGTTTAACATCCCAGTGGGTAAGCATGGTGATTGCTATGCTCGTTATCTAGTGCGAATTGAAGAAATGCGGGAAAGCATCAAAATTATTAAGCAATGCTTGGACAAAATGCCCGAAGGGCCAGTAATGGTTGAGAACCAAAAGATTGCACCACCTAAACGGGAAGAGATGAAAAGCTCTATGGAGGCATTGATTCACCACTTTAAATTGTACACTGAGGGATTCCATGTACCAGCTGGTGAAACTTACGCGGCAGTGGAAGCACCAAAAGGCGAATTTGGCATTTATTTAATATCTGATGGAACTAATATGCCTTATCGATGCAAGATTCGCCCACCGAGTTATTTTTTCCTACAGGCAATTGAATTTATGGCAAAGGGCCACATGTTGGCAGATACGGTAGCCATACTAGGAGCAGCGGACATAGTGTTTGGTGAGATAGATCGATGACTGATTTTACCTTCACTGCTGCCAACCTAAAAAAGGCCAAGGAACACATTGCTAAGTATCCTAAAGGTTACCAAGCCAGTACAATATTACCGTTACTAGATTTAGCTCAACGCCAATCGCGTGGTTGGTTGCCACAGGAGGCCATTGAATATGTAGCTGAAATGCTGGACGTATCCCAGATGAGAGCCCAAGAAGTAGCATCGTTTTACACTATGTTCAACTTGAAGCCCGTTGGTAAATATCATGTGCAGGTTTGCACAACCACACCTTGTTGGCTGCGTGGTAGCAATGAAATATTAGAAAGTTGTCAACAAAAACTAGGGATTAAAGTAGGAGACACTACCAAGGATAAAAATTTTACTTTATCAGAAGTCGAATGTTTAGGAGCGTGTGTAAACGCACCAATGGTGCAAATTAACGATGACTACTATGAGGACTTAACCCCTAAGACCATGGCAACGATTCTAAAGGACCTAAGTGAAGGCAAAAAAGTCAAAGCTGGGCCTCAGATAAAACGACAGAAGTCTGCGCCAATCAGTGGCCCCAAAACCGTAGGTTAAAATAAGTGCTAAAAGATCAAGATCGCATATTTCATAATTTGTACGGCACTCAAGATTGGGGCCTTAAGGGGGCTTTGGCACGTGGTGACTGGAATAACACCAACAAAATAATCGCCAAAGGCAAAGATTGGGTTGTTAACGAAGTTACTGAATCTTGCTTGCGCGGTCGGGGTGGTGCAGGCTTTCCTACAGGACACAAGTGGTCATTCATGCCTACTCCTGGAGATTTACCTCACTTTCTTGTAATCAATGCCGACGAAAGTGAACCAGGCACTTGTAAAGATCGTGACATATTACGCCACGAACCGCACAAGTTAATTGAAGGCTCTTTAATTGCTGGTTTTGCGATAGGGGCGCATACCGGTTACATTTATATTCGTGGAGAATTTTTCCATGAAGCCGAATGTATGCAACGAGCAATTGATGAAGCCTATGATCAAGGATTCCTTGGCAAAAACGCTGCCAAATCCGATTGGGATTTTGACCTTTACTTACATAGAGGCGCTGGCGCTTATATCTGTGGTGAAGAAACCGCCATGTTAGAAAGCCTTGAAGGTCGCAAAGGCTTTCCTAGGTTAAAACCACCGTTTCCGGCGCAATGTGGATTGTATGGCTGCCCAACCACCGTCAACAATGTTGAATCTATTGCAGTTGTGCCCACCATTCTACGACGTGGAAGCAGTTGGTTTGCTAATCTTGGTCGTCCTAACAACACTGGTACCAAGATTTTCTGCATTTCCGGTCATGTGAACGAGCCATGCAATGTTGAAGAAGAAATGAGCATTCCCCTTAAAACTCTAATTGAAAAACATGCCGGTGGAGTACGCGGAGGCTGGGACAACTTACTGGCTGTGATTCCTGGAGGATCATCAGTACCCCTAATTCCTAAATCGGTTTGTGATACGGTACTGATGGATTTTGATAGTTTGCAGAAAGTTCAAAGTGGTTTAGGAACTGCCGCGGTAACCGTAATGGATAAATCCACTGATATTGTTAAGGCAATTTCCAGGCTTTCAAAATTTTATATGAATGAGAGTTGTGGCCAATGTACACCTTGTCGAGAAGGAACTGGATGGTTATGGCGCTTGTTAGAGAGACTTGGACGAGGAGACGGTACGGTTCAAGAAATTGACAAGCTAGAAGAACTTACTTATCAAATTGAAGGGCACACGATTTGCGCTTTAGGAGATGCCGCCGCTTGGCCAGTTCAAGGATTACTACGACATTTCCGCCATGAGCTGGTGCGTAGAGTAACTGAAGTCGATGCGGCATAGGAGAAAATGTTAGAATGCCAAAACTAACTATTGATGGCCAAGAGATTGAAGTACCAGCTGGTACAACTATTATGCAAGCTGCGGAGCAACTAAGCATCGAAATTCCTTTTTTCTGCTATCACTCCAAGTTAAATATTGCTGGCAACTGCCGCATGTGCCTGGTTGAAGTTGAAAGCAACCCCAAGCCAATCGCTAGTTGCGCTATGCCTATAGCTGATGGCATGATAGTTCACACCAAATCACCGAAAACAAAAAAAGCCCAAGCAGGAGTGATGGAATTCCTATTGATTAACCATCCTTTGGACTGCCCCATCTGTGATCAAGGTGGTGAATGCGACCTACAAGATCAAGCAATGGCCTACGGTTATGACACCAGCCGTTATAGTGAAAGTAAACTGGCGGTTAGGGATAAAAATATGGGGCCATTGATTCTTACATTTATGAATCGGTGCATTCATTGTACCCGTTGCGTCAGATTTGCCACTGATATTGCGGGCGTTCCAGAACTTGGAGCAATAGGTCGTGGAGAAAACATGGAGATCATTAGCTATCTCGATCGCACCATGACTTCTGAACTTTCGGGTAACGTGATCGATCTGTGCCCCGTTGGAGCTTTAACTTCAAAACCCTATGCCTTTAAAGGCCGCTCATGGGAACTTACTAAAACTGAAAGCATTGATGTAATGGATGCCGTAGGCAGCAACATACGAGTCGATACATATGGCCCCCAAGTCCTAAGAATACTCCCATGCTTGAACGATGATATCAATGAAGAATGGATCTCCGATAAAACTCGCTTTGCCTGCGATGGATTGAATCAACAACGACTTGATAAGCCTTATTTAAAAATTAAAGGCAAATTACAACCTGTAACTTGGGAAGAAGCCTTTGCTGCCATCAAAAGGAAGCTAAAAGGAGTCAGTGGTAAACAAATTGGAGCTATCGCCGGTGACCAAGTCGATGTTGAAGCAATGACTGTATTGAAAGATTTGCTGATTGCCCTGGGGTCTTCAAACTACGACTGCCGCCAGGATGGTATCAAATTCGACACTAACGTACGCTCACATTATTTGTTCAATACTACGATAGCCGGAATTGAGCAAGCCGATGCCTGTTTAATTATTGGAGCACATCCACGCTACGACGCCCCTATTATCAATGCTAGACTACGTAAACGTTATCTAATGGGAGATTTTCCCATTGGGCGTATCGCCGGCACTGTACAAACTCCTTGGGAATTGACATACCCTTTTGAACAACTCGGAGATGATCCAAGACTAATTGATAGCAATCATCCTTTCGCCAAAAAATTAGAACAAGCCAAAAATCCGATGATCATTATAGGCAAGCAAGCTCTACAAAGACATGACGGCATGGCAATACTTGCACAAGCCGCTAAGCTGGCCGAAACTTGTAAGGTGATTCGCGATGACTGGAACGGATTTAATGTACTGCATACAGCTGCTGCCCGCATTGGCGGGCTAGATATTGGTTTTGTTCCTGAGAAAGATGGACTTGATATTGAAGGAATGAGTAAAGCTGAACTTAAAGTACTGTTTTTACTCGGGGTGGATGAACTAGATATGACGCCTTTTAAGAAAAGTTTTGTAATCTATCAAGGACATCATGGAGATATGGGTGCAGCGCACGCTGACGTTATTTTACCTGGAGCCGCATATACTGAAAAATCTGGTACTTATGTAAATACTGAAGGTAGAGTACAGAGAACTCAGCCAGCAACCTTCCCTCCAGGAGAGGCTAAAGAGGACTGGAAGATTCTGCGCGCTTTATCAGAGGTGCTAGATAAAACTTTGCCTTATGACACGTTAGAGCAAGTTAGACATCGTATGGCAGCTATTAATCATGTCTTTACAATCACTGATTACATTAAGCCGACTCCATGGCAATCATTTAAGCACCATGGTAAGATTGACAAATTGCCGTTAGCTCCATGGCATGGTAATTTCTACATGACTGATCCAATTAGTCGTAACTCAGTAACTATGGCAAAATGTAGTCAGGAACTTAATATGGGAGGGGTTAATGGTTGAGGTTTGGGTTACATATGGTTTACCCCTAGTTATTTTAACTGGACAAATCTTAGCCCTGTTAATACCACTACTGTTTACCGTAGCTTACCTGGTTTATGCAGAGCGGCGAGTACTCGCAGCAATTCAACTGCGCCGTGGCCCTAATGTTGTTGGGCCTTATGGTTTGCTGCAACCAATCGCCGACGCCCTAAAATTCATTCACAAAGAAATTATTATACCTACTCATGCTAACCCAATAATTTTCCTTGGTGCACCGTTGGTAACCTTCACCCTCAGCATGGTCGCTTGGGCTGTTATTCCAATTGGACCAGACTTTGTGCTTGCTGATATTAATGTCGGGATATTATATCTTTTCGCTATCTCCTCTTTGGGAGTATATGGAATCATTATGGCCGGCTGGGCTAGCAATTCCAAATATGCCTTTCTCGGAGCTTTACGCTCTGCCGCCCAAATGATTTCTTATGAAGTAGCCATAGGTTTAATTATTATCACGGTGTTGGTATGCGTTGGCTCAATGAACTTAAAAGACATTGTAATGGCACAGGAGAGAGTTTGGTTTGTGATTCCACTATTTCCTATGTTTGTAATCTTTTTTATTTCCACCTTAGCAGAAACTAACCGCACTCCGTTTGATCTGCCTGAAGCTGAATCTGAGTTGGTATCGGGTTACAACGTTGAATATTCGTCAATACCATTTGCCATGTTTTTTCTTGGTGAATATGCCAATATGATTTTGATGTGCGCCACAACAACGATCCTTTTTCTAGGTGGATGGTTACCGCCAGCCAACGTTCCACCGTTCACTTATATACCTGGATTTGTCTGGTTTGCCCTTAAGATTGCCTTCATGTTATTCTTATTCATGTGGGTACGTGCGACCCTGCCTCGATATCGTTATGACCAACTAATGCGCATTGGTTGGAAGCTGTTTCTACCATTATCATTATTCTGGATACCTCTGACTGCAGGCGTACTCATGTATTTTGATTGGTTACCGGAATAAGGAGATTTGTATGCTTGCCTTAATAGTCCACGGTATTAGAACTTTCTTCCTAGTAGACATTCTCTCCGGGATGTTCATGACTTTTCGTTATATTTGGCGGCGTAAAGTTACTCTAAACTACCCTTACGAGAAAGGTAAACTGAGTCCACGCTTTCATATGGAACATAGCCTACGCCGCTATCCCAATGGTGAAGAACGCTGTATTGCTTGTAAACTGTGCGAAGCAATCTGCCCTGCTCTCGCCATCACTATTGAAGCCGAACCACGTGAAGATGGCAGCCGCCGAGCTACTAGGTACGATATTGATATGACCAAATGCATCTACTGCGGCCTCTGTGAAGAATCCTGTCCAGTCGATGCAATCGTGCTAGGCCCTAATTACGAATTCTCTACCGAAACTCGTGAAGAGCTCTACTATAATAAAGAAAAACTTTTAGAGAACGGCGATCGTTGGGAACCTGCACTGGCTAATAAGCTTGAAGCAGATGCGCCATATCGGTAAAAGAGGATAATAGTATTTCAGTTATTGAATGGTGGAGCCGAGGGGAATCGAACCCCTGACCTTCGCATTGCGAACGCGACACTCTCCCAACTGAGCTACGGCCCCTTCTCTGTAATTCGTATAATACTACAATATAAAATACTATCTATATTTCATCCTACGGATTCGTTAAAAAAGCGCTGACGTCCCTAATTCTCGCTGATTACCTTCTTTTCATTTTTTCTGTGCTTATAATTAAGACTCTAAATATCAAAACAAGACCACATAAAAATGCTTTGACAAGGAGGTTTTAGTATTTTATAGTGAGGTTGTATATTAATGAAACTTAAACTATAGGTGTAACTATGATCAAAAATTACAAACTTTTACTTTTGATACCAGTTCTCTGTCTATTTGCTGCAAGTGTTAACGCTGCTGAAGATGAAACTGAAGATGAAACTATTGACGTTGAAGGTAGTGACACTAGTGGCTAACTGATTGTTAGCTGTGGGTATATGTATAAGAATTTCTAGAAATTTTTGACAAACCCATAAGATTGAAATACAAAGGCCAGTTATTAATGATAACTGGCCTTTTTCATTTATAACACTAAGTCGGATGTCTCTCACAACTATTTTGTTGAGATAGATACTAGGAGGTGACGCCCGCAGGGCCACAATGTATATTGATATACATTGAGGACCCGAGGACGATACCGACGACGTAGATAGCCAAGAAAATAGTTTTTAGAGATGTTCCAGTTGTTTTAGTAAGGCATTCCACCCACAGATTTCTGAGGAGCAGATGCCTCTTGATCCTCAGGTTTTTCGGCAACCATAGCCTCCGTGGTAATCAATAACCCAGCTACAGAAGCAGCATCCTGAATAGCAGCACGGACAACTTTAGTTGGATCAATAATACCAGCCTTAATCATGTCACAATACTCACCAGTTTGAGCATCAAAACCACGAGTCGGGTTATTCGCTTCTACCAACTTACCCACAATTACCGAACCATCATTGCCAGCATTTGCGGTAATTTGTCGCACTGGAGCCTGCAACGCCCGGCGAATAATATCAATACCAACTCGCTGATCATCGTTGGCAACTTTGAGCTTATCCAAAGTACGAGTGGCATAAAGTAGAGCTACACCACCACCTGGCACCACTCCTTCTTCAACTGCGGCCCGGGTTGCATTCATAGCATCTTCAACCCGATCTTTGCGCTCTTTAACCTCAACTTCAGTGGTACCACCAACGTGAATAATGGCCACACCACTCGCAAGTTTAGCTAAACGCTCTTGCAGCTTCTCACGATCATAATCGGAAGTGGTTTCCTCAATTTGTGTACGAATCTGTTTGCAACGGGTTTCAATATCAGCTTTGGTAGCAGCACCATTTACAATAGTCGTATCATCCTTAGTGATTACAACTTTCTTGGCTTGGCCAAGCATATCAATGGTTACATTTTCTAGCTTGATCCCGAGATCCTCAGAAATAACCTGACCATTGGTAAGGACTGCAATGTCTTCCAGCATAGATTTACGACGATCACCAAACCCTGGTGCCTTCACTGCTGCAACCTTTAATCCGCCACGTAATTTGTTTACCACTAGGGTGGCCAATACTTCGCCTTCAACATCCTCAGCAATAATAATTAGCGGACGGCTTGATTGGGCAATCTGCTCTAGTAGTGGAAGCATAGCCTGCAAACCAGCAAGTTTTTTCTCGTGAATCATGATATAAGGATTATCAAGTTCACATAACATTTTTTCAGAATTAGTAACAAAGTAAGGAGAAATGTAACCGCGATCAAACTGCATTCCTTCAACCACTTCAAGCTCAGTTTCAAAGGATTTAGCTTCTTCAACGGTGATAACCCCTTCTTTACCTACAGTCTCCATGGCTTTGGCGATTATTTTACCAATTTCTCTTTCACTATTTGCAGAAATCGTAGCTACTTGGGAAATTTCTTCGTTGGTGGAAACGGTTTTAGATCTAGCCTTCAAGTCTGCAGTAATAGCATTAACCGCCAGATCAATTCCCCGCTTTAAATCCATAGGATTCATGCCAGCTGCCACGGCTTTCACACCCTCACGTACAATTGCCTGGGCCAACACAATAGCAGTAGTTGTACCATCACCAGCAACGTCATTGGTTTTACTAGCAACCTCACGCACCATCTGAGCTCCCATGTTTTCGAACTTGTCTTCAAGCTCGATTTCCTTGGCAACCGTTATCCCATCCTTGGTAATCCTAGGCGCTCCATAACTCTTTGCCAACAGGACATTACGCCCTTTTGGTCCAAGTGTAACTTTTACCGCATCGGCAAGAGTATCAACTCCCTTTAACATGCGAGTACGCGCATCAGTTGAAAATAGTACTTCTTTCGCTGTCATTTCAATTCTCCATTCATTAAGCGGCTTTTTGACTAGAACCAGTGACTATACCTAAAACATCAGATTCTTTTAGGATCAACAAATCCTCACCATCAATCTTGACTTCAGTACCTGCCCATTTTGCGAACAGAACTCTGTCACCTGGTTTAACATCTAAGACTTGGATCTTTCCAGACTCATCCCGAGTACCTGAACCAACCGCAAGCACTTTTGCTTCAATTGGTTTTTCCTTAGCAGTCTCAGGGATTATAATACCGCCGGCAGTTTTCTCATCTTGTTCGATCCGACGAGCTAAGATTCTATCATATAGTGGTCTAAACGTCATATTTTATACTCCATCTTTATCAGTTGTCGACTAAAGAAGCTCCTCTTGCCAAGCCCAACATAGCACTCAACACGAATGAGTGCTAAATACATAACCTTTTTGTAACCAAAGGTCAAGCTAATATGCAACATATGGGTCTTCAATACTCAAGTATTTTAATACCTAGAAACCCAGTTTGCTAAGAACATACTTTTATAAAACTTAATGAAAGGATGAGCTTTTAGCACATAATTGCCTAAAATTACCTCCGTTAAAAACACGTATAGTATTTTTTATGAGGCTATATAGAATAACGAAGACTTGGAGGTAGGTGACTGCCCTGAATAAACTGTCCCCTCAATATTTCAGGGGGTTCACCCTT
>SDBT01021372.1_pt1 | contig 10121 bp, 9 predicted proteins | sample 2277101 | NCBI WGS metagenome assembly SDBT01 (sample SAMN10404973, study PRJNA504765) | marine sediment metagenome | isolation source: marine sediment core GS10_PC15, 103 cmbsf | place: Arctic Ocean: Southern Knipovich Ridge | collected 2010
TACGGCGAGAGCGATGCGATTATAGCGTAGAGCGGCCCGAGATCTACTATAGAATCGCAGTTTGCTCCTCCCTGTCCGCCTAAGCGTATGATATCATTGGAGTGTTAACCGGACGGTAGTGATTTCTCCAGTATCTAGATGATGATGGAAATAAATATGTGCATACTTTTGACCGTCTTTGATGGCAACATTCGCATTCAGCCGGGTTCCTACTAAGTAAAAATCCTCTGCTCGGACCCTTGCTTCCAACGAATACGATTCTGCTGTCTCAAGCGCTGGCTCATAACGCTCGTATACAAAGTAGTCATGGGGATATGCAACAGGGATGACAAGCTGGCAGTCGTCTTGGCAATCGCCGCAGGTGTCGACGTATGGCGTTCCACTACTACCAGGATAACCAATTTCCCACTGGTACTCTTGGTTTGGGTCATTCGGCAGGATGCATCCGTCGTAGTTGACCTCGTGAATCGGCTCTCCGCAAAGGAGCTCGGCCGAGGCCGGCGCTGACAGGATGAGAGCGGCGAAGGCCACGATCATGCACTCGAGTTTCCGGAATCCAGTCCTTCGCGCCGACCCACTCATGGCTCCCTCCACCGAGAGAAATTCAACTACTCTTTACGCGCCCCATTCATCACGAGGCCGGTGTGTATGCTGACTGATGAATTTGATTCTATAACCAATTCAAGAAAATATCAATAGTATTTTAATCCTATAAAGTCATGGTGTTAGCGCATGTCGGAGATCCGGCACAGGTCGGCGATCGACTCGAGCAACGGGCTGGGCCCCTCGCCGCGGCCGGGCAGGCGGGATGGGGCGCACAGGTAGAGCAGGTCGCGGGCGCGGCTGACGCCCACGTGGAGCAGGCGGCGCTCCTCTTCGGCGTCCTGGGCGAGCCTGTGGGGCAGAACGCCGCGGGTCAGATCGATCAGGAACACCACCGGCCACTCGCGGCCCTTGGAGAAGTGCAGGGTGCCGACCGTGACGCGGTCTCCGGCCTCGGCCGGGGCCAGGCCGCCCTGGCGCAGAAGACCGGCGAGCTTGCCGGGATCGGGGTGGGCTCTGGACAGGTGATCCACCCGCTCGATGTCGGCCTCGATCTCGTCGAGCATCTGGCGCTCGCGCAGGCCCAGGCGCGGCGACAGGATATTGTCGAACAGGGCGCTTACCAGCCCGGCCGGGTCCGACCCGGCGATGCGCGCCATCTCGGCCCGGCAGTCCAGGTACGCCTTGAGCGACGCCTGCCTGGGCCGGGCCACGCGATCGAGGGCCAGCTCCACAGCCTGGTCTATCTGGTCTATCTGGCCAAACCGGTCCACCGGGCCGACCTCGACCAGGCATTCGCAGACCGCGTCCCAGGTCCTCGGCCCGCCGCGCACCACCTGGTCGAAGAAGAAGAACTGCGAGCGCTCGTCCGCGGGCTCGGCCAGCGCCTCGAGGCAGATGACCAGGTTGCGCACGTGGGGCTTGGACTCGAAACGCTCGCCGCGAGGCTGCCAGAACGGTATTTTTCTTGTTTCAAGCCCGGCAACTATCGAGGCTGGCTCCCCCTCGCGCGAGAGCACCGCCACCTGGCCGGGCGACCGGCCGTGCTCATCAACCAGCCGGGCGATCTCATCGACCACCACCTCGGCCTGCTGCCCCTCGGACGCCAGGTGGATCAGGCGAGGCCTTTCGCCCGCACCGCGGAGAGGGAACTGCTCGCCGCGCGCGCGCAGGCGGGAGGCCAGCTGGACGATGGCGCCGCACGAGCGGCCGTTGGCATCGAGACCGCGGGACTCGCAGGGGGAAAAGCGGAGGTGGAAGCCGGGAAGCTGTCCCGGGTCGGCGCCGGCGAAGCGGAAGATGGACTGTTCGGAATCCCCGACGACCGTGATGCGGGTCCCCCGGGCGGCCAGGGCGTCGAGCACCCGGACCTGCAGCCCTGTGGTGTCCTGGAACTCGTCCACCAGCACGTAATCAGGTATTTCCGATAAGCCTGCCTCGAGCAGCTCGAGGGCCATGAGCTGCAGGCTCGTAAACGTAGCCAGGCCCTGGCGCTTCAGCACGGCTTCGAAGCGATCCCAGACCTCCCGGTTCTCGCCGCCCGGAGGGTCGCCGCGGCCGTCGAAGCGGTCCCAGGAAAGGGACAGGTCGGCGAACAGGCGGCGGGCCTCGACCCCCGGGGGCGGGTCGGCCCGGGTTGCGAAGACCCGCTCGGCGGCCGGAGGATCCAGGATCCGGATCCGCTCCGGCAGGCCCAGGGCGGCCGGGTCCGAGCGCACCACCCGGAAGCAGAACTGGTGGATGGTACCTGCGAAGGGAAGCGCGGCGCCCCGGTCGAGGGCCAACTCGAGCCTACCGGCCAGCTCGTCCCGGGCCGAGTTGGTGTAGGTGATGACCGCAATCCGCTCGGGCCGCGCCCCGGAGGCGACCAGGTGGCGGATGCGCTCGACCAGAACGTGGGTCTTGCCCGCCCCCGGCCCGGCGGTGATGCACAGATGGCGGTCTGTCGGCGCATGGACTGCAGCGGCCTGCTCTGCCTCGCGTTGCTCGAGGGCGGCCTGGGACGAATCCGTCACCTGTGCTCACCCCTGGACCCGGTCAGTACAGACCGCCCGGAACTCGCACGTGGCGCACCTGGCCTCGGTGCCGTGCGCCTCGAAGTCGGCCTCCTCGGCCGCGTTCTCTTCCGGGTCGGAAATGAGCGCCCTCATCTGCTCGACGCTCGCGCGCGCGAATGCCAGCGCGGTCCGGAGCAGGTCCGGGCCGATCCTGTCGCCGCGGGACTGCTCGCCCGGCCAGTACACCTCGTAGGCCTCCAGCCGGCCGCCGGCCGGATCCAGCTCGAGCTTCTCCCGGGCCCACAATGCATACAGGCCCAGCTGGTCGGTCACCCGGTCCTGCCCCTCGGCCGGCGGCTGGCCGGTCTTCCAGTCCAGGATGCAGTTCGTCCCGTCCGGGTAGGCGATCACGAAGTCCGGGTGGGCGTAGATCTTGAAATCCCCCAGGCCGTGACCCGTAAAGCTCATCTCGTCGAAGTCGGCCTCGTCCGGATCCTCGACGTACACGAGCCGGCCGGCTTCCTTCGCCGCGCGCGCGTCGTCGCGGTACGGCGAGCGCCCGAACGCCTCCAGGCAGGTCTGCACCTGCTCCCAGCGCTCGCGCACCAGCCTGTCTGCGAGCTCGGGCTCGTAGTAGTGCTCGGTAAGGCCGAACTCCTTGGCCTGGCCGGGCCGCAGGAAAAGGCGCGCGCGCGAAGTGCGGAACTGGTTGCGCATGCGCTCGCAGGTCAGGGCGACGATCCGCTCCATGGGCTCGCCGGAGCGGAGGTAAAGGGCCGCGGCCCGGTGCACCTCCTGGCCCACCCAGCCGGCCAGCGAGGTCCGCTTGGACAGCAGGTAGCACAGCCGGATCTTCTCGTCGGCCCGCTCGTCCCAGCCGCCCCACATGCCGTAGTAGCGGTAGTAGTACTTGCGCGGGCAGAACTCGAACATGCCGGCCCGGGAGACCGACCAGGCGAACTCCGGATGGGGACCGATGGCCATGACGATGACACATACCACTTGTTTCGCAGACGGTCTCCACTTTTTCACTCCAGTGCGCTATCGTCATATTCGTTCATCCGGGGTTGGACACCCCGGAAGTCATGTGATAACTTCGATTACTGATAACAGCGTACATCGGTCTGGAGGTGAAAGGGTGATGTTCCGGCTGACGATATTCCTGGCGGTGTTCCTGGCTTTACATCCGGCCTTCGGGGCGGACGACCGCCTGGCGAAGGCCGACAAGCTGTTCAACGAGCTGGAGTACGATCAGGCCATCGATCTGGCCGAGCAGATCCTCCAGTCCCCGGACGCGGGCCCGGAGGAACTGGTCCAGGCATACCGCATCAAGGGCCTGAGCCTGTCGGGCAAGGACCAGATCGAGGACGCCTACCTGATGTTCAGGGAGCTCGTGGCCATCAATCCCCATTACCGGATTTCCTCGGACGTCTCGCCCCGCCTGGCGGCGCCATTCTACCAGGCGGTGGCCACCGCGGTGGAATTCGGTGCCATCGAGCTCGTCCACCAGGCGCCCACCGGTATGCAGACCCTGGCCGGCGCTGAGCTGACCTGCTCCATGAAGGCGAATCCCTTCGGGATGATCCACAGCATCCGGCTTCGATACCGCACCCCGTCCCAGGAACTGACGGTCGACGCCAAGCAGGCCCTGGAGAAGAAGACCACCCTCACCTTCAAGCTGCCCGAGGACCTGACCGCCGACGCCGTCCTCTACCACTTCGAGGCCCTCAACCGCAACGGCGGGGTCCTGGCCCGCTCCGGAAGCGGAGCACAGCCCCACCGGCTCCAGACGACGTCGACGTCAGTAGATGTGGAGGCGGCCACCGGGGAAACCTCACCGACCGAAAGCGCCGCCCTGGCGGTGGAACCGGTCGACCCTGACGCCGCCGCGACGGATCCGGTCGATTCCAGTCCGGTCTGGTACAAGACCTGGTGGTTCTGGACCGCGGTGGGCGCCGTGGTTGTGGTCGGAGCCACCGCCACCGCGATAGGCATCTCGGTGGGCGGCGGTTCGGACACCGACACCTACCATTTCCAGTTTCAGCGGTGAGGAGGGGGACGGCGATGATGCACAAGGCGATCGGATGCGTGCTGATGCTCCTAGGACCGGGGCTGCTCCTGGCCGGCTGCGGCGGAGACGGCGGTGACTACTGGGTGACGATCGTGTTTCCTCCCAACGACACAGCCTGGGATCGGACCACCAACCTGGAGGTGTTCTCCATCAAGCCCGGCGTGGGTGCGGGTTGCGCCGCGCTGTATAAAGGCACGGCCAAACCGCACGACGAGGAGTACGAGGTCGAGGACTCCTTTGCCATCGACTGGCCGGCGCAGGAAATCGTCAGGACCCTGTCCGTCAAGGGCAAGGGCGAGCGCCTGTTCTTTGCCCGCGGCCGCGACCAAGAAGGTAACTACTTCATGAAGGCCTGCGAGCCGGTCACGACCGGCGCTTCCGATTCCAACGGGATCAAGCTGCAGCTGGTGTGTACGCCCTCTTCTTGTATCTGATCTCCAGGGCAGTCCGGACGACTCTCTCACAACCCCGGACCGACCGCCAGGGCGAATCCCAGGTAGGGATGAAGGCCCAGGTCGGCGCCCAGGCTCAGTGCGACCAGCAGTCCCAAACTCATCCGGCACTTGCGCTGGTGGACGTCCGGTGGTACCTCCAAATGCGGATTGGGCGGAGCCGCGAGAGGGTTCGAGGTACCGAAACGCCGTCCGCCCGGCCGAGAACAGGGAGGTGAGCATGCAGACCGCGATCGGGTTCGACAACGACCGGTACCTGGACCGTCAGTCGAAGGCGATCCTGGATCGGGTCGCCGAGTTCGGGGACAAGCTCTACCTCGAGTTCGGCGGCAAGCTGATCTTCGACTACCACGCCGCCCGGGTGTTGCCGGGCTACGACCCGAACGTCAAGATCGAGTTACTCAAACGGCTCCGCGGCCAGATCGAGATCGTGTTCTGCGTCAGCGCCCAGGATGTGGCCAAGGGCCGGATGCGCGGCGACTTCGGCATGACCTATGACATAGCCACGCTCAAGACCCTCGACGACCTGCGCGACCATGACCTGCCCCTGACGGCCGTGTCCATCAACCGCTACTCCGGCCAGACCGGTGCGCTGCAGCTGTGCGAGAAGATCAAGCGGCGCGACATCGCGGTCTACACCCAGGGCGACATCCAGGGCTATCCCACCGACGTGGATCGGATCGTGAGCGACGAGGGCTACGGAGGTAATCCCTACATCGAGACCACCCGGCCCATCGTGGTCATCACCGGCGCCGGTCCCGGGAGCGGCAAGATGGCCACGGCATTGTCGCAGATGTACCACGACCACCGCGCCGGCCGATCCTCCGGGTTCGCCAAGTTCGAGACGTTCCCGATCTGGGGCCTGCCGATCGACCACCCCGTGAACCTGGCCTACGAGGCGGCCACGGCCGACCTGGGGGACTTCAACCTGATCGACCCCCACCACCTGGCGGCCTACGGCCAGACCGCGGTCAACTACAACCGGGACGTGGAGAACTTCCCGATCCTGCGCGCGATCATCGATCGGATCCTTGGCGCCGGCGGCCAGATCCCGCGCTACCGCTCCCCGACCGACATGGGCGTCAACCGGGCCGGCGACGGCATCGTCGACGACGCGGTGGTGCGCGAGGCCGCCCGGCAGGAGATCATCCGGCGCTACTTCCGGTACCTGTGGGAGCACACCATCGGCGTCGAGCGCCGCGAGACGCTCGATCGCACCAAGGCGCTGCTGCAGCGGATCGAGGCCCGGCCAGAGGACCGCCGGCCGGTGGAGTTCGCCCGGAAGGCGGCCCAGCAGGCCGAGGCCACCGGCAAGGGCCACCAGGGAGTCTTCTGCGGGGCGGCCATCGTGCTGCCGTCCGGCGACGTGGTCACGGGCAAGAACTCGCCTCTGCTGCACTCGGGCTCGGCCGCGGTGCTCAACGCCATCAAGTCGCTGGCGGGCATCCCCGACGCCATCGATCTGCTGCCGGCGGCCGTGATACACAACCTGACGCGGCTCAAGCGCGAGGAACTCCTGATGACGGGCGAAAGCCTGGAGGTCAGCGAGATCCTGATCGCCCTGGCCATCAGCGCCGCCTCCAACCCGGCCGCGGAGGCCGGCCTGCGCGCGCTTTACGAGCTACGCGGCTGCGAGATGCACATGACCCACATCCCCACGCAGGGCGACCAGGTCGGCCTGCGCCGGCTGGGCATCAACCTGACCACGGACGCCCAGCAGACGCCCGGCGGGTATTTCCTGAGGTAGAGACTGTTGACATGAGAGCCTCCACCAGATGACAATATTTCTATCGAGGAGCTGCATATGAACGGGCGGTACCGTGACTGGATCGATCAGGCGCAAGCCGATCTCAAGCTTGCTCGCACGGCTTCAGATACTGGATCGCATGAATGGGCCTGCTTTGCCTCGCAGCAGTCCGCCGAGAAGGCCGTTAAGGGGCTTTTTAGTTTTCTGGGCGGCGAGTGCTGGGGGCACTCGCTGACAAAGCTCCTCCAGGATCTTCCCGAACGGTCGCGCTTCGGCGATGAGATCGCCGACGCCGCCAGACGCCTCGACAGGCTCTACATACCCACACGCTACCCGAACGGGTTCGACGCGGGTAAACCAGCCGACTACTTCGCCAGGGAGGATTCCGATGCCGCGATCGCCGATGCAGAAAGAATCATCCGTTGGGTCGAGGAGCAGGTTCTTACACCGCCGACAGATGATTGAGGAACTGCGTCTCATGTGCCGCCGGGCCCGGACCCGCCGGAAAGACATCGAGAGAGTCGTGCTCTTCGGATCCCTGGCAAGAGGTGACGGCGGGCCCCGCAGCGACGCCGATCTGTTCGTCGTTCTCTCCGACAGCCCTCACGAGCGGAGGATGGACCGGATTCCGGACCTCCTGGAATCCTTTTCGCCCATGCCGGTGGCGCTGGACATCGTCCCGTGGACGCAGGCGGAGCTTGAAAAGGCCCAGGAGGAAGGAGATCGCTGGACCATGATGATCCGAAAAGAGGGGATCGAGCTGCTCTAACACCGGCATGGTCGCGGGTCTACTTGACAATGCTCGCCGGGCGATCCGACAATGAATTTGGAGCCAGAACAGCGGCAAAAGGAGAGCCAATGAAGCATTTCAAGATAATCGAGGAGGAAGATCATGATGAATATCATTGCGCGCTGGAGGGGATTTGAGATCGATTCTTCCGAGTCGTCATATCAATTCCTCGGTGGCAAGGGCCTCAAGGGGATGGCCTCGTTGTTTCTTGCTGTGGCAAACTCGCGTTTCCTGACCCGGTCGAAGAGCCTTTTCATCTATGAGCCGGTTTTTGACGAGATCGAGTCGCTCGTCGAGAAACGGAAAGACGAAAAACTGTTGAAGATACTCCAGCGGTACGAGAAAGCGATTTTTGAAGTTGGAAGCTGGAACGAGGATGAAGGCGATATGGACGAGATCCAGATAGCCTTCATGGCCGGAAAGGCGGGAAAACGGGACCTTGCGACCTTGATGAAATTCGTCGAAAAGAATGCCAGGGAGGTCTTCAAGAAAGAGATCCTGAACGATGTCAAGAAAAAATATTCTTCTATTCAAATGCGCCCTTTCGGGGACGCGGAAGATACGTTGCTTCCGATTCTTACCATGGACTGCAGCCTGATCGGGCTCGACAAGCTGGAGCCTTCGATGCGCGAAGAGGCGCGCGAGAGCCTCGGGAGTGGGCTGTCAATCTATTCGATGATGGGGGAAGAGGATGCCGGAGAGATGAGTGACTGGGCTGCCGAGAGTGTTGCCAAGAAGGCTCCATTCCGGCTGGACCTCCACGTGTTCCCGGATGGAACCTGGGATATTTCGGGATACTGGTTCAGCGATGGACAAATGGACAGCGGCTACTATAACTTTCTTTTCGATCTGATCGGAGAGCAGGGGGCGTGAGCCGCGCCCGGTCGATGCGGTAGGGGAAGCGGAAAAGGATACGGAGAGTGATTCGCCTGAATCCGGAGATCGTGCTGCGCGCCGAGGCCGATGGGGCCCTGCTGTTCAATCCCCAGAATGCGCGGGTCGTCTATCTTTCCACGAGAGGGCTGCGCAGGCTGCGGGATACGCTCTCGGGAAACGGCCGGTCGCGTTCGATCGCCTTGCTTGACGAGCTTGGCCGGGGAAGCTTCATCGCACGTTGCAGGAGCCGGGACCGGGCGGGCGCGGCCCGGCTGGACCGGCTTGTCTCGGAGACGGAGAAGGTGGTGCGGGTGCCCCACGCGCTGGCCGCCCCGGAGACGCTCCACCTGGCTGTCACCACCCGGTGCGACCAGGAGTGCAGGGGATGTTTTTACAGCGGCTCTCCGGGCATGGACATGGATCGCGAGCTGATCGACGGTATCACCGGTGACGCCGTGCGCCATGGGATCCTGCAGGTCGCCCTGGGAGGAGGGGAGCCGCTCCTGCACCCGGACATTCTTGGTATCGTCGGACGATTCCGCGACGCGGGCGTGGTTCCGAACATCACGACCAACGGGAATCTGCTGGACAGGGAAATGGCGGCTTCCCTCAGGGATGCCGGAGTCGGACAGGTCCAGATTTCACTGAACGGACCTGACCGGGAGATCAACTCACGGACTCGCCCCAACTTCCAGAAAGCGATGGAAGCCATCCGGGCGTGCCGCCGTGAGGATCTGAGATATGGAATAAACTTTCTCTTGATGCGCTCCAACCTGCACGCCCTCCACGGGACGGCAAGGCTTTCATCGGCAAACGGAGCAGCCACCCTCAATCTTCTGCGCCCCAAGCCTCCGGTCCATGATCCTGACTGGTTGCGCGAGGAATCGCCTTCCCGCCGTCAATATGGCAAGCTCGCAAGAGATCTTCCCGCCCTGGAGCGCGCGTGCAGCCCTGCCAGGCTGACTCTGGACGCGTCGTTCACCTTCCTGATGGCCGGTTGTCCTCCGGAACGTCTCTTTGCCCACGGCGTATGGGGCTGCTCGGCTGGAAGACGCTTTCTGACGGTATCGGAAAGTGGGACCTTGTTCGCCTGCAGTCATTACCGGGAGCCGGTAGGCCAAGCTCGCCACCTCATGGAAGCCTGGCGCACATCCGCCCTCCTCAATCGTTTCAGGGATCTTCCGGCACTTCTCCGCAAGAAAGGCGAGCCCTGCAGCCATCTCGACGTCTGCCGGGGATGCCCTGCACTCGCCGATTTCTTCCGCGGAGCGCTCGATGCCGGAGACCCTCACTGCTTCAGGGATTGTGGAATCGAGCAGGCAACATGATCAGCAGACATCGTTGAAGAACCGCAACCTGGCCGTACTATCGATGCATCTCACCCCAGAGCGCCTCGCGCAGGCCGCTGGCGCGCATGACCGGCGTCTCGACCGCCTGGCGGATGATCTCTTCGGGGGCGCACAGGAATACGCGCTCGCGGGCGCGGGTGACGGCTGTGTAGAGGAACTCGCGGGTGACCACGGGGGAGTGTCTGTGGGGCAGGACTATCAGGACCTGGTCGAACTCGGAGCCCTGGCTCTTGTGGGCGGTCGTGGCGAAGACGGTCTCGTGGGGCGGGAGGCGGGACGGGAGCAGGGGGTGGGGG
>SDBT01021373.1_pt1 | contig 10121 bp, 9 predicted proteins | sample 2277101 | NCBI WGS metagenome assembly SDBT01 (sample SAMN10404973, study PRJNA504765) | marine sediment metagenome | isolation source: marine sediment core GS10_PC15, 103 cmbsf | place: Arctic Ocean: Southern Knipovich Ridge | collected 2010
ACATTGTCCGGCCACCGAGCCTGACAGTAAATCCACATGAGGAGTCTAAACCGGAGCTCGTTCTCCCAAACACCTTTGAAACCTGGATGCTTCATGAGGCATCGGAATACTGTAAAGTATCCGTAGCAATCGTCCTTCTCAGCCATCAGAGTGTACACTATCGCCGCATTGACGATTTTGATTGATCCACGCGTGGAGTTCTCTCAGGTCAAACCGGATCGGACCATTTGGACCACCCAATCTGACACATGGGATCTTCCCCTGTCGGACATAGGCCCTGATTGTATTGGTTGTAAGGCCAATAAGTGTTGCTGCTTCTTTGGGTCGGAGGAGCTTTTGAGTGTTATTATCGGTGGGATGTTGGTCTGTCATGACACACCTCTTCATCTTAGTTTGTTTCGATACCTACCCTCCTTCTGTGCCCTCCACACACACCAACTGGAGTGTGGCAGGGAGTAGTAGTGATCATTCTTTCTGACACTGGATGAGTTCAACCGAACTCTCCTGCGTACATGAACCATTATACACTAAATCACACGCAAACCGGTCGATATTATTCATTCAGTACAAATTAAATCCATATTGATAACATCCAGATCTGGATGAAGTGTGGGTTCCGCAACCTTATTCCATTAGGTCATCAAGAAACACTGAAGTCAGCTCGACACCAGTCGCCAGGATATGGTTGTGGGCTCTGGTACAGGCGACGCAGAGGAGTTAGTTCTCCCAGTTCTCGGGCAATACCGCGCAGTACCTCATCCCCAGCGTACCCCCGGAGTTCGCCTCAATCCCGCTTAACCCGAATGACGATCTCCTCAACCTGGCCGATTGGTAGTGCGGGCAAACGTGGATGGCGCACAGCTTGTCCTGATGCACGTCTGGCCCAGTAGCCGCGGGTTGGTACCGGTATCTTGAGCCGTCGACACACCTTTGCCAGACTGGTCCCTGACATCCCCCACTCCTCCGCTATCTTCGAGACAGGACGTGACCAAACCAGCTCGAACAGTCTTTCCCGGTCCAGTCGGATCTCCCGCGTGTCAGATCGATGGAGACCTATGTGTACGATTCGTGGAAGACCGGTCTTTGGTTTGGGAGGTGTGGGAGTCTTGATCCCGAATTTCTTGAGAACGTCCCGCGAGCCGGTCGGACGGTAGTGCATCCGTTGTGGGTCCGTTTTCACTGGAGGAATGAATCCCACTTCTTTCATCCGAGCTCGCATCGCAGCTGTCCGACCCAGTTCCCGGAGAATATCCGGTGAACAGTACTCATCAGTGGCGAACAGCTTAACGAGGTTCGTGAATTCGTAGTCCGAGGTCTTGAGCAGACTCCTCCGGATGTCGCGAATCGCATCTTTCGGACTGTGCTCCCAACGGGCGCCCAGCTCGAACAGGCGCCCCAGAGTATGGCTACCGCGCTCGCCAAAACCAAAAGATGCCCATGATATATGAGCCTCAATGACAGTGCCCACATCCTCAGGGAGCGCATTAGCAGCGAGGATATCGATGGTCGCCCCGCTTCCAGCAATACGATAGAGATTTTCGAAGTCGTCTCGGGCTGGATCCGGCCCCAGCTTAGCAAGAATGTCAGCGTCGCCTTTAGAACAGGCTTCATACACCGCGCTCACACCTGTGTCGTCGTCCTCTTCAGACTCATGTTCATTCGTCCAACCGTACCGTAGATCAAAGGCTGAAGCGTGGGGATCGGCTCCCGACCAGAGACACAGTGCCACACCCTTTTCGTTGCCCTCACCCGCATGGTAGGCAAGCGCGGCATCCAACTCCGCCTGGATTCCGGGGTCATGTCCACAATACCGCTTGGCGAAACCGAACAGGGGTTTGTTGCTCGTGTGATATGCAAGCGCTTCCGCAAGGGCATGTCCTGAGGTCATGTCTACACCCAGGGATCGGAACCGCTCAAACAATTCACTGTTGTACGTTTCGAAGAGCGTCTGGAGATCAACACGGTGGGGATCCGCCTGCCATTCCAGTAACAGGTTGAGCAGATCCCATCGCCGGGTTCGGAGGGCGATGTTCAAGGGAGATTCCAGCTCCAGATTCGGATCGAAGCCGCTCAGGAGCAGGAGCAATGTCAGGGAGTGGTTGCCCGATTCCAGGCTGATACGCAGGGCGGAAGTAGAACGGCGACCTTTCGGGCGGATCCCCTCTGCGAGCTGCAGCGGATTTCCTACCGCGATCCAGTGCTCGACATCGTAGAGTCGACCTTCCCTACAGAGTCCGTGTAGTTCATCCAGAGATGAAGGATCTGATGTAATTATTGACCGCCCCATGACGATCAGCTTCTCTCATCTCCCGTGCGAATTCAATAAGTTCCTCGATGACCTGAGCGGTCTCGATGGCCCAGTTCTAGTACTGACGGAGTGACTGCTCCAGCATCTTGGCAAACGACCGAACCTGGACGACGCACTGTAATTTACGAGTGTCGTCCAGAGTGAGATTCCCCGGAGAGTTGTAGAATCTTCAACGAATTAGAATTTTACAGAAGCACTGTTGAAGAATTCTCAAGGAGAGGTGAACCGAGCCAACATCCATTGCCCAGAGGCTTGACATTCTTGGGGCTCTGGCAGACACTCACGAATAATCACGACTGGTTATATATAGAGAGCACTTTCTTCTCTACAATTTACATAGGACCAGATACTCATAGTGTAGCCCCTCAACGGTCACGGAGATGACATGGAGCAGAGCAAGCTGAACTGGATTACAGGCTATATATGGGGGATCGCCGACGATGTCCTGCGCGATCTATATGTCCGTGGCAAGTACCGCGATGTCATACTACCCATGACCGTCCTGCGCCGTTTCGACGCTGTGCTGGAGGATAGCAAGCAAGCGGTCCTCGATATGAAAGTGTCGCTCGACAAGGCTGGAGTAGTTGAGCAGGACCAGGCTCTGCGCCAGGCAGCAGATCAATGACCCTATGCAACCCGCCAACTACGCCGAGCCTTCCAAATCGACCTAGTATTCCACCGCGCGAAACTGCAATTAGACCTAAGGTGGAATCGTCCCTTGCGTCTACGCCGCTCATGAGGAATTCGATGCTACTTGGAGCAACCTGTAACCGTTCATCCGGTTCCAACACACTCAGCCGATGCCGCACTCCGAAATCACCTGAAAGCACCACTAGAGAACTCGTATTTAGGACTGGATATTCGGTCAGATACCACTCATCATCGTTCATGACTTCTACATCTGCCAGCGGCACAAAAGTGCGGACCCTGGCTACTACCTGTGACTTGGCTAAGTCGTACCGCCATACATTCCGTTCACTAATGATTCCAAGTGAGGAACCTCCATAATCCAATCGCACCACACCTTCTAGTCCTGAAAGCGGCAAAACGATAGCCCCTACTGAATCCAGTCTAGCCGCGTTGGATGAAAGCTCTAATAAAATGATCCAGTTTCCAATTAGACTTGCCGCAGCGATCATATCTTTGCCATTGCCACTAATGTGCGGTATTACAGATCTTGTCTCATACAAGGTCACTGAGTCAACTTCCTCAGCGATTCCATAGTCTAGCCAACTCATGGTGACTTTTTGCTGCGTACTACACTGTGCAAGTATGAGACACACAATTCCAACACTGGCAAGAGCACTCACACGATTCATTTCTCTTCATCCAGCGCTAGATTACGAACGAGCACTTCAGACAATGGCTCTCCAACTACAATCTTGGGGGCCCGTGATCTTATGTGCTCTGCCCATATCACAGTGAACCGTTCACTGACGTCTAGGTTGTGCACATAGACGATTGGCGAACGATTACCGATCACCTGAGACGCAAGCATGCCTAGATCGGCCATATCAAGTTTCCCCACGATTACCAAGTCAAATGGGACTGAAGAGGTGTCTGCCCATGTCACCGTTTCTATGATAAACTGCGTCTCAAAGCGATCAATACATCCCAGACATATGTCATTGAGGATGAGGCAGCGTTCGGTCCTGAGGCTATGTCCTAGTGAATCTCTTATGGCACTGATAACCCTGAACGAAGTCTCCTGAAGGATTTGCTCTTCTCGAAATTCGCTGTCGTTCTTTGCTCTTAGTGTGTTTTGATATGATGATACTATTATGAGTGCAAGAAGCACTACACAGGCGATGCTTAGCTGTATGGCGCGTTGCGTCCAAGACTTTCTATTGTCTCTTCTTTTGTATATGAACATATGCCCTATCAGTGCAGGTCGTAGTTGGCGGCACCCAACGACACGATTGTGCGTTCTTTATCTGTTATTACTATGTATGGGTATCTGCGAATATTGATGCCGCTCCATTTCTCAATGGATGGCGTGTATCGTACTTCATACGCTGGCCTTATCATTTCTATGAACTCTATTGCCTCCGTCATCTTCCCAGTAAATATGGCAGTTACCTTCATTTCCATCCTATCGTAATTGCTGCTAATCTCCTCGGCGAGACGTTTGCATGCATTACAGGTAGATGAAAGGAAAACATAAGCCTCAACTTCTGCCGCCTTTATCCCCTCGCTGTTATTTTCGCTTAGTAGATCGAGAATGGCCACTGAAGGCAGCCGATCTAGATGAACGTTAGTAGGTGATCTACTATCCATAATGAGCAGCGCTGATAATAGTAGGATATGGAGTTTGACACCAATCCCGACAATAGTCTTCAATCTTTGTATTCTCCTCGCTTTCCCTTGTCCGCCGGTGAATCTGTATCAGTGTTTGGGAATCTATCTCAATCCGGCAATTTGCTAAACGCCTGGGTAGGTGATTCTATCCTAGTCCAGCGTTTGGCACCCTGTATGAGTTACATTATAAACTTGTGCTGTTTCTCGAGTCGAGTGTTTCAATGCATCGTTATTCACCAATTATTGGGGATATTGTTGATTCTTTGGGTGTCCCTCGCCAATATTCCATCCGCCCATATAGAATCAGTATTTGTGGCAATTATACCACTCTAATCTCCTGAGTAACAATAACAGCTCATATCCGAATCATGAGGTTTTCTTTCGCCTTTTTTTCGTCCCCTGATATTTAGATTTATTCTTGTGTCACTACTATCATCAACAGATACCGTTAAGCTGCGTTAACCTAGTGTTTTCAAGGCTGGATGGAATATTGGCGAACGACAGGACTACAGAGCATTGTGAACGGTGGTCGGTTTGTCGCTTCCTCGCCACCTTTGCGGACGCTACATTTTTAAGATTTCCTCTCACGATAGTTCACCGAGATCGGCCGGATTTCCTCCTTAATATGGGCAATCACAAAATCGGCATTGAGGTTACAGAAGCGATTCCAGAAGATGAAGCGAGAGCTAGTGCGCTAGCACAGCATCGCGAGTACAACGAGCTCAGTTTCATCGAGAGATATGTATCAGGTGAGGGTCGACGATCTCTCAAGCAGATTGATGCGATTGCCCGAGGAAATGCCTCCAAAAGTGGGTGGTATGGAGACCTTGTGGAGAAGGATTGGACAGATGCAATGTTGTACTTTACCCTCCGTAAGGTAAGTAAATACATCGCCCTAGGTTTTGAGAAGTTCGATGAAACTTGGTTGCTAGTTTATGACCAATGGCCACTACCAGGAGTTGAGCTAGAGCGAGCTTCAGAGATCTTCCTGAGTCGGCTATGTGAGCTCAGGGAACAAATACCGTTCACTGCCATCTACATTGAACATGGGACGAACATCCTTCGATTCTCAGTGCCCCATCGTTTTACAGCCAGCATTAGGGATGTCTGGAGGGACAAGAAATAAGTCGGTCAACTCGACTGGTTGCGCCGTCCGAGTGTGTTCCTGGTCGGCGTCTTTGTTTGTATAAGGAGAACCTCATTATCCTCTAGATGGTCCCCGGCACTAAAATAGAGATGTACTACGTATGTATTGTTAGAATATGCGAGAAATATTTGAATTACGTATATCCATATATCACACTGCAGTGATTAATTAAATCTGTGTTCTTGGTGTGGATTGTCATAGGTACAAGTGAGTGATTATTTCGTTTAAAGGTTCCGCATTAAGTTTCCAAGCGAACTGAGATCCTCATCTAGTAAAGTAATTTCTAAATCGTTACGGAGCCCAAAATCCTGTGAATGAGAGAAGCTATGAGCTAGGACCATACAAAGTTCGGAAGAATTTAATCCGCTATAATCCAACTTCAGGAGGATCAGGTCTCCAGGCTCAATAAGTATTAATGACTGTGGTAATTGATAACTAATCTTGGTTTCTTTCCCAAGTATGCCCATGTGGATACCTGAAATTGCGTAAACAGCATCCTGATTCAGCACAGGGAGATGATTATCCATAATCGCTTGATAGCATATCTGGTTTAAATTCAATAGTGAGGTTCGGATCGAAAGCAATGCCACAATGTGACGCATATATGCGCGCTGAGGATGATCTCCCGGGACTCTAAATATTAGATCATTTAATTCCTCAGGCCTTTCCTTCCTCCTCTGTTCGGAAAGGAAAGTTGAAACCTCATCAAAGCCTTTACGGTATTGATCTTCTTCAAGACCATCCCCAACAAGGTCTTGACTTTGAAGAGCAACAGTTATTCCCACATGATCGTGAAATGGTTGAGTAAGTGTACCTATAACATCGTCGTCGATGAATGGGATTGGATCTGCATCAATCTGATATTCATAATCATAATTACTATAGGGGCTAATTATTCTTGATAGTTGTGGAAGATTCTCGCAGAGAGGAATCACGCACGCTCTATTTAGGGCTAGGAGGAATTGATGGAAGCTCCAGAGTAAAATTCGCTCAGATTCTTCAAGTTGTGGTATAGTTGTTGGGAAAGGGGCTTGAGCAATGGCTTCCCTGTTCCTTTCAAGCAGAAGAAATCCAAGTGCCTGAAGATGTTGCGTTCTTGCAAGGTATCCGAAATCTCTGGTTCCCGGATGTTTTATCTCATCCTTTTTCGGAAAGATATATGAACGTAGTACCTTCTGTAGTTCTTCTCTGCTGTCTGAAGAAATCAGCTTTTTACACATATTATAGGAAGCCTGTCGAATATTCACAGCAGGCTCCTTTTGATACCGATGACATGACAAATTTCCTTCGAATGGATCTTCATCAACCATATGCTATTCATTATCGTAATCCCTGCTAGCAGGTACAGTTGCCAGAAACTGAACCCTATCACCCATAATGTGACTTAGAATCAACGAAGGAAAATAGCGGTCTACGACTGATACAAACTTTTCAATAATCATTCTCTCTCCAGACGCATCTGAATGTAGAAATGGGCTCCATTGAATAGGTCGATAACGTGAAAGGTTGGATAAAGTATAGAGACCCATAATCATGAGAATGATAAGGGTAGGAATCATTGGGATTGTAGGTTTTGGATGACCGAGCTGGAGGTATTTATCTCCTGAGATAGAATATGTACATATTTCTGATGCTTTTAGTTTTCGATACATTACAATATATTTATTTGTGACCTGAGGGGTTAAATAAGTCGAATTATAGTCTGGAATTAAATTAATAATATCAGCTACACTATTAAATCGATTAATTTCCTCAACCATAAATCTATCAAAGTCGTAATCTGAACCGGATATTGTTTCAATGGGAATTATGAATGGAGGTCGGGAAGCATAACACAGATCAAAATCAACTCTTAAGTCTGGTATCGAACCTAGTATTTCTCCAAGTGACCAGGGCACGCCATTTGAAAAATCTGTGTCGCGGGAAAACTCTTGAGTGAAAACATTAAGTGCACCGTGTGATGGATCGCAGGGGATTATTTCAATATCTGCTAATTCTTGATTGGAGGATGGAGTTCCGCGAAGTCTCATCCCATGATTCTTTATTTGAGGTATCTCACCTCGCATAAGACCATAGGCACCTAACAGTAAATTTGTTGCCCCGTAGTATAGAAGAACTGGTGAAATTTCAAGGGAAGTAGCTCTCCCTGACTTGAAATATTCAGCAGCTTGACGAAAACAACCTGAGATAGTGTCAATTATTTCATTCGATGGTGGAGATTCATGCCGTCCAGTGATAAAACGACTTATATTTGTTGCATAGGTATACTGGGATAGTAAATGCCACTGCTCTACAATAGGGTCTTCTGTATATATAACCTTTGTTTTCATTGCTGCTGGTTCCTTCATAAAGAAGTGATAGAGGCATCTTATACACGTTCAATCTCAGGAGATAAACCATAATAGCACTCTTTTGCCTTTTACTATCATATGTTTCAGGGACACATGTGCTATAGAATTGATACTTCCTCGCTTCCTCTGCTCTCGTCAAAAAACCTATGCGTACTCTGGGTGCATTGACATTTGGATAATTAGGCTATACATGATCAGAATCAAGATAATGGGATTAATCCCCGTCGGCTTCAGGAAATACAAGAGAAGCTACTCAAGAAGCAGCAAGAGGCAATTAAGCATCGGAGTCGATATGGCGATGTTCGCGATATAATCTACTTTGATTGGCAAGGATACAGGTTTGTTGCGTTTAATCTATTAAAGTTGTCTTCGATTGCTTTACGACATTCCCCTTTTCAACGTCACTGTGAATAGGTTTCCTTCTTGGTCATTAGCGAAGTCAATGTCGGGATATTCTTTCAGTGCACGCAGGATCCCAGTCCCAAGGCCACGATAGGGAAGTATTTTCGACGCGAAAGATGCCAGTATTGGATTGCGAATGTTTGAGTTACCAGTCTTAATGTGTTCAATGGTCAAGTTGTTGGGGAGATTACCAGGGCTAATAATCTCAACCCTGTTGCTGAACACGAAAACACGGACTGGCGCTGTGACAAAGTAGTCGCGGTGTACCAGTGCGTTTACCAGTAACTCTTCAAGTGCGATTCTTGGAATCTCAGGTTCCCCTGCCGTGTTTACTCCTCTTTCTCCCTGTATATTGTGAATATTACCAAGGACGAATGATAGAGTCTGGTGAAATACATCAGCTAGCTTGCCTTTGATGTCTCGGCTATCAAGGTATTGTTCCTCATCAATCGTTTCTTCAGGATAGTTCACAGCTTTAACAATAAACGCAGGGAGACGAAAGTGGGCTCTTTCCGCAAACAGTATTGCTCCTGCAACGTTAAGAATGCCCTCATGGACGAGATTCATGTTCTCCAAAAGCTGAGGTAATGAGTTATCTTGGTCGTCCAGACTCTCTCCGTACTCTTTCTCAAAAAACGTTCTGAAGTACTCTAAATCAATATCAGCAGGAGTCAAATCGTTTGCAGGAACTTCGTCTCCATGAATCAATCTTGAACTCTGAAATATACGCTGGATCTCTTCACGTGATGTCACCTTGCGTTTGTCTGAACCGCAACGAACGATAATGGCTCCTTGTGTAGTCATATACGGTTTGCTGATTCCCTTGGGCACTGTCACAACCATAACCAAACCATCGGGCAAGGAGACGTTATCAGATCGAGGATTGATGGGAGGACGCACAAGTTCGGATGCTGCATTGGCAATAAGCTGGTTGATTCGCCCGACGTCCTCCTGTGACAAACCTGAGATCTCACCACCGTCTGTCACACCGATAAGAATCATCCCTCCGTCTAAGTTACTGAATGCAACCATTTCCTCAGCTATGGATACCGCATTACGTATGTTGATTTTAAACTGATGGGAGCTATCTTCGCCTCGGCTAGTAATCGCTATAATTTCGTCGGGTTCCATATCTGGTAGATCTCCTTCCGACGGTTGAATGCCTCCTGCCCGCCCTCCATGATATCGACTACCTCCATTTGTAGTTTAGGCTCGTCGATACTACCACTTTGCAGAGTAATATTGTCATCCGAATATGAACATGAATGCATTTGTTCCGCGTCACCCAAGACAGGAAAATTCGCGTTATGCGTCGCAAATATGAACTGTGTATTGGCCTTCATTTCCCGAATAAGTTTGATGACATCCTCGTAAATCGTCTGGTTATCCAGATCATCCTCAGGTTGGTCAATAATAATTATATCGTTGTCTCTCTGGCTGAGTACAAAAAGCATGAGCGCCGATGCGCGTTGCCCAAGAGAGTGGTAGTGCAATTCTTTTCCGCGGTTCAGAATGGTGAATCGATTCGGTGTTTGCCACGTTACAAGCATACTGAGGTTCTCGTTGAAGTACTGTTCAAAAGTCTCCCCCAAGCCTCCTAACAACCGTTTCAAAT
>SDBT01021374.1_pt1 | contig 10121 bp, 9 predicted proteins | sample 2277101 | NCBI WGS metagenome assembly SDBT01 (sample SAMN10404973, study PRJNA504765) | marine sediment metagenome | isolation source: marine sediment core GS10_PC15, 103 cmbsf | place: Arctic Ocean: Southern Knipovich Ridge | collected 2010
AATCGATTTATTTTCATATACAGGTAATAGAATTCAAAAAGGACCAAATTGATACAATTTTAATTGTTTATTAGACATATTAAATGTCATCTCTAAATGAAATATTTGTAAAATTGAGGCTTACCAGACAAGATTTGAATAATCTATCAACATCACAATTACGGAATATCTTCTTAGATCTTACAGTGAAGGAAATATCATTACTTTGCATAGTAAGTAAGAAGTTCAACGCAATATGTGAGGATGAATCATTTTGGAGAGAAAAGGTACTGGATAATTATGGAGTAGAAAATAAATATGGGAGTACGTGGAGAATAACAGCAAAAAGTATGGACGAAAAGAATATGATTAATCTGAATAATAGATGGATAGATGGAAGAACTTATAAACAAATATTGAATGAAGCTCTACAGATGGAGTATATCCCTGAATTCTTTGTAGATTTGCAGGAAAAATATCTTCTACCGTATGTAGATAATTCAGAGGGTTATTTATGGGATCTTATGTATGATGAGAACATCGACTACGACTATTTCAATTTAGACATCGAAGCCGACACCGAAGATAGACTTCAAAAAATTGCTAATAAAGTATTAGGTAGAGATTACACAGAGGAAGAATTGAATGATATATTTTTCATCAAATCTAGAGAAATGAAGGTAATCTATCAGACCGGAGTTGCTTATGAAATAGATCACTCAATAGATCCGATAATTTTAGTAATGAAATATAGCTACATGTCAGAGGATACATTAGGCCCAATTCATGCTGATGATGTATTTCCATTATAATCTTAAAATCGGATGTAATACTATCTTTTATCCTTATGTTCAACGCATCATTTGCTGAAAACCATAAAATGAAACAAAAGGAGGTGGTGGTAGGTCCAATATCAATATTCATAACTTTTCCTGTAGATTGGAATATTTTTCATAGTTCAATTATGAAGTAATCAAAATGCACATAGGTCTTCTAATATTTGTCATAATCTTAATAATAGGTTTGGCATACTTCATAGTATTCACTCATGATTGTCGAAATAAGAAATGTTCTCATATGATAGATCCTCCGGATAAAGATTGGCCTATAGAAGCCAAGATTGAGAGATTCATTCTGATGGCTAAGGAGATTGATGGAGGAACTACATGGACTATTACTCTACTGGCAGCTTTCATTATACCATTCCCACTCATATGGTATGTGAATGATAGATTACCCACTTTCAAAGAATGGTTCTATTCAACATTTATTATCTTCATCATAACATACTTCGCAGTATTATGGATGACTACTAACTTTTTTCGACCCAACATTTTACAGTTGCAGGACTCACTTAATGATCTTATCACATGTGATTAAAACCACTCCATGAACTAAATATTTATTTTCTGTGCACCACAAACGAAAATGGGTCACGACGAGTGTAAGGAGGACGATTGTGGTAATAAGAAATGTTACAAATGTCGCCAGTTCATCACAGCCAATATCACATTTAGTGGCTTATGTACGGAAGATAAACTTCCTAAAGGTATAATAATTGTAGGTTTACACGTTCTTGTTAAAGAATGGGGAGTTGTATTCCAATTTACTAATGGTAATTGGAATGCTATTCCTCAGGCCGAAGATTTCTTTTATCTATGTGAAGCTGATAATTCAATCTGGTTTACCAAACAAGGGAAGCCGTCAAGGAATGTAATTAAAGTGTTCTGTGCGAGAGAATGGGATACATTATTCGATTGCAACAGTAATAGTTTTTATGTTTTGATGTGTGAAGATATACCTAATAATGGATCTGTAGGATATCACAAATGTCCTAAGAAACGATTAGTTTGGGAACTGGAATGTTCTATAGATACTTCCGGAGGGTTAAAGTGTGAGAAAATACTTCCTGGTATGGTATTCCAAACTAAAGCAGAACTTGATGCTGTTATCGGAACTGAAGGAGATTTCGCTCTTGTTGTTGAGCAATCTCTGATATATATTTGGGATGAAGAATCCGGATGGGTTGTACAAGCCTTTACACGACCATTAGTATTTAGAAATAATACTAATGGAAACTGTATGTGGTGGGTTGCAGATGGTGTGATTCCGGCAGTGACATTCAGTATATTCTGTGATCTCAGCCCTGGAGCCCAACTATTTGATACTGTCGAAGGAGTCTTATGGGACTTCATAGAGGAATGTGTATGGGAAGAACAATGTCAGTTGATTCCGGCCCCTAATTTCCTATCGGTAATAGGTACTGAACAAGAGGAACAAACTCTTAATAATGATGGCAACCCAACAGTAATAGAATTGGACACTTTTGAGAATCCTCTATTTACGTGGGCTATAGCAGGTCCTGGTCTGTTTGTATGTCCGAGTTCAGGAATCTACAAGATCTCATACACAGTTGCCATGTCTACTGTCACAAATGCTCCTGCGAATTCTGATGACATACTTCCAGAGTTTTCCGTAAATGGAACCACGGCATCCGGTATATCCTATCAAAGTATCGAATCTGTTTCAGGACCAAACAGTCTTACTCAATCATGGTCATCATCGGGCTTTGCTATCATGAAAGCTGGAGATGAACTCTCACTCCGAGTTAATAGAATAGGAATCAACCTAGTGATTCAAATCCGTCTTAGAAACACTATCCTGAACGCATTTAAAGTTAAGAACGCTGTATTAAGTTTATAAGTTTAAAAGTTTTAACCTCTTATGTAAATGGATCGCGACGAATGCAAAAAGCACGATTGTGGTAAGAAGAAGTGTTACAGATGTCGCCAGTTCATAACAGCTAATATCACATTCAGTGGCTTATGTACAGAAGATACACTTCCTCAAGGTATAATAATTGTAGGTTCACACGTTCTTGTTAAAGAATGGGGTGTTGTATTTCAATTTACCAATGGGAATTGGAATGCCATACCTCAGACTGAAGAGTTCTTTTACCTATGTGAAGCTGACAATTCAATTTGGTTTACCAAACCTAAGAAATCATCGAGGAACGTAATTGAGGTGTTTTGCGTGAGAGAATGGGATACATTATTCGATTGTGACGCTGGTAAATTTTATGTATTGATGTGTGAAAAGATACCTGTAGGAAATCATGATTGTCCCAAGCATCGATTAGTTTGGAAACTGGAATGTACTTTAATGAGTGCTGGTTCAGTGTTAAAGTGCGAGAAGATAGTCCCTGGTAATTATGTAGTTCAAACTTTAGCAGAACTTAATGCTATTGTTGGAAATCCTGGAGAGTTTGGTCTCGTTATTGAGACAGCTTTGGTATACTTTTGGGATGGGGCATTATGGCAGTTAGCTAACATCACTCTGCCATTCGTATTCAGAAATGGATCTGATAATAATTGTATGTGGTGGGTTGACGATAGTGTAGTTCCAGCAGTGACATTTAGTGTATTCTGTGATCTTAGTCCTGGAGCCCAACTGTTTGATACTATAGAAGGAATTTTATGGAAATTTATTGAAGAATGTGTATGGGAAGAAGAATGCCAATTGCTTCCAGCTCCTAATTTCTTGTCAGTGATAGGTGATGGTGGTGAAGGAGCACAAACTCTCAATAATGATGGTACACCAACAATAATAGAATTAGATACTTTTCAAGGTGGTCCTCTATTCACGTGGGCTACAGCAGGAACTGGTCTATTTGTATGTCCAAGTTCAGGAATCTACAAAGTCTCATATACAATTGCTATGGGCACTCAGACACCTGCCCCTGCTGATCCTGATGATGTACTCCCAGAGTTTTCTGTAAATGGAACTGTAGCATCTGGTATATCCTATCAAACTATCGAATCTATTCCAGCAGCGGCTACTATTACTCAATCATGGTCATCATCTGGCTTTGCTAATATGGTAGCTGGAGATACACTCTCACTCCGAGTTAACAGGATTTCAATTAATCTATTAATTAGCGTCCGCATTTCACACACTATTCTGAATGCATTTAAAGTTAAGAACACTGGATAAGTTTAAAAGTTTAAGGTTAAAATCTAAAAACTTTATGCTCTTATGTAAATGGGTTACAAGAAGCGAGATAAGTGCTGCAGGGATTACGACGAATGTTGTGATAAGAGTTACGATAAGTGTTGCAAGAAGAAAAAATGTTATGATAAAGACAAGCACTGCAAGAAGTATGACAAATGCTGTTTTAAGAAGAAACATCACAGGAAATGTCATCGTGTCGACAGCAACTTCTATATCATCAAAGTGGGATTTACTGGAATATGCTCGCAGGATAGCTTACCTGCAGTTGGAGCGGATGAAGATTTACTCTTAGTGATCGAGTGGGGTCAGCTATTCATAGCTGTTAATGGCGCATGGGTCACTAGTCCTCAAACAGAGCCCTATGTCTTTAATTGCGAAGCTGATGGTACATTCTACAAAGTAACACCTGATAAGCCGGCTAGAAACTTCAATGATGTCGTCTGTGCTCGAAAGTTCGATACGTTATTCGACTGTGAGAATCAGACGTTTTACACTCTTACCAAGATCAAATTGATACCTAAAGGTTGTGAGTTAAGATGGGTAGAAGATTGTAAAATAGAAAATGGGTTTCCTACATTTCCCCTTTACGCTAATGGAGATGGTGATCCAGTTGTTCTCGTCTTTGATACTTGGATTACTATGCCAACCAACGTGGTAATCAATGGTGTTGGATGGATTCAAAGTGGTCCAGGTGTATTCGATATTCCAGCCGATGGATTGTATAAGCTAGATTTTGCTGTTAACATTAATACTACGGAAGGTCCTAATGGTACTATTACTGACAATGTTGATATCAAATACTTTGTTAATGGTGCTGAAGCTGGTGTTCTCTATGTTCAGCAATTAGTTCGATCTGACAATGGTGAAGTAGCTGTCGACGATCAGCAACTTGTATCAGGATCTGCTGTTCTATCATTCACTCTGGGAGATACATTAGAGGTTAGGGTTAAACAATCCACGAACAATCTTCTTGTAATTCAAATGAGTCCTATTCTCTCTTCTATTACAGCTTTCAAAGTGGACAAGATTCCATAGAACATGTTCTCTTGATGTTAAAGAAACTTAAAAAACTTAATGCTCTTATGTAAAATGGGTTACGGTAAATGCAAAAAGTGGGATAGATGTTGTGATAAGGATTACGACAAGTGTTGCAAAAGAAAGAAATGTTATGATAAAGACAAGCACTACAAGAAGTGTGACAAATGCTATTTTAAGAAGAAGCATCACAAGAAATGTCACCGTGTTGACAGTAACTTCTATGTTATCAGCGTAGGACGTACTGGATTATGTTCAATGGATACCTTACCTGCAGTTGGGCCAGAAGGAACTTTTCTCTTAGTACTTGAGTGGGGTAAGCTATTTATATCTACTTCAGGTGTATGGGTTGCTGTTGCTGCAACAGTGCCCTATATCTTCCATTGTGAAGATGATGGTACATTCTATGAAGTAACACCTGACAAACCAGCTAAGAATTTTAATGATGTCGTATGTGCTCGAAAATTCGATACATTATTCGACTGTCAGGGACAGACATTTTACACTCTTACCAAGATCGATTTGATACCTAAAGGTTGCGAACTACAATGGGTGGAGGATTGTCAAATAGAATCTCCTTTTACATCATTTCCTCTGTACGCTAATAGTGATGTTTTAGCAAGTACTCTTGTCTTTGATACTTGGACTACTGTGCAATCTAATATGGTAATCAATGGTGCTGGATGGAGCCAAAGTGGTGCAGGTGTACATGTTATCCCGGCTGATGGATTGTATAAGTTAGACTTTGCTGTTAATCTTAATACTAACGGTGGTCCTGGTATTGATGCTGCTGACAATGTTGAGATTAAATACTTTACTAATGGAGTTGAAGTTGGTAATGCTTATACTCAACAGTTATTTCTACCATTCGGTGCTCCAGTTATCGACGTTCAGCAGCTTGTGTCAGGATCTGCTATCTTACCATTCACTCTGGCAGATACATTAGAGGTTAAGATTAAACAAACCACAAACACTGGTGTTGTAATTCAATTGAATCATATTCAATCTTCTATTACAGCTCACAAGGTGGATAAGCTTCCTGTCCCATAGATATTATCATGTTCTCTTGGTGTACACGTATAGGTTTTTAAAATTCACTCATGTCTATAGAGTTTAAAATAGATATAGACATTCTTATTCTCTCAGGAGTAATGAGATCATGATCGATACTAATAAATCTTAACAATGTTTCAACATTAGCATAGCTGAATCTAGGTGTCTGGTGATCGCCTTTTATCTTAATCATCTTCTTCTTACATCTTAAGCTTTTGAAATTGATCATGGCACTCTTCGGACTAATAATCTGATCTTCTGAAGAATGAATAATGAGTGTAGGTACAGTTACATTCTTGAGATACCTCTTAGTCGATAAAGGATCTGAGGTTAGTCTTACTATCACGGCGAATGGCATAGTAACAAAATATGATAATTCCGAAGTCAACATCATGTCATCTAAACTTGAGAATGCTGATACTAATATCAACCTAGAACACTCATATTCAGACGCTAACCATGAAGCTACCGTTCCTCCTAATGATTCACCCCATATTATTATATCAGATGGATGATAATAAGATATTGTGTATCTGTATGCTGCTAGTGTATCTCTTCTGAGATGTTTAACTGAAACAGAATCGGAGCTGAGACCAAATCCATGATAATCGAAAATGATGAGATTGAGATTAAATACTTTAGACAGAGAGACCATGTATTGACGAGCGGATAGATTCGCATTATTACCGTGACAATGTAATATGACAGGAGAATCATTATTAATATGATATCTCATGATATGTATACCTTCCTTGCTTTTCAAGAAATCTATCGCATTAATATCTTCACCAGTACTAATACCTTCATCAGTAATGAAAAGCTCTTCCGAAGGAAATTCTATCTCGAATATTACTGATGACTGCCTGAATACTACTAAATCTAATGTAGTATGAACAATAATGAATGTCAGTAGAAAGATTGTTAACAGTATGAAGATTATCACAAAGGTAGAGTTCATTTTGAGTTCAGCAGATATTAAAAATGTTTCTTAATATGCTGCTATAAACTGTTTTGGGTAACGAGAGCTTCACAAAATATATCGAATCAAAAAGAATCTATAGATTCAATATACTAGTAAAATGACATGGATAATGATAAACATTATTCAAAGGGTCAAAATTGACCAAATCAGGATAACACCTCGAGAATGCAAACATAGACACAGAAACAATGAGTTCGAAACCTACCTGTATTCACATCGTTGATATTAACGAGAACAGAACATGTAAAGCTTCTGCAGGTAATGACAGTGATTACTGTGTTCTTCACGATCCCAAAACAAAGAAATGTCAAGGTAAGACTAAAGATGGGACTGACTGTAGATCTCTTCCTACCAAGAATGGAAATGGGTATTGTCACAATCATATTAAAGGTGCTCGCAATGCTGATAAGATTAGATGCAGTGCAATGACAAAGAAGAATACTCGATGTACCATCTCGGTTGCTGAGGAGGGACAGAACTGTAAAGTCCATGGTGGTCCTGGGAAGATCTCTTCTAAGAAGAAGATAGATGACAAGAAACTCCTTGATATCCTTGGTGTTATCAACGAAGTCTTTGATGCGGATATTAAAGAAGTCACAGTTAATAATTTTGATATTCTCAAGGCACATCTCAGAATCGCGGGAAGAACTCAGAAGAAGGAGATTGAGAAAATGAAGATCGAATATGATGGAAAGATGGTGGTTCTCTTACGTCTCATCAATACTGCCTTCGATGGTAATATTGAGGAAGAAGAGAATATCACAGCTGATAGTTATGATACTTTTCGACGCAGGCTCGTTGAAGAGAATAATCTCAAGAAAATGGAAGAAGAAGATAAAATGAAAGATGATAAAGGAGATGAAGGAAGTGATGCAAAGCTACAATTCTGAAAATATAAACTGGGTCATTTACCTAATGTCTTACAGTACTTAGTACTAGTCTTTTAAAAGTCTTACTTATTCATCAAGATAGGTAGTAGCTCCATAGTCTCAGCATCTTTATTTCGAATCATACTTTGAAAGTGTTCTCTATTACAGAATACGAATAATCTCTTTTTGGCTCGAGTTACAGATGTGTAGATTAAGTTATTCGTTAGAAAATTTCTGTGTCTATATTCCTTTGGATCATCATCTCCAAGATATATTAAAACATTATCATACTCTTGACCTTCAGATTTATGTGCAGTTTGGCAATATGCTGTAGAAATATTTCTGGTTTTGGTCTTGCCTTTGATATCAACTGTGGAGAAGTCGACTATTTTAGTCCCGAACTTGATAGCAAGGATATTCTTTCTGAAATACGAGACTATTCCTGTTTCACCATTCATTATCTTAGAATCATAGTCATTAGTCATCATCATTACCTTTTCGCCACGTTTCCATTCATTCCCCCATTCATCTATGATAGAATTACTTCCTCTCAAGAACATATTCTTCAATAGTTTATTGAACATAGCTCTGTACTTGTTAAAAGGAGTTATCAAAGTGATATCTACAGGTTTAACACCTTGCATGATTAGTGCTTTGACAACTCCTACTATCTTAGAGGGATCTGAATCGAACATGAATACATCTTTCCCTGAGTTAACTATCGAGTTTATCATCTTCTCATTAGTACCAAATTGTAGAATGTAGTCAGCCAGTTCAAGAATACCCTTACAATCTGTTCTGTAGACAGTTGTTAGTCTCAGATGATTTTCTTTACCTAACCTAACGAGATGTTTGAATAGTTTGCCATGATCAATAGGAGTAAGTTGATTACTATCACCTACGAAGATGATTTTATAACTATGTGTAAAACATCTGAAGAATGTGTACATTAGATTAGTAGATATCATACTAGCTTCATCAATGATTAGGATTTTGAAATCTCCTCTTTTCTGAGCCATGAGAAGATGCATGGTATAAGCATTCTTAACTCCAACTTCCTTAATCCTAGCTACTGCTTTCCCGGTGAAAGATGCAACTACATACGATATTTTGTCAGATTCAAAACTCTTAACTATCTTGTTTATCAATGTAGTCTTTCCAGTACCTGCAGAGCCAGATATTATCTTATGATTAACAAGTCTATCGCATACATGCTTTTCCATCTCATACATGTAATCAAATGTTACATATCCATTAAAACAAACGAGATGATACTTTGATGCTTCACTCTTTATAAGAGACATATTGGAAAAGGTATACAGAGATAAACATGTATTCTTCCTATTAATCGATTTGTGTAATTGATTGATAACATTATTCATAGAGATATCGATAACAGTAGGTATTATGTGAAGGCATTGACATAATCTATACAAATACTTTAGATCGATAGGTAGTGAGAATGGATTATTGAATAGTCTCTTATAGAGAATCTGAGAATTCATATCAACACATATCTTCTCGAGAGAGTACATCTTTAATCTCTTCTCATTGATGAACATGTTCCACTTCTTGAAAAATATGGATGCTTGATATGAGTTAATTAAGCTGGTTGGGAATGGAGATATCAGATAGTATCTCAAAACTTCCCAGGTTAACTTAGATATTGAATTAACAATATCATTACCATACATGTCTTTGAGATAATTGAAGAATGCTCTTGGTTCTGTGACCTTTGCTTGTTTGATGATATACATGATGAATTTTGCAGGCACTTGAAGAACATAGATAGGTTCGATATCTGTTGTGTATTCATCCTCATTCTCAGTTGGAGTAGAATGAGCATACACTCTCATATTAACTACTTGGTGTAATTTTGTTGTTTTGCACGTGAGTATAAGCTTATATGTTCTCCTACCATCTATGATTGTGAGAATCTTACCATCTACCTTATCGATAACACCTGATAGATATGATGTCATTAATCTATCTTTAAATCGTCTGAGAAGACAAGCGAAGATTATCAATTTTTCACCTAAATCTAATACATTCTTAGATTAAAGTACGAGTAATACAAAAGAACATGAGTAGTAAAACAAAATCAATATATGCAGTTAAAGAGCAACATAAGAAGGCTGTCAAAGAGAGTAACAGCTTCAAGAATACATTTTCAGAGATATTCAAACTCTGCA
>SDBT01021375.1_pt1 | contig 10120 bp, 8 predicted proteins | sample 2277101 | NCBI WGS metagenome assembly SDBT01 (sample SAMN10404973, study PRJNA504765) | marine sediment metagenome | isolation source: marine sediment core GS10_PC15, 103 cmbsf | place: Arctic Ocean: Southern Knipovich Ridge | collected 2010
GTATTAGACTGGTTATCTTTTTTGGTTAGCCATTCGTCCAGCATTTTCTTGGGGATTAAAATGCGTGAGCCAACCTTGACGTGGGGTATTTCATTTTCATTAACCCCCTTGTAGACCGAGCTGATGCTTAACCCCAGCAGGTCAACCAGGTCATAGACGCTGTAGACTAGTCTTTGCTTGTTTTCCGCGCCCATATGTAAGTCTCCCTCAAAAAGTATTGACAACCGCTCATATAGTGATATAATTAGAAGTGCTAGATAATGTTCGTTACTCTCGTGTAGTGAACAGTTTAACTTCGTTATACGAATACTGTCAACGTATATATGCGAACACACACGAATATCTAGCTACCAAATACACTGGCAGAACGAAGAAGCGTAGCCAAAAGAGGTATAAAATGGCGAATAGAAAAAGGAAAAATGTTGATAGCGTAGTCACAAGAGAAGTAGCCGCTTTTCTATTAGACAACCCCGGCTATACGGGTAAGGATTTAAAGAAGAATATTGAAAGGTCCTTAAAACGAAAAGGACTTAATTACAATTTTACCGAGAGAACATATCAAAATATTAAGGCTAAAATATGGCCCAATATAGGTGATAGCACCCTAGATAAGCCCTGGGATATGGGTAGTCTAAATCATAATCCGATACCATCTGAATCAATCCCCATATTACTATCACTTCAAAACTCGAAGCGCTCCGAAGGTCAGCCAATGATGACTGTTCGTGAGGCAAAATGGTTATCGAGATTATATTCGCTAGGGCAATTTGTTGGCACCGGTTCTGACCGTTTACAATCGGCAAATGTTATGGCTACTCGGGCACAAGCATACGCACTAAGGGAAAAAGTTTGTGAGGTGGCAGGAGTTGACTGCGATACGTCAGATTTGGACCAAGGCTTGTTAGGTGATTTTAATATAGCGCTTGATAAATGGGAATGGCGATTCTTGTTCGATATTATCACAAAGACGGGACCCGACCATTTGATTAAGGATGAGAAAACCCTTAGAACTACGCTATATACGCTTGAGACTATGGCATTAGAGATGGAGTTTCTCCGCTACAGTCTCGGAAGACCTGATTTGGATTTGGATAGTTGGGATGTGTATGTTCAGATACTACAATGTCTCCCCGATGCAGTCAGGTCAGACCTGCGCACCCTTGGACGAGAACAGGCAGAGCGGTTTTTCATATCTCTTCGTCAATGGGTTAAGCAGCACCCTGAATGGGTTAGGAACCATCCTAGAATAGGGGATGAAGTCAGCAACGATGTTAAGGAATCAATGGAAAAGGATTGCTCACAAGTAGCATTGAAGATAGTCTCTTTGGCAAAAAAGAGTAAAGGGAAAAGGGGTAGGGTAAAAGAAAGTATGTCCGTCGTATCGCTGGCAGCGCTAATAGCTGAAGGGATTGATAAGGAAAGAAGGAAAGATGGCAAGTGATGAATCAAAGAACGCGGAACTACGATAACCTTCGTGGTTCAGAAGCCCGATAATGTACAGAGTACGCCACAGTGGAGAGAGGCAGCGGTGGAAAACGCCACCTGTCCTAAATGCAAGCAGGTAATGGCGGTCATGGTCGGGGACAGTCTTTATGCCTATTGCCCTAAATACCAGTGTTACTATGTGGCGGATTAAATGGAGGTTAAAAAATGAGAGGTTCAATTATTAAACGGTCTGAGGATTCCTACAGGATTAAGGTCTCTCTGGGCAAAGATTCGGTCACTGGTAAATACACAGCGCATTATGAGACTGTGCAAGGCAATAAAGCCAAAGCTGAAAAGAGGCTTCGGGAGCTATTAACGGAATTTGATAAAGGTACTTTCATAAGACCGGATAAAGCCACACTAAGCGAATACCTTAAGTCGTGGTTACTGGATTACTGCAAGCCCAATCTAGCAGGGAATACCCTTGCCTTATATTCGATTATGTGCGATAAACATATAAATCCGACTTTGGGTAACATCCCACTTGTAGAATTGAAGCCGCAACACATACAGCACCTATACGCTCAAAAACTATCCTCTGGACTGAGTGCCCGAACAGTCCAAATAATCCATGTCACCCTACATAAAGCCCTTAAATGTGCCGTTAAAGCCGGTCTACTGGTTAGGAATGTAGCGGAAGCCGTTGATACACCAAAGATACAACGGCACGAAATGCACGTAATGAATGAAATTGATATGCACATATTCCTTGAAATGGCACGTAATACCGAATATTACACCCTTTTTTATACCTTACTATTTACCGGCTGTCGTAGAGCTGAGGCTCTAGCACTTCGCTGGCTGGACGTTGACCTGCTATTATGCCAGCTATCCATTAACCGGAGTATGCGGTACCTGCATAACGTAGCGCCTGAGAACCGGATTACATTTAAAGAACCAAAGACTCAAAAATCACGCCGGTTGATAGCCCTGTCGCCGTCTACCGTTGGCGTTCTAAGTGAATACCGGAAAGCCCAAAGCAAATTGAGGCAATCGTTAGAATTGCCGACCTTATCAGATAACGACCTCGTATTTAGTCATTATGACGGCTCGCCATTATTGCCGGATAGTGTTACCCATGCATGGGCGAAGTTAGCAGGTCGATGCGGATTAAAGGGTGTCCGTCTGCATGATGCCCGGCATACCCATGCCTCATTACTACTAAAGCAAGGTGTACATCCAAAAATCGTTAGTGAAAGGCTTGGACATGCCGGTATTGCAATCACCCTCGACCTTTATTCTCATGTGGCTCCGGGACTTCAGCAGGCAGCCGCTAACAAGTTTGATGATATTGCCTTACCAAAGAATAAAGATAACGTTAAATCTAATTAGTGCCAATTTAGTGCCAATTAAGAATATAGCCCTTATACTGTAATTAACATAAGGGCTTTTTAGCTTCAATTTATGGTGGGCGATACTGGACTTGAACCAGTGACCTCTTGCGTGTGAAGCAAGCGCTCTAACCAACTGAGCTAATCGCCCCTAACCTCGGTACTTCTCACCTCAGTCTTGTTGGGATTATATATGATTACGCTCAAATGGTCAACATACTCGATTATTACATGAGCTACTTCTTATTCTGATGGAGCCAGGTTGAAGCTCTCAAGGGCTCTAACTATATCATGAAAGTCGGTGAAAGCTTTGCAATTGAGATTCATCTTCTTACATCTCAATAGCAGTTCACCTGTGGCGAAAACGTAGTGGCACTGTGTTGCTGCCGAGAAATCAGAGGGGCCATTCCCCACATATATCAGCTGATAGCTGCTTCTCAAGAACGAGCTGACATATGCTTCTTTAAAGCCATCCTGTAATTGCCTGCCATCAGGTCCGATGTATCGGACCTGGAGACCTTCCGGGTGGAACGTGGTTTCTGCTGCGAAAACTGGAATGTCCTCTATCCCGATATCACTCAGGATTGCCTTTATATAGAAATCGAGGCCATTGCTTACAATGACGAGGCGGAAACCCTTTTGGCGAGAGTAAAGCAGCAGTTTATCAAACCCGGCTCGTACCTTAACTCGACCCTTTATAGCTTCTAGGAGGCTTTGCCTATCGGCCTTAACCATAGCAAATGCCCTAGTATTGAAGTGCCCAACAGATATCGCACCCTCTTGGTACTCTCTTAATAGCTGCCTCCAGTCCCCGTCGGCAAATGTATCCAACAGGATAAAACTTACATCTTTATCCGTGATTGTGCCATCGAAATCACACTGAACTAAGGTCTTCATCTTGAAACTCTTAAGGGGAATCCTTCTATTTACCTGGTGGCATTGACAAAATTATTATATCATACTAATGTATTAAAGGGAGAAGCAGAGGTTTATATATTTTTAAAGAAAGATAGAAAGGAGAACTGAAAATGGCAAGAGAACAAGTTTATGTTCCGCCGGGAAAATTGTGGAAGCAAACGACAGATATAGAAAGCCCGATGGGCTTTTGGACTTATGGATGTAAAGCTACAATTAAGCCTGGAACCAAAATAATATTTGTGGGTGGCGCCGTTCCAATGGATGCTGATAGAAACATAGTAGGTTTAAGCGACCTGAAAGCACAATACAAACAGTGCATGGAGAACATCAAGACGGTTCTGGAGGCAGAGGGAGCTACATGGAAGGATGTTGTTCAATTGAATAATTATACAACAGACGAGGCCACGTTTATGAGGTTCGGTGATTTCAGGTGTAAGGAGTGGCCTGAACTATTTGGGAATCCAGGAGAACAAGTTGGACCCGCAGGAATTGCCGTGGGGGTCACTAGGATCTGTCACCCTGACCAGATGATCGAAATTGAGGCAATCGCAGTTGTAGACCCCGAATAGAAGCCATCTGCTGCCCTTAAATTGCGATTGATAAAAATACTATATTGTGCTAATCTCTGCTTCCTCTCCTCGCTGAGCTTTTCCCTGCCTATCAGGAATATCTTCTTCGGTATTTTTACTTTCCTCTTTGCACGGGCTGATTTCCTCGACGGAGTAAACGAATCGCTGACTTACGATGGTAGCCAGTCACTTTGGTGAACTCATCCAGGATCTTGCCCTTTCTCCCCCTTTGGTAACACCATTTTAAGGCAACAATACCATTTTCGGTAACATTTATGAGTCAATTCGGATTATTGACAAATTTTTGCATATAGTATACGCTACACCGCAGCGAGGTCTAACATGGTGGCCCCAGCAATAATACTCGCAGGAGGCTAAATATCGTGGAAATAAAGCTGAGAAAAGACCGGATGACCAGGGATGAGCGCTGGTTGGCTATGTTAAATCGGCAGCCCTTAGACCGGATTCCTGTCCATGGTTTTGCCCTGGGCTTTTCCACTGTCCATTGTGGATTTCTACAACGACCCGGAAAAGGCTGATGATGCCGTTACCAGAACAGCTGCTGAGTTTGGCGGGGAAATCAAGTGGCCCAGTAGCCGATTTTTCCAAGCGCCGAGAGTTGCTCGCCATCCTGTAGAGACAGAGGAAGATGTTGATAAACTGGAGGTGCCAGATGCTAGAAAAAAAGGTATTAGGTGGCAGGGAGAAGGTAAAGGTGGCAGTAGTACAAGCCGCTCCCGTCTTCATGGATAAGGAAAAGACTATTGAGAAGGCATGTAGACTTATCACGGAGGCAGGGCGAAATGGTGCCGAGCTTATCGCCTTTCCCGAGGCTTTTATCCCGGGTTACCCGGCTATTTACACCGGAGGCTGGGAAAGCAGTCCTTCGGAGTGGGCGCCCTATATGATTGCACTCCAGGATAACGCTTTGCTGGTCAATAGCGTGGATACCGAGATTTTAGGGGAAGCGGCAAGGGAGGTAAGCGCCTATGTGGTCATCGGCTGCAATGAGCTTGATGACCGTCCCGGTAGCCGAACCGTTTATAATTCCCTCGTCTTTATGGGCAAGGATGGCCGGGTTATGGGAAGGCACAGAAAGCTGATGCCCACTTACACCGAACGGACCTACTGGGGGTGGGGAGATGCCAGCGACCTCCGAGTTTTCGATACTGATATCGGCAGGATTGGCGGATTAATTTGTGGCGAGAACCTCATGATTCTGGTAAAAGCAGCCATGATGCAAAAGGGAGAGGAGTTCCACATCACCGTCTGGCCCGGCGCCTGGAGTAGGCACCGTCAAAAACATCTCATGGATCCTGAGACTGACCCTCAGGGAGGAACCTGCCTGATTTATCCCACCATAAGGTCCTATGCCATTGACTCCCAGGCTTTCGTCCTCAGCTCAAACGGCATCCTCGGAGACGATGACCTTCCAGAGAGATGGAAGTACCTGAGAAATAATGACCACACCAACTATGGTTTTGCCGTGGGTGGCAGCGCCATAGTGAACCCGGCGGGAATATTCATCGCTGGGCCTTTAATCGGAGAAGAGACGATTCTCTATGCTGATTGTTGCGCCAATGATATTAAGATAAACAAAGCCCTGATGGATTGCCTGGGTCACTACACCAGGTGGGATGTAGCTCGCCTACAGGTGAGAAGAGAGCCATGGACGCCGGAGGCTGATATGGCGAATAGGCCATTGGTGGAACTACCGATGAAAGAGCTTCGCCGCATATCCGAGGAATATGAGATAGACGTGGATAAACTCGCCGCTGTTATCCAGGAGCTAAACAAGAACATTCCCGGGTAGTGTATCAATTTGAAATGTTTAATATAGTAACATGGTTGGTCAACAATTTATAGGCCGGTCATTGGTGTCTGGTCAACCAGGATTCCATATCTGTGAAAACCTGCTCGCGTCCTGGCTCATTGAAAATCTCGTGGTAGAAGTCTTTATAAAGTTTCAGTGTCTTATCTCTTGAGCCGACTCGCTCATAAAGCATCTGGCTGCCCTCCGGATTACATAATCGGTCACTGCTTCCATGCATAATCAGGATGGGCAGGCTTAGCTTTTGTACCTGGCAGGGCAGCATCTGCATCGTCTTGATTAGTTCGGCACCCACGCGAGCGCGAATCTTGCCTCGATATACCAGCGGGTCCTTCACATAGGCATCGACCACAGCTTTGTCCCGACTTAGAGTAGAGGCATCGATAATGTCAACACCCATTTTCGGGAGAAGGAGCGAGAGCAAACGGGCTACCATGATTTTTACCGGCGACAGGCTGGCACCCGGTTTGATGATAGCACCGGACAGGATGAGTCCATCAAACTCATCCTGATGATGTAGGGCGTAGGTGGTGGCAATAGTTCCTCCCATGCTGTGGCCAATGATGAAAATCTTGGCATCGGGATACATGCCACGTACCATATCGAAAAAAGACTTGAAGTCATCGAGATAGTACGAGAATTGCTCAACGTATCCTCGAAGACCTTCCGACTTGCCATGACCTTGGTAGTCGAAACTGCAGACGGTATACCCTCTGGGAACAAAGTAGTTAACCAGGTTCAAATAACGCCCGCTGTGTTCAGCCAGGCCGTGGGCCACCAGCAATACAGCCTTGGGCTCTCCGTCTGGCGACCAGTACTGGTAGTAGAGACTGAGGTTGCCGGATGCTTTGAACTTGCCTTCTATGTGCTTTTTGCTAATAGCTCTTCTCGTCATATATGCCAGTCAAGAGCTTGCTCATATCTAATATATAAACTACCCCATAGTGCCGGGCAAAAACATTACAATCTGGGGAAGAGCTATCATAAGCGCCAGGACAATGATATCTACCACAAAGAAGGGTATAATCCCCCGGAATATGTCCTCCATAGGGATATGTGGCGCTACTCCTTTAACTACATATACGTTGATTCCCACCGGAGGTGTTATCATGCCTATCTCAACGGTCTTGACCACACATACCCCAAACCAAATGGGGTCAAAGCCAAGCGACAGGATGATAGGTAGTACCACTGGTATACTAAGGATGAGCATACTTATCGGGTCTAAAAACATGCCTAATGCGATGTAAAATAGCATAATGACGCTGAGAACGATGTAGCGGTTTACCTCCAGACTGCCAATCCACTCTCCAATCGAATAGGGAAGTCGGCTCATGACTATGAAATGTCCAAAAATTGCCACCCCAGCCATGAGCAACAAAACCATGGCGGTGGTGCGACCCGTGTCCAGTAGCGATTCCTTCAGAGTAGTCCACTTTGCTATACTTCTTCTGGTTAAAAGCAAGACCAGTGCCACGAAGGCAGCAATACCCCCTGCCTCGGTCGGTGTGAATACACCCATATAGATGCCGCCAATAACCGTAGCCGCTATCACGCTGACACCCCATAATTGGGGGAGCGAACGCAGCCGTTCCCGCCAGGGATATGGAGCCGCTATACCACCGGTTAAGGAAGGGTCTCGCTTTACTCTGATATAAAGCATGATGCCAAAGAGAAGGGCGGTGAGAAAACCGGGTATGATGCCACCTATCAGCAGTCTGCCTATAGACACCTCAGCCATGATGCCATAGATTACCATGATACCGCTGGGTGGTATCATGGCGGCCAGTGTCCCGCTACCAGCAACTACCCCGGCCGCAAACCCGGGTTTATAATGTAGCCTTTCCATCTCAGGAAGAGAGAACTTACTGAAGATAGCGGCTGCAGCCGTGCTCAGACCACAGGCAGCACCAAAGGCAGCCTGGGCTATTACTGTTGCCAGAGCCAGCCCTCCGGGTATATGACCCACTAGCTTTTTGCCGGTTTCAAAGGCTTGCGTGGCTGCCCCGGCATAGAAGGCAAAATAGCCCATGATAATGAAAAGGGGAAGAACCGTCATGCCGTAAAAGGCTATCTTGGAGTACGGGATTAGGCCAGCAAAGGCAAAGGCGACATCTATCCCGGACAGGTACCAGAGGCCCAGAAAGCCAGCGAGAGCTCCCGCTAAGGCGACCGGCGTGCCGACCGCCAGGAAAACCATCAGCAGCGCTATCCCCAGCAATCCGACAATCTCACTTGGCATGATTTCCCCCCTCAGCTATCAGTAAGCGAATCTGCTGAGTGAGCTGAATACCAAGTCTGATACAGATTAGGCTAAAACCGTAAATAAGCACTATTTTGAAAGGCCAGGCCGGCCACTGAACAACTCCTGAGGTGACCAGGCCAATGCCGACAGCTTGTTGAGCCTCTACGATAGCCCGGTAAAAGATAACCACACATATGCTCAAAGATAGGAAGAGGGCGATTATTTCACTAAGATGGCGAGTCTTACCCCGCAACCTGTCCACCACAAACTCCATCCTGACATGTCCTTTATATTTTTGGCAATAAGCAATGGTGAAATAGGTGACGGGCACCATGGTTATTTCAGCTAGCTCGTAAGCCCCCACTATTGACTTCCCGGCTAGAGTCCTAAATACAACATCAGAAGTAACCAGCGCCATGAGAAACAGGATTGACCACACTCCGATGATGTTTGACCACCTCTCCAGCCAATCCAGGAAAGAGCCCAGGATTACTGACAATCTGCGCAATCTACTTACCCCACTCTTGTCTACGCTATAAATCGGTTGGACGAAATTTCCACAGTTTGTTCAGGGTGTTGAAAAATCACCCTATGAAAACTTCACATAGGTGCTAATGTAAGACATCAAGTCAATAAGCACCTGGCGTGCTAGCTCAAATTCTAATTACCTCAGAGCTAGCCGCCGATAAGCTCGGCGGCTAGCCTGATACCTTAATCCGGCTTCCAATTCAACGGGCAGTTACTTGGTATACTTGGCAGTTATGCTCCGGTAAGCATCCATAACCTCTCTCGCCGCCAATCCTTTGGCTTCCAGGTTCTTTACCCATTCTTCTAATACAGGTTCTACATAAAGGTCCTCGAACTTCTTTTGCTCAGCCGCCGGGAAGTCCATTACCGTTACACCGTTGGCTTCAAAGGCTTCAGCGCCTTTTTTCGCAAATTCAGCCTCTGCGTTAGCCAGAAATGGGGTCATATCACGTGCCACTTCCAGTATTGCTTTCTGGATAGAAGCCGGTAGACCATTGAAGGTACTCAGTTTTATGAAATACTGAGGGTGTTCCAAGCCTAGTATAAACTCAATCCTGTAGTTAAAGACCTCATATAGCTTGTAGCCCATTACGGTCGGTAGAGCAGATGCACTTCCCTCAACTACGCCTTTGGACACAGCGTCATAAAGTTCAGGCCAGGGCATAGTCACCGGGCCTGCTCCCATCAAGTTGAGTGCCTTGGCAATTCCACCAGCAGCAGAAAGCTTAAGCCCTTTCACATCGTCAAGGCTAGTCACAGGCTTGTCTACGGTGTATAAGCGATAAACGTCCGCTAGGTTATACGGGAACAGCCATTTGGCATCCCACTTGGCAGCTTCCATCTTCAAAGCCGTCAGCTCAGACATCTCAAAATATATCTTATGTCTTGTGGTTAAATCGGCAGAAGAAACCCAAGGCTGGATATAATAGTCGTTCAGGGGCGTTTTCGCCGGGTCAATGGAGCCTATCCAGGGAGAAATATCGAAGACCCCGGCCTTCAGGTTGTCCAGCTGGTCTCTGGCACCACCGAGTGCCCCTCCGTAATAATGTTCGAACTGTACCCTGCCACCTGTCCTCTCAGTAACTTGCTCAGCAAACCACATAGAGTGCTGGCTGGTTACATGTCGCTCAGGTAACCAGGCGCCGATTTTCAAGACAATAGGCTTTGGCGGCGGCGCTGGAGCCGGTACTGGTGCTGGAGCCGGTGCCGGTGC
>SDBT01021376.1_pt1 | contig 10120 bp, 16 predicted proteins | sample 2277101 | NCBI WGS metagenome assembly SDBT01 (sample SAMN10404973, study PRJNA504765) | marine sediment metagenome | isolation source: marine sediment core GS10_PC15, 103 cmbsf | place: Arctic Ocean: Southern Knipovich Ridge | collected 2010
GGCGTAGACCCGCTGGCCAGGAGACTTACAGGCGTACAGAATGGGAATAACTGAGGAGGCTTGATATGGTCTGGATAGTTATCTGCGGTATTCTAGGTGGCATGGCAGGGGCAGCAGTTATCTGGGGTTTTGATTGGCTGTCTCGCCGTATATTCAGGTGAGCTATGAGCTGTCAATGCGGAGGCTGTGAGGAGTATCTAACCGAAGGGAGGCTGACGATGGTGATTATAGATGACGATTGTAGGCGCTATGTTCCGGGCATGTATAAGAGCATTGCTCGTCGTATCTGGCTGGCGGAGAATAAGCCGAAGGAGGTTAGGGGCGACACTGCGGATGACGAAGAAACTCTACTCACTCGAGGCGTATATCCGTAAAGGAGGCTTGATATGAGATGGAGAAATGTCGAGAAAGCCGTACCTAAAGAGCCAGTCCCTGCCGACTGGAAGCGATGGTTTGCGTGGTATCCCGTGCAGCTAGATGAGCCAGCCACTTGTAAAGGGCCGTGGATATGGTTGGAATATGTAGAGCGTAGGCGGGTCCATGTCGGGACGATGCTCTCAGGCACAGCGCATCCCTACTTCTACCGGGATATACCTAAACCGCCGCTCGCAGAGAAATGCGGTAGGCCGATTCGCTACGGCAGTCGAGTATCCTATTGCAACTTATCGTATGACCATAAGGGCGATTGCGGCTACGTTGTATCCTTCAGAGACGGTAAGAGGGTAGCTGTGGAACCAAAGGAGGCTGAAAATGTTTAGTACAGAAGAGAAGCAGAAGATAGCGGCTGGTCTTGAGAAGATACTGCTGGACCTGAATCATCCCGAAATGCCGCAGGAGCAGCCTACTTTCCGTTTGCATGTATACGGCAGCTCTGATATGTCATGGGCAGACATAATCCCTAACTGGGAGGTCGCTTCGATAATTCGCTTGACAGAAGGAGGCTAAGGATGGGTAAGAAAAAGAGTCGCTATGGAGGTCAGGTGTACAGTAGGGAGGAATGGGAACGCGCTGGACAAAAGGAGGCCGAAGCTGATACCATGACTAACGGCGTTTGATTATTACTATGGGCAGGCGTTGTCAGCTTTGATGAGAAGCGTGGAATCTCCAGCGACCCACCCGGCGTGGATAGCAGAGAGGGCTTTTTGTATAGCTGATGAAGCCGCTAAGCTGGCAGACGAGCGGACGCAAAGGCTAGAAGCAGATTCTACGGAAGTAGAAGACCCAGAAGTAATATCGCTCTGTGGTAGGAGCTGGGACGTAGAAGGCAAGACGAGGCATTGCTGCCTGCAGCTTGGGCATCAGGGCGCTTGTGCCTGGCAATAATAGTCCTTGACAACCAGCGGCTAAGTCGCTATAAGAGCAAACCATGACCCTGCAGCGGCGTTGCTGACAGACCAAACGCTGAGAGCAAAAGACTAACGTATAAAGCCGCGTGCGTTAGAGTCTCAAGAACGAATGCGGCTGCCACGGGCATATCAATAAGTCCCGGTGAGTCGGTGGAACTCCGGCCTGTAGGGTCATAACATAACGGAGGCCATGCAAAGGCAGTCTATTGACTCAAGCACTGGCAGAGCAGCAGACGGAAACAGCTAGGAAGCGAATCCAACTGCACGATGGGCAAACGGCTGTATTCCAGACCGATGCCCGCTTTATCGCTCTAATCGCAGGTACAGGGGGTGGCAAGACCTTCACGGGACCATACTGGCTATCCAAAGAAATAGCTAAGAATCCGCAGGGAATCTTCGGCGTAGGCTCTCCTACCTACAAGATGCTGCATCGGACTACCGCTCCTGAGCTGATAAACGCATTCAAGGGTACTACGCTTGAGGGGGAGTACAAAGCTAGTGCCGGTGAGTATCATCTGCCTACAGGGGGTATTATCTACCTATGCAGTACGGAAGTCCCCGATCACGTCGAGGGTGGGCAGTACGACGCCTGGTGGCTCGATGAAGCTGGGCAGATGAAGGCATGGCTCTGGACGGTCATACAGGCACGGCTAGGCTTCAAGCAAGGCCGATGCCTATTCACTACTACCCCCTACGGCTTGAACTGGCTCTATAAGGAAATATACTGTGAGGCAAAGAAGGGCGATCCCGACTACTTCGTAAGCCAATTCCCCAGCACTATGAATCCAGGCTATCCTCAAGCGGAGTACGACCGGGTAGTCAGAACGATGGACGAGCGGACTGTGGCTATGCGATACCGTGGCGAGTTCCGTAAGATGGCTGGCCTGGTATGGCCCGGTATGGATGGCTGGGTATGCCAGCTTGACGAGATCACAGCAGCCCATTCAGCAGCCCTGGATGAGCCTGAGTCTGTACGCTGGGTAGGCGGGATAGACTGGGGCTATAATAATCCCTTCGTCGCTCTGAGTGCGTTCGTAGATGCAGACGATGTAATGTGGGTATACCGTGAGCGATGCAGGACCGAGACTCTACTGAAAGACCATGCCCCCAGCCTGGATAAGCTGACTACGTACTACGCCGACCCTAGCGGGAAGCAGTGGATTGAAGAATTGATTGCCCTGGGTATTACTACCCAAGGGGCTATCAATGATGTAGCAATGGGTATCGAGCGGGTGACTGAGCGGGGTAAGACTGGCAGGCTGAAGATAAGCCCGGAATGCAGGAACCTGATAAGCGAATCTGAAACGTACCGATACAAAGAGAATACCGATAAGCCGGTGAAGGAGAATGACCATTGCGTAGACGGCCTACGGTATGTGGTAATGGGCGTAGACGGTAAGGCAGAGCCGAAGGTTATCAGCCTGAACTACGCAGACGATACAGAGGAAGATATAATGCTCAGCGATAACCCGAACGTCTGGAGGAGCTACTAATATGAGCGAAGAATACCATGTCCATGTTTATAGAGTTACGGATATGATTGAAGAAGCCATAGATGCGAGCGATGCAGCCCAGGCTCAGGCGAAGGCTTTGGCAATCGCAACTGAGCGGCCAATTTGGCATCCGTCTGATTGTAGTTACATAGCGATTCCTTTTCCGGTCATGCAGGTAGCCGGGACATCTACAGCAGCAGTAACGGGGACTACCCCCGCCCAAGCACTCCGCGATGTGCTGGAGATGATCGAGGAGGAAGCGATAAAGGCTAAAGGCTGCATCTATCCTGAAATAACGGGAGCGATGACGCCGGGGGATGTGCCGCGAGAAAAGATTAGGGTTGACCTGGATGTATGCTACTACGACGCCTTGAAGGCTAGGCTGGAGGCCGTGCTGAAGGAGACAACGCAATGGGTGCAATAACATCAGTCATCGGGCGGTTCGGCTCCTGGCTTGCGGAGAAGGCTGACGTACCGCCGCGTGTATCGGATATGCTCAATACGGAATTACAGCCGTGGGATTCTACCTGGGGTATGTCGCCCGGGGGGAGCCAGAGGCAGCGGCTCAACTACGATCAGCTAATCCAACGCTATACATCATGGGTCTACGCCTGCGCTAATAAGAACGCCGTTGCAGTAGCTCAGATACCGCTCAGGCTCTACGGTAAGAAGCGAAGCACGGGTACTAAGTTCATCGTAGCCAGTAAGCCAGTACCGAAGGAAAAGAAAGACTGGCTATTCAAGCAGCCGCAGCTAATGAGTAAGCTCGCAGACGCAGCAGATATAGAGGAGATTATAGAGCATCCCTTCATCGACCTTATGCAGAACGTCAATCCGTACATGAATCAGTTCGAGCTGCTGGAATACTGGACGCTCTACCAGGAGCTTACGGGTAATAGCTATACGCTCATAGTCAAGAACGGACTAGGTACTCCGCAGGAACTATGGGTATTACAGCCGCAGAAGATGAAGATAGTGCCTGATAAGCAGACCTATATCAAGGGCTACATCTACGGGCGGGACCGCTCTAAGGCAGTAGCATTCGACCCTGAAGAAATCATACACATGAAGTATGCTAACCCGCAGAATACCTACTACGGGCTAGGGCCTTTATCCGCTGCTGCTGTAGCCGCCGATGCAGGCACGGAGATGAATCTATATGAGTATAGCCTACTGAAGAACAACGCTATGCCAGCAACGGCTCTGAAGACTGAGCAGGCTATGGGTCCGGACCAGATCAAGCGGCTCCAGAAGGAATGGAACAGCGCCTACAGAGGGTCGGTGAAGTCAACACGGTTAGCTGTATTCGCCGGTGGATTAGAGCCCGTGAAGATTGCCCTAACCCCTAAAGAGATGGGCTACCTTACCGGGCGCAAGATTACTACTGAGGAGATAGCAGCTATCTTCGGCGTGCCTATGAGTAAGCTGAAGGTAGGCGATATAGCAAAGGCCCCGGTAGGTGGAATGTACCACGGCAATATAACCTACCAACGAGACACCGTACAGCCGAAGCTACGCAGGATAGAGCAGAAGATCAACGAGCAGCTAATGCCAATGTACGACCCTAAGCTATTCGTAGCCTTCGATAGCCCGGTAGGTGAGGATAAAGAGTTCAGACTCAAAGAGCGTGAGGCTAATCTACGCATGGGATATAGCAGTATAAACCAAGAGCGGCTGCGTGATAATCAGGAACCGATAGACGGTGGCGATGCTCCGCTGGTTCCCATGAATCTCGTACCGCTAGGTACTGATTCCTTCTCTCCTTCTCTCTCAGGGGGTGGGGCTACTGAGTCGTACAGCCCCGCCCCTGTTTATTCTAGGTTTCTCAATCCTGATAGTCTACCAAGGCCGAAGGACTCGCTTGCCGGTATCCTCCGTGCTACGCTCAAGCGGCAGAAGGCAGAGGTAGCACGCGGAATGCCTAAGAGTATCGAAGCGGAGACGAAGAAGAAAGGCGACCCCGCTTGGCTGCTCAATGAGGATAAGTGGAATAAAGAGCTGGCCCGATTCAGTAAGACTGATATGGCAAGGCTGGTAGATGCAGGTGGTAAGCGTGGTATGCGTCAGCTTGCTATGGGCCTTACCTTCGATGTAGACTCCCCCGAGACTCAAGCATTCGTAAAGAAGCACAGCTTTAAGTTTGCCGAGGCGGTCAATAAGGAAACCAACGAGAAGCTACGCCTACACTTCGCCCAGGGGTTAGCAGCGGGTGAGACTACTACGGAGATACGCAAGCGGGTATTGGATAACGTATTCGGCTCCCAGATAACCAGGAACCGTGCGGAGATGATTGCCCGTACTGAATCCGCAAGAGCTATGATGGCAGGTACTGAAGAAGCCTGGAAGTCTGCTGAGGTAGTTACCGGCAAAGAATGGAACGGTGCTAGTGATATGTGTGAGTTCTGCCAGGCGATGAATAACAAGTTTGGGCCGGGTACAGGCGGCGTATCGCTAGGCGGTACTTTCGTAAAGCAGGGGACTACGGTAACAGGCGTAGACGGCGGTACGCTAGGTACGGACTACGGAGCTATTCCATATCCGCCAATCCATCCGAACTGTCGGTGCGACCTGATACCAGTAATTGAGGAGGCGTAAGATGAATAAGACAGATACCACAGGCCGAATCCCGAAGGGACGGACGGTTCTATCGAATCGGACAGCGGGGCACGTATGGCTTTATTACGCACCGAGGCCACCAATGCTCAGCGAGACTTCTACCATTGTTGAGCTAGATGAGATTTCAAAGGAGGCATGATATGCTGAGTCTAAGGCAGTATGGCGTAATAGCAATGTCTAAAACTACTGAGTGGTTTGTGGGAAAGATAAGGCAAGCAATCAATGACAAGAGCTACTGGCGGGAAAGATTTTGGCTGAGGCTATGGTGGTGTATTCTTTGTAGATACGAGGAAACTGTAATTTTATTTTACGGCTGGGATGATTGCCGTAAAGACGTAAAAGTCATAAGGGCTGGCAAGAAGAGTTCTATTGACTGGTAAAGGAGGCATGATATGGCCGGATGGAATGGAAGAAGCAAACATCCTATACCAGTCCCCATGGCGGTATCTAAGAATGAGACATTGAAAGAACAATGGACTAGCGTAGCCGAGGCCGGTTATGAGCAGGCCCTCCGTGATGTGCTGGGGATGATTGCGAAGGAAATAAAATACGAAGCGCGCGAGGGGGCCGAGCAAAACCTATATGCGATTTGTCGCTACACGGCCCTAGCCACCAAGCTAGAGGCGAAGATAAAGGAGCAAACTAATGCCTGATGGAATATCACAAGAATGCATTGTGCCGTTTAGCCTTGTGTATCGAGGAAACAGTTATATTCTATTAGAAGAAGCCTTGCGCCTCATTGAGGCCAAGAAAGTGAACCAGAATTTTAGCGGTGGAAGAGCTGATTATACCTGCGATGCAGAGGGGCTTACTGCTGCACTTACAAAACTGTACGCAGTGAGTGTAGACAGTTCGACAAAGGAGACTTGATATGAGTCGAAGAGGTGGCAAGAAGTGGTTGCTGGAACAGATGCGAAGCAGCTTACACGAAATAGAATACGCTCTCAAAAAGAAACCAGCCGGAGATAAAAACGCCTACGCTCGCGACCTCCGCGATGTGCTGGGGATGATTGATCGTGACCCTATTGCTCATGCTCTCGCTATCAAGAGCAAGCTAGAATCTATGCTAAGGGAGATAACTAATGAATGAGATAATCACAGAGCGAATACCACTGGGCGATCTTGACGCTTCCAGGGCTGACGAGCTGGGTAAGGAGCTTGACCGCAAGCCTTCGGAGCTGCAGTTCGTCCGCAAGGGCTTCGTAGTCGAATCCAAAGGTACTGACGACGAAGAACGCTCTAGCACCGAGCTTATCAATACGGCAGACATCGATAGGGATAATGAGATACTGCTGCCCAAGGGAGCGGTGCTTACTCACTACAAGAAGAATCCCCAGGTGCTCTGGGCGCACGATTACCAGCAGCCGCCTATAGGCCGCTCTGCCTGGGTCAAGAAGGACGGGGCCAGTAAGGGCCTACTGGCTAAGACTATCTACGCGGCTACGGACTTCGCAGAGGAGATATGGTCCCTGGTCAAGGGCGGCTTCCTGCCAGCTAGGTCAGTGGGCTTTATCCCCATCGAGAGCCACGAGCCAGACGATAAGGAGATAGCCCGCCATCCCGAGAGGGCAGGAGCTAGAAGGATATACGATAAGTGGGAGCTGCTGGAGTACAGCGTAGTACCCGTACCTAGCAACCGACAGGCTCTACAGGTGGCGATAGGTAAGTCGATAGTCCTGAGTGTTGGGCTACAGGAGCAGCTTGGTCTCGAGCCAGCAGTCAGGATTAGCCGTGATGAACTCATGGCCTCCAATGCGCTCAAGGAAGCTCGTGATCTCCTGGATGGTGAGCTTCTATATGATGGTAGCTCTGAGCCCGAGCAAAAAAAGACTGAGCTGATAAAGCTGCCTAGCAGGGTCAATAAGGTCATTCTCGTACCTAAAGTGCTGCGGGTAATATCAATCCCAGATAATATCCTTGACAGTGGGAGAAAAGTTGCTAGGGTAGTAACGACGGAGATTGAGAGATTGAAAGGCCGTATCTAACGGCCTGAGCGTTTGTTGATGCTGGGCTGGGGACATCAGGCGAAAGCTCACCTGGAGATAGCAGGGCCGCACAAGCCTGGAGCTATCAGGGTGGCCGAAGCTGGAGACTGTCAGGCTCTCTAAGTGCCGACTGTTTCTAATTCGGAGGTGAGCAACCATGCAAATTATACTAGCAAAAGACTGGACCGATGGCGATAAGACCTACACCCAGGGGACCATCCTGGATGTGGACGAATCCGTTGCCAGGGAATTGACCTGGGACGATACTGCAAAGAAGTACAAGGGCACGGAGCTGGTCGATAAGACCGAGAAGGGTGAGCCGAACACTGAAGGCTACGCCCTCCAGCTTACCGACGCCCAGATGAAGACGATCATCAAAGAGTCCGTTATCCAAGCGGTGGAATCAGCTACCGGCAAGAGCAAGGAAAGCCGGCAGCATGAGAGCGACGAAGCCTTTGCCACAACGGGCGGGTTCAAGAACTTCGGGCATTTCCTTCACGATATGTACAGAGCTGGCCCAGGCGGAGTCAACGCCTCAGAGACTATGACCAAGTGGCTGGGCCACTGCAAGCCTACCATGCAAGAGGGCGACGATGAGCAGGGCGGGTATCTCGTACCTACCGAGTTCATGGCTACCCTGCTGGAGAAGCAGCAGGAAACTGCTATCATCCGCAGCCGAGCTACATTCATTCCCATGCAGACGAACTCGATTCATATTCCTTACGTTGCTGAGTCTACGCGCGTCGGCTCGCTATTCGGTGGAATCATAATCTACCGGCCCGGCGAAGGTGTCGAGAAAACTGCCAGTAAGCCCAAGCTCGGTAGACTCCAGTTGACTCTCAAGAAACTGGTTGGCCTCGTGGATATTACCGACGAGCTGCTTGAAGATAGCCCGATCTCCATTGCCCCGCTTATCAATCGCCAGTTTGGCCAGGCGATCAACTTCACCGAAGAAGAGGACTTCCTGAACGGTACTGGCGTAGGCCAGGCTCTTGGTATCATCCCTTCAGGTGCTTTAGTAACCCAGGCTAAAGAAGGCGGCCAGGCTGCGAACACTATCGTCTACGCGAATATCGTCAAGATGTTCTCACGCCTGCATCCCCCAAGTGTCGGCAATGCTATCTGGATGGCTAACATGGGTGCCTTCCCGCAACTAGCCCAGTTGAATCTTGCCGTAGGCACGGGCGGCTCTGCCGTCTGGCTTCCGACTACTGGTTTAGCTGGTGCGCCTAATGGCACCCTGATGGGTCTGCCTCTGGTTCTTACAGAGCATTGCCAGGCTCTCGGTACTGTTGGTGATATTGTCCTGTGCGATTGGAGCCAGTATCTTATCGGCGGCAAGGCCGGCGGCGGGATTCAGACTGCTTCGAGTATGCACCTGTACTTCGATTACGATAAGACGGTCTACCGCTTCGTGCTGCGTTACGATGGCCAGCCGTGGTGGCGGACTCCTCTTACTCCGAAGCATGGTGGCGCTACCCAGACGATGAGTCCGTTTGTGGCCGTGGCGACGCGGGCATAACTAACCGGGCGATAATGCCCAGGAGGATTACTAATGGCTGATTTACAAGCGTTGGAAAAAAATGTTGCTGTAGTTCATATCTTCAGTGCTGTGGATATAAACGGCGGTGCGGTTACTGGTGACTATATCCACATGAAGAATTATGACTCGATTCTGTACGTCATCAACGCTGGGGCGTTAGCCGCTAATCTGGTGGTTACGGTTACGCAGTGTACTGAGGACGCGGATGCAGGAACTGACGATAAGGCTATCGGTACTGGCAAGGCTGTTACTTTCACTAATGGCACCGATGAAGATACTACGCAGACCATCCAGATAGACGCTGCGGAGATGGATTCGGTCAACGGATTTGTCTGGCTGCAAGTTCTTACTGGTGCGCCTGCGAGTATTACTATCGCTTCCTGCGATGCTCTGTGCTACCGGGCCAGGTATGCCGAGGCAACCATGCCAAGTGCTATCACTTAGTAGGTGATGTATGGAAGCTGGCACTAGAAACAAGATGATGACGAGATCGAAGAATAAGGCATTAGCTTCGGCTAGGCGGAGAGAGAGGCTTCGTAAGAAACGGGCCGCTTCGCTGAGTCGGACCTAACTAAACGAAAGGAGGTTCGGAGCTATGCCTGGAGCAAGTAGCGTAACAAGAACTAAGTGTCGATGGACGCACGGAGTACAAATCTTTTACAATGGCGTGACTAATGAGACGGTACGCGCTATGGCCCCTTACTGGTTCAAGGATGATTTTACTGGGCTTGTCGGTCAGGTAACTGCCGCTGATGTTAGCCTAACCTGGACTCCGATTGACGTATCAGCGGCTGGCAATACCACACCGCTCATACTGCCTGGAACCGCCGCTACAGGTGCTACGGGCATTGTCAATCTACTCATGGACAGCGGGCAGAACGAAGCTCAAGATAGCGGTATCTACTGGAACGATCAGACCCCACTCAATCCCTACAACGATTTGCAGATAGAGTTTAGGCTGGCCTTGGTAGATGCCATTGGCGGCAACACTACGGCCATGTGGGGTGTCGAGGGTGCGCACAATGCAGATGGCGATACCGTAGCTGAGTCCGCGTGGTTTAGAGTAACTGGCGATCAGGTACTGCTTACAGAGTCAGACGATACGACTAACGACGAAAGCAATACATCGACCATTAC
>SDBT01021377.1_pt1 | contig 10120 bp, 11 predicted proteins | sample 2277101 | NCBI WGS metagenome assembly SDBT01 (sample SAMN10404973, study PRJNA504765) | marine sediment metagenome | isolation source: marine sediment core GS10_PC15, 103 cmbsf | place: Arctic Ocean: Southern Knipovich Ridge | collected 2010
CATTCTCCTTTTCGGTATGACTGTCGTGGCATACCTCCACTTCAACAACGTGAGCAATTGGCACCCTTGCCCCCGTTGAGGCGGGTCTCTGTGATGCGGTGGTAGAGACCTGGTTACTGTCTTCGGGATTTATGCCTCATCTTAATCCCATGTAGACCACGCTGCCTGTATCAGGAATGGTCCGCTATCTTCCTGACTTTGCCAACCTAAGTTCTTGATCAACTCTTTTTATGCATCTGTCTACAACGTCATTGAGAATAGGCAAGACATCTGGGTCGTTCCCTATGGCTTCGTCAAGAAGTGACAGCCTCTCAATTCGCTTGGCTTTTATCTGTTTGACCTTGTCGATTCCCGTCGGAGTCAGCTCAACTAAGTGTACTCTCTCGTCCTCGACGCCGAATCGTTTCTCCACAAGACCCATTGTCCTGAATTTCTTGACGTCACCAGAAATCGTGCTCTGACGTACTTCTGGATAAACATATGTGCGCAACTCCGCTATGTTCATCGGACCTTTGGAACCCAAGAGCTCAAGCAACACGAGTTCTCGATCTTTCAGGTCTTCCAAGCCGGCTTCTGCCTCCTGAATGGCCTTATAGTAGCGCATCTTCACGCTGAGTTCTCCGATCTTATGTAGCAGTTCTTTCGTCAATTGTTTCCTCCTGTCCGAACGTATTTTTTTCTGCGAAACTTAACATATTGATATAACCCTGTCAAGGCATTTCCATCAATTTCTGATATAATTAGTGTTCTGCATATATCGGGAACTAATATGGTCTTATGGAGCTCGCCAAGCGAAATGTCAGGTAAGTATCTATAGTTCCAACAAAAACGTGATTCAACCCCCTGCCGTTGCAGGGTGGTGACATACCGTCCAACTGCTGACGTACAGATGAAGTCAATTAGGACAGTCGTAAAACCTGAGCAGTTGCTTTGGGAGCAGGAAGTCGGAGGTTCAAACCAACAACAGCTTTTTTTGTGCCCAAGAAGTTGGGAAATGTTAGGCAAATTTAGGATTTTTGAGATAAGGCGGGCACAAAATAGGCACAGGGAGTGGCGCTTATTCTGGTTGCTCTGGAAGCCATTTATGATATGAACCTGTTATGTTGACTTCTCTAATATTGAAGATAATGGGAAGTTACATTGGAAAATTCTCGGGTCCAAATATCCGAAGGTTTGGCAAGAAGCTCGAAAATCAGTTGTCAGCTTATAGCCGCTAACCAATTGTGAAGTTAGCTGTCGTCCAATAGTGGCAACAAATGAGGTGAGAAATGCCAGTATCCAAAGTTAAACCGGCAAGAGCAGCACGTTCTGCGGTCATAAGGTTCAACAACTGGATTTGTAATAACGTAGACAAGCCCGTGCAGGATAAGATCGGGTTTCGACCTGCCCAACTTGAAGATACAATCGCAGATCTGAAGGAGCTGATGTCAATACTGGCCAATAAGCCTACCGCCAATGTGGAATCAGGCTTTCTGCCACTTCTCAAGCGAGCAATCATTCACGAAAGACGCGATCAGGCTTTCGACATAGAGAGGCGCAGCGGATTCACATTCAATCATGAGATCAGAACAAGACTCAAAGAAAGCCTAAAGCCCCTATCAACCCTAATGAGGCAAAAGTGGTTCGCAAGCACCACCGTTGCTGGCTGTCCGAGACTCACAGATTTTCTCTCTATCCAGGTCGCTGAGGATATTCTCAGAAAAAACCGGATCATCCAACTCCCCGACAGAGTTCCTGATGAGAAATTCCGTATCTTGAACGCGCCGTCTCTATTCCATCCTGACATGAACTATTACCGCGCCACATGTGAACTCAGGGGCCGACCATTCTCCGTCGCCTATGTGGATATTGATGACTTCAAGCAGTTCAATAGCGAATTTAGCGAACCTATAGTTGATAGGGACGTACTCCCAAGATTCATGAGTTCTCTTGAGGCCCATCTCTATTCACATGGGAGTGCCTATCGATATGGCGGTGACGAATACGCAATCCTTCTTCCCAACATGTCCGGTTCTCAAGCCACCGGTGTTCTTACTGACTTTCAGGTCACCCTTCAAGATTTGAAGTACTTCCAGATTGAAAGGCGCATCCAGGTCTCAATAGGAGTCGTTGAGGTACGTGAGGATTCATTTCTGACTAACCACGAGATCGAGCAAGGTGCGGCGCAGGCAAAAAAGTTTGCGAAGAAGAAGGGGAAGAACCGCATAGCCATGTATCAAAGGCAGAGCTGTGCGGTCAAAGACCTCTACATTCTGAAGACTCGCTGAATCGGCTCAATTAGGTCGTTATCCAACTTACGCATACTGCTATTTATCTCGAATAAGGTCAGATTCAAGGTAATGCCATATTATCTCCAATTCTGGTCAGCCCCAGAAACTTATGATATGAACCTACTATCTTGACTTCCCTAATATTGAAGATAATGGGAAGGAATCCTGAAAATCTCTGGGCTTCAAATATCTAAAGGTTTGGGCATGCAGAAGGAGGCAGTCTGTGTTTGCTGTTTTATACAGACTGTATAATCATTGTTACATGGGCTAAACTATGTATAAAGACATTGAAAAGATTATGGAGGAGCTCGCAAAAGGCTCTGATCGAATAATTGTTAATCCTGGTGATCTTAAGAAATTAAAGAGCCATGGAATCCCTTTTGATATTATACCTTCTCCAACCATAGGTGAACTTTTCGATCAAAGAAAAGAAAAAGCACATGCGATCGCACCATATCTGCCAAGTCTACCACAAAGATTACCCCCGGTAGTACAGGCTCTCTATCAGGAGATTAGGGAATGTATTTTTTTTGGGCTGAATGGTGCTGCAATCACAATGTCATCGATTCTAATTGAGTATGTTATTAAGCACACTACATATGTCTTTGAAGCCGGGGGATATGAGAACACAGATCCACAGAAGTGGGATGAATTTGAAAATATGGAACTTGCAAAAGCGATTAATCGTGCAGAAAGAGCGGGTTTAATAGATTCAAGGATGGCAAAAAGACTTCACTCGTTCAGAGAAACGATTAGGAATCCATATAGTCACTACAACATCAAAAAAATTACAAAGAATGTTGTTGCCAAGAATGTAAAACGGGGCGATATAAATACTGGTGATGTTAAAGAGATGGATGTTGACGCAAAAGACAGTCCAATGATTCAGGCTCAGTCCAAACCATTCATGGACGAGCATCATGTTTTGCCCGTCTTTCATTTTGCTGACGAAATAGTTAAGTACCTCTTGCCCAAGATAATAAAGGACCATGTAACCAGTCAGTCCACCTGACCGGTGTTTCGCTGCGCTTCACACCGGCCGGTGACTTCTTCGTTAGGTTTATTCCGAAAGACATCATGAAAGGACAGTCTTATGTCTCCTGAAACATTAGCATTAGTTAAATCGATCATACCTGTTATATCAGCCATTCTTGGAACTGTTGTTGGTGTTGCAGGTACGATATTCGTCACTTTGATTAACAAAAGATCTGAAGAGAAAAAGCACCTTAACTCTCTTTCATTTAATGCTGGTATTGCAAATTTCGAACAAGCGATAAAGACAGCAATTGCTCAGAAAGGCAGGGTTTCGGTTCTTCCATTAGACTTATTCATACTAAATATGAAATACCTATCTGACATAATTCAGAAGAAAAATATCGGAAAAGAGGACCTCAAGAAACTTGTATTAGAGAAACAACAAATTGTCGAAGATTTAGCAGCTGCATTAGAGGAGTCAACAAAGAAAGCTCAAGAATCTACCAAGGCGGATGAACCAGACGGGGGTAAATAGACGGTTTTCTTTAAGCCTCATGATGTTTCTCGAAGCATTAGACCCGCTGGTTATCCGCACCATTACCAACTTTCACTTTCTGCTATCATGAATCAGGTCAAATTTACGATACTGCCATAGTATCTCTCTTTCTGCCCATCCTCAAAATCTTATGATATGATTCTGCTATGTTTTCTTGTCCAGGAAGTTGGAAAATGTTAGGTCGTTTTAGGATGCTGGAAACAGGTTGAGCACAGAATAGGCGCAGAAAAAGCTGGAGGATAGGCTTCCGGAGCTGACAAGGCCGGGATCTCCACTACCGGCCTTCCTCCAAACCCCATAGTGGAGCTATTGCCGGTGGAGGGCAATCATGAAACCCGCAGGATCTGAAGATGCAATTAATCCTGATGTAGCCTATGAATACTGTGTCAGCGAACTTCCTAAAAAGGCCAACCTTAAATTCGGAGCCATCACAAAAAAAGTCGAAGACCTATATGGAGAAGAAACCAAACACGGCCTTATAGTTGCGTTATCCTGGTTGCTCGTCTTTAGGGACGCCGGACTGTTACGTCCTCTTGGCGGTGACAAAGCACTTCATAAGATGACAGAGAGCCTCCGAGCTAAACGCAACCGTCAAAAGAAAGCCATCGACAGATGTGTAGATGAGATAAAGACCCACCTGAAGGAAGACCCTGTTGACGAATTGTTTAAGGATTGGTTGGTTGGCATCAAAGTAAAAGCGAAGTGGAACGTGGACAATGACTACCGGCGACAATTGAGTCAGGCAAGGCGGACTTGTCTTTCATACTATTCCCCATTTCGTGGATCCAAGATGAATAGACCTTTGAATAATTTTGTTTGGAAGGCCACGAAACTTCTTGATAGGCCAGGGATTCAGTCCGCTAATGCAAGGCGAAACTTAGTGCTTCGTCTATTGAAACTTTACGAAATCAAGAATACTCAAGGCAACGATTACACCCCCCGCAACATTGAGCGTATTGAAAAGCTTGGTCAGCCCCACCCGAAATCTGCAGTTAAATCCCAAGCCCCTGAAAAGTAGCGAGTCCCGATCTTCAATTTATTCCCTGGCATAGCCCCCCTTATGTTTCCCGTTGGGGGTGTACGCCTTTTCCGTACACCCCAATAATGTAATATCTGTAGTTATGTCAATAACTTATGCTTGACATCCGCTTTGAATGTGGTATGGTGCCATCGAGAATCGCGGAAAAATCCCGAAATCCTAACAGAACATTTTTACCGCATCTAAGGAGGCAATAATGATTTCAAACTTGAAGCTTCAGAGAATACAGCGCGAGATTACCCAAATTGATCTCTGGATGAGCACAGGGATTCCTCAATGGCGAATCTCGCTGATTGAGCGCGGCATCAGGCCAAAGCCTGAAGAAGCTGAGGGAATTTCCAAGGCATTGGATGTTCCGGTTGATGAGATCTGGCCGGCTGAAGAACAGACGAGCTCCAAAGAAGTGTGATTTGTTTGAGAGAGAGGATCAGTTGAGCGATGGCACCAAACGGTGGGGTGGACATGTCCAACTACCCACAATTCTTGTTTTCTCCCTAAGTCCGGCTGAGGAGAAGGTGTATTCCGTGATACGCAGTCATTGGAATAGCGTGAATCACAAATGCTATCCCCGAACTGACACGATAGCCAGCAAAGCAAAAATGTCCGAGCGAAACGTCAGTACAATTCGCAATAACCTTAAACAACTGGGAATATTGAAATGGTCAGGGGGGAGAGGACGGGGAAATGTCTGCAATTACGAATTTCCCCTGCAAGAAGGCACGATTGAAGAAAAGATAGAAATCGTTGAAGGGCTAAAAAGAAGAAGCAGGGTTCCCTTTTTAGGGAATCCCAAAAAAGACGAAATCTCAGACACTAAAAGGGGAAGTATGGTTCCGCGCATGATGACCCCTGAAAACCATCCGAAGACGCCTGTGGGACAAGGGTTTGAGTCATCTCAAAAAGGGGAAGGCTCAGCCTCTCTAACTAAGAACTATATTAAGAAAGAACTAAAGGCCGGGGCTTCACTCGACAACGGCCAGGGCTGCCCGCCTTTGGAAGGGCGGCAGCCTGGCCTTAAAGCGTCGGTCCAAAAGAAGGCGGCTGAGAGGCTGTTGATGGGGTTTAACGGGCGGGAACCCGAGCCAAGTGAGGTTGCCAGGGTGCAACGATTACTTCAACGGGGGCTGGGAAGTCGCCAAATAATGAACATCTTGAAAACGACCCCTCGGGCTGCTGATGGAACTCTTGGACGTTAACGATGTGCGAAAAATGTTCAATTTGAAACGGAACTCTACAAAGGAAAGGCGCTTGATTGGCGACGCCGTAACCGCGCCCGCCCGCGCGCGCGAGCAGCGAGCAATTGATTAACTTCAAACACGGGCACAACTTAGGCACACCGCTTTGAAACGCATTGGAAGCATTGAGAAAAAACCGGCGCAACGGATTCGTAATCCAGTGCGCTCTCGCCTCCTCACGCTCAAAGAAGCCAGTGAGGTATTGGGCCTCAGCTTGTGGAGCATAAGGGAAAGGGTGTGGCAGGGTCATTTGCCGGTAGTGCGCTTCCCTGGAGGAAGAAAGATGTTTATCGACACGGCAGACCTCGAGCAGTTCATTGAAAGGAACAAGTCCACCATCAGATGAGAGGGGACAGAACAGCCGTCCGCCTTAGGACAAAGCAGGACAAAGAACAGATATGGAACGCGCGCCCCCGCGCGTACCCTGCATCTGGACCGGTAGGTAGGCGATCCCCAAGATCGGGAAGTCCGGGATTACCTCCCCTATCCCGGTATCGTATATGCTTTTGTCGTATAATTTATGAAATTCTGAAACACCCCCCGGCCTTTGTGTGCGGCTGAAAATTTCAAAAAAATTTTCAGATACCCCCTTGCAAAAGGAGGAACCTGATTGATTGGTAATACAGAGCTACCTACGGTCTGCATTTGGTGCAATAGAGCTGAACCTTGCAAGCATTACAAACCAAGCAGGGGTGCAGATTTCATCTGTAGTGGGTGTACGATGATGCTCTCAAGTCTTAGTCAGGATGGACTACAAGAGTTGAGAGGGCGGTGTGAGGCCAAAGAATATCATCTCAGGCTTGAGGCGCTAAAATCATTCATAGGAGAGTTGGAATATGTCCCAAAAACCAGAAAAGATAGATCAAATATGGTCCGAAAAGGACCTTTGCGCTCGGCTCGACCTCCCCATTACTAAGTCAGGGCGAAGCAGACAGCTTTCCAATTGGGTCAGGGGTGGCATGCGCTATGTTGACAAGTCAGGCCGAAGGTATTTTTTTGAGCAGGATGTCATTGAGTATTTGTGGAGTAGGTACAATAGGCATGAGGCCGAGTAGCTAACATGGGTCCCGATACCCTTTCAGGGGTGCTTCGTGGGTGTTTCAGGCCCCCTTTATTTTGAACCTATAGTTAGGCCTTTCTTACCATAATCGGCACGTGCTCTTTGAAATTTGAATACCCTTATCAAGGGCAGCGGGTGAAGCCCCGGCTGGAACTGTGGGCTAAGTGACTCAAGACAACAAATCCCACCAAGGGAGGGATGAAACAGAGTGTCCTGCCACGGCAGGTAGCAAGCCTAAGCGAAAAATGGCGATTTCTCAGAATCAAGGCAAATCAAGATCAGGAAGCCTTTCTTGCACGACGGTCCTGGCAAGGCTTGATAATGGGGCTTCACGCGCGCAAAGATTGAGAAGGCGATTTCGCCATACTTGAGCACGTTCTTCGGGCATATCGGGCAAGGTATCAGCAGCTTCGTTGATTATATCAATCCATATTAACCTTCTCTTGAGATGATGGTCTTCATTAAGACCTATGTCCTCAATCATCCTTGCTGCCTTGTCATATTGATTGTCACTCAAGCTCTCTCTGGGGACAATATATCCGGAAACAAGGTCAAAAGTGAAATAATGCTCGGGACGTGCTTGTCTCACCCTTGTGCAAGGATCAATATAGCCTCTCGGGGGCCACTTCTGCCACTTCTTCAGGTTACAGGCGTGGCAGGCGAACAGCCAATTTGTCCACACGTAAACCAGTTCTGGAAACTTCCTCGTGGGACGGAAATGGTCGACCTCGCCTCTGCAAGACCTCTCGCAAAAAGCGCACAGACCCGAAAAGGCCTGTCGAAGATCCTCAAGAAATTTTTGCCAATGAGCATCTCTTGGCTTTGTCGGATTTCGGCCCTCGAAGTAATCAATCCAACGCTGGGTGAAGCTATCTCGAATCCGCCCTAAACGTGCTGGCTCAATGCCTCGATCTACCCAGTGCATATGTTGTCGTCTCTATGCATGACCTGTCGGACGCGCCTATTTGAGAAGTTCTTATCCGTCACCTGGACTTGCGCGGTTTAGCCTTTTTCTCTTCTTCCAACATACTCTTCAGCCAGTCTATTTCGGCTGCGGCAGGCCCCCGAAGCAAATCTTTCCGTATCTGAGCTTGCAGCTGCTCAAGCTCTTTCTTCTCTTCTTTGAGCAGTCGTTTACGTCGCCTGAGTTGCTGGATCCTCCTAATAGTCATACTTGTGGCAAGGTCAGTAGGGGCGGACACATCCATGAAACCACGTAGGATCTCATCTGCTGACCACCCAACAATGTCCTTCTCGTTTTGCGTAACGGATATTCCCCCTTCTTTTTTCCGTCGAAGTAGGTGAATCTGCCCGGCTGACAAGCCAGCCAGCATGAGGGGAGAATGTGTTGAGAAGAAAATCTGCAGGTTTGGAAAATTCTTTTTCAAACAAGGGATGATGCGCCGTTGCCATGAGGCGTGGAGATGGGCATCAATTTCATCAACGATCAGTACACCTGGCATATATTTCAGTTTCTTGGGAAAGTCATAGTATTCAGCAAATCCTATTAGCAGGCGCGCTAACCACTGGATTATCGATTGTGTCCCTTGGCTCAGGCAGTTTAGTGGTAGTTCGCCATCTGGTGTTTTGAACTTCGGGAACAGCCCTTGTGAGTCCTCTCCAATGCCAGAGAATTGAATCTCAAACCCCTCCGTGATTTCAGACGCAATCGTCGCAATACTCTGAATGATAAGGCGAATCGACTTATGTTTTCTTCTGTATGCCATGTAATCCAAGTCTATCATTCTCTGTATAATTGCGTCATCCCTGACAAGCGAGGCCTCTGTGTCAATTAAGTCATTCCTTTTTGATAGGTCTGGATGAACTTCTTTCAACTCCTCTTTGGTCAGTACTTGGGCTTTTTTTGCTCCTTTTGGCCATCCCCAATAGCTCACAACTTTTCTGGGATGCTCGTCATTCAGTGCTGTCTTTTTCCTTCGTGGGCCAGGCCCTTCTGCCCGATAGTCAGTGCTTTGTCGAAGAGCAGGCACAAACGTGGTATACGCCAGTGCCTTGAGGAAATTAATATGACTCTTTCCATCCTTGCTATCCAATTCGATGGGCATAGATCCTGATAATCTCTTCTTCGTTTCTCCCATGGAAACTCTTACTTGGTACAATGGGGGAGTTTTTCGAAAATATTTACACGGCATGGAGAATGGATAGACTGCGATCTCCCCAAGCGCCATGAGAGCTACAGACTTTCCAGTGTTGTTTGGGCCCACAAAAACATTGACATGTTCATCAAATTCGAACTCAATGTCATCGAAGGGTCCCATTTGTTTCAATCTTAAGTAATCAATTGGCATCTTTGGCCTCTCTTTAACTTGTATTTGTTCAAATCAGATACGGTCCTTTGACGAAACTCTATTATCACATCGGCACACAGGCTTCAACATTTTGCTGCGAACACCATATATGAGGGACTACAGACAAAGGTCGCCAACCTCTGAATCAAAGCACAGGAGGGCTCTACCAAAACCTGACAGCACCAAAGGGTTTTTTGTTTAGAAAGGAGACTAATCCAAATTAACGGCACCGTCAGACACAAAGAAAGAACACTCTTGTTTGGATGAAAAAAGACTACTTTTGCGCTTGACAGATGGTTCATTATGGTGTATTGTGCTGCATACTGAACCAGTAGGAGGTGGTGAATTTGAAGACGATTTCAGTTAGACTTCCTGACGATTTGTGGGTGGAAATTGAAAGGCTGGCAAGGGAAGAGGAAAGGTCTCTCAATAGGACTATCGTTTTCCTGCTCAGACAGGCATTGAAAAAAAGGGGGTGATCTTAATGGGCATGATTTACAAAAGAGGTCGGGTGTACTGGATTAAGTACTACCGGAACGGCAAGCCCTACCGAGAATCGACCAAGAGCACCAAAGAGGCCGATGGCAAACGTTTGCGGAAAAAGCGTGAAGCTGCAATCTTAGAGAATACTGCCCTTTGATGAGATCTGGAAATCGACTTGCAAGAGAGACGGTAT
>SDBT01021378.1_pt1 | contig 10119 bp, 7 predicted proteins | sample 2277101 | NCBI WGS metagenome assembly SDBT01 (sample SAMN10404973, study PRJNA504765) | marine sediment metagenome | isolation source: marine sediment core GS10_PC15, 103 cmbsf | place: Arctic Ocean: Southern Knipovich Ridge | collected 2010
GCATTACGAAGAGGAAGAAAATATTTGTCATCAAAAGAGCGTTGAGGATTGGCTGCCCCTTCAAAGCATAATAAATCCCCAGGAAGAAGAACTGGCTTACCAGGAAACTTAGCACCAGATGAAAGCGTTTGAATCTATAAGTAATCAGCAGACCCAGGATAAGAAGAAGCCAGGTAACGCTTGCCCCCCACCAGGCAAGGTAGGACCGGAAAACAAAGAGGGAGATAAGCAGTCCAAAGCCCGCGGGGTTGAAAATGTGTTTCCCTTTTATGCGGATAATATGTTTAGAGCCAACAGCAATTACGGCCGCGGTAACCGGAATATACCAATCTACACCCGGGACAAGGGCCAGGGCTATGATAAACCCCGAAATAAGGGCACTGGTGGAGAAGAGTGTCTTTCTAAATCTAACATAAAATACGATAAAGTCAAGCCCTAGGGCAGCAAGAATGCTTATCAGTACCTGGGGCAGGGAATGCCTTGGTCCTAACTGAAGAATACCCACTACGGTAAGAACGCAGAGCATCAGGATCATCTGGTTCTTGATGCTTGTTTTCCAGATCTTCCCAGGGAAATCCCCCATCTTATTCTTTTACAACGAGAGTCCCGTGCATCTTTCCGTGACCCGCTCCGCAGTAGACACTGCAATGAAAATGAAATTCACCCGCTCTCTCAGCGGTAAACTCAATGATCTTTTCTTCGCCCGGCGGAAGAGCTTGATTGATGTTGAAGGCTTTAATTCCGATCCCGTGAGTGACATCCGTGCTCTTGGCAAACAGTCTTACTTTCTCCCCCTTCTTGACCGTGATTGTCTCCGGTTTGAAACCAAACTGAAAGGCCTCGACCTTAACTTCTCGAATTCCCTCAGCTTCTTCCCCGCTGAACTGCCCGGGGTGCTCCGGGATGACAGTCTCCTGTTCGTGCACATGCCCGGCTCCCTCATGACGTTCGGTTCCCCCATGATGCTCGGCTTCTTTATGATGCCCGGCTCCCTCATGACGCTCGGTTCCCTCATCATGTTTAGCTACCCGCTGGTCTCCTTTTTCACCACATCCCCAAAGAATCAGGATTGGTATCCATAATAATCCCGACAGAATCAACAAATTTACCTTTTTCATTTCATATTCTCCTCTTACCCTACAACCTCAAACACTCTCTTCAGTTTTGCCTCCACGTTCCCGGCAATTTCTTTTAACTTCTCATTCTTGATCATTTCCATTGCTACCGTCGGTTTTATAATTGAGATGGCAGTCTTGCCTTCCTTTTCGTAGACAATAACGTTACAGGGAAGCTATTAACCCGATATTTTCTTCAGCAAGGATGGCCTTGTGGGCACTGGCAGAATTGCAGGCACCGAGAATCATATATTTCTTAAAATCAATACCCAGTTTTTCTTTGAGCTTTTCCTTGACGTCGATTTTGGTAAGTATCCCAAAGCCCTCTTTCTTCAGTTCTTCGGTAACAGTTTCTATCGTTTTTTCGAAGGAACTGCTTAACTCTTTTGTAAAACCGTAATCAATCATTCCCCACCTCCTTCTTTATTTGTATTCTTTTGCGGTTCCCGGAAGAACCTTAAAACGAGGATAACTTTGAATAGTTATCATCTTTAGCTATTTAGCTACAGGGCATTTCTTGTCAGAGTAAGCACAGATCACACAACAAACATCTTGAGGGGCAGAGATGAGCTTTTTGCACTTCTCGCACTGATAAAATGAGAGGCAGCTATTTGCAGGTATCTCGATTTCCTGAAGATGGCTACATTCCGGACATTTGATACGCGCTTTGTCCATGATTACTTAGCCTCGCATTTCTTGATGGAAAAGCCATTATATACCGAAGAGATTATCAAACCAGACACTCCGGCATAGGCCAAGATTCTTATATGTATTACAAACAAGAAGGTTGCCATCACTATTGAACTGATAATTGATATCGCGAGAGGATAAATATTTCTATGTTTTAGGTAAGAGAGAAAAGTTCCCGTAATTGAAATAGCGAGGAAGATTGAAACAAGAGGGAGAAATAGAGCATCGCCAATCAAGAAACTTATGCCAAGGGCAGAGAAAAGACTTATTACGGCAGGGAAACCCCAGCAGCACAAGGAAGAGAACACTACGCCCACAATTCCTATTTTATCTATGTGGTATTTTAGATTTTTCATAGGGTAATTTCCTAAGTAACTTTTCTCCCTAAGGCCTGAAACATCCTATGTCCTTTTTATTAAATATTTCTCTTATATCTCTTCATTAGAAGTGAATTACTGACTACAGAAACCGAGCTGAAGGCCATCGCTGCCCCGGCAATCATAGGATTCAAGAGAAATCCGATAAAGGGATAGAGTATTCCCGCCGCAACGGGTATTCCCGCCGTATTATACAGAAAGGCCCAAAAAAGATTCTGCTTTATTTTTTTCATCGCATAGCGGGAGAGGTCCATAGCCATAACCACATCCCTTAAATCATCTTTTATTAAGACGATGTCTGCCGATTCTATAGCGACATCAGTCCCTCGGCCGATAGCAATACCGAGATCTGCCTGAGTTAAAGCCGGGGCATCATTAATACCGTCCCCGACCATGGCCACTTTTAAGTTGTTTTGCTGGAGTGTTTTTATCTCCCGGGCCTTATCCTGAGGAAGAACTTCTGCCAACACTTTGTCTATGCCAAGCTGCCTGGCGATGGCCTCTCCTGTTCTCCTGTTATCCCCGGTAATCATGATAACTTCCTTGCCCATCTTCTTCAGTTGGCTTAGGGCCTGAGAAGAAAAGTCTTTCAGTGTATCGGCAACGGCAACGATGCCTATAACCAGAGAGTTCAAAGCGACCAGCATTGCCGTTTTTCCTTCTTTCTCAAGACGCTCTAAATCATTTTCCATGCCCGATATATTTATATTTCTCTCTTTCATAAGTCCCCTATTGCCCAAAAGTATCTCTTCGCCTTTGAATTTGCCCACTACTCCCTTTCCCGTAAAAGAATTAAACTCCTCTACATCAGGTAAATCTATTCCCTTATCTTTTGCCCCTTTTACAAGGGCCTCGCCAAGAGGATGCTCGGAAGATTTCTCCACCGCGGCGGCAAGCATTAAAACCTCCTCCTCGTCTCCTTTATAAGAGATAACATCAGTAAGTTCCGGCTCACCTTTAGTTAAGGTACCGGTCTTATCAAAAACAACGGCTTTAACCTTATGGGCTATTTGAAGAGATTCTGCGCTTTTGATTAATATGCCGTTCTGGGCACCGAGACCCGTTCCCACCATAACCGCAGTGGGAGTGGCAAGACCTAAAGCACAGGGGCAGGCAATGATTAATACAGCGATAAAGACGGTCAAAGCAAAAACAAATCCCTGGCCGACGAGTAACCAAATGATAAATGCGAGAATTCCTATGGTCACGACTGCGGGGACAAAATAAGCAGAAATTCTATCGGCCAGTTCTTGGACCGGTGCTTTTGAACCCTGAGCTTCCTCAACCAGTTTTACAATCTGGGCCAGGGCTGTATCTTTCCCCACTTTTGTGGCCTTAAATTTAAAACTGCCGGTCTTATTTATCGTTGCTCCGATTACCTGGCTTCCTTGAGATTTCTCAACAGGAATACTCTCGCCCGTAATCATTGATTCATCAACGCTTGAGTGTCCCTCTGTTACTATTCCATCAACAGGAATTTTCTCACCGGGTTTAACAATAAGGATGTCGCTAACGACAACTTCTTCAAGGGGAACTTCTTTTTCCCGGCCATTTCTGAAAACAACAGCCGTCTTTGGCTGAAGACTCATCAGTTTCTTTATCGCCTCCGAAGTCTTGCCTTTGGCAATAGATTCAAGCCATCTTCCCAGCAAGATAAAAGCGATTAAAATCCCGGCGACCTCATAATATAGATTACTCATGCTATAGCGGGGATTACCCCGCCATATTTCCAGCGATACAAATAAGCTGTAGAGATAGGCTGAACCTGTCCCGATAGATACCAAAGTATCCATATTGGCTGTTCTTCTCTTTATCACTGCGCTTATTCCTTTTGTATAGAATTGATATCCCGCTATGAGGATGGGGGTGGTAAGCAAGAACTGGGTTAAGGCCATATTCTTGATTACGAAATCAAATAGGGGGAGGCCAATATGAGGGCCCATGGAAAAATATAATAAGGGCAGGCCAAAGATTGCGGCAATAACAAATCTTATCCTTAAGGTTTTTGTTTCTTTTTCTCTGGTCTTTTTTTCCAGATCAATATTGAGGGCTTCCTTAATAGGAGTATATCCTGCTTTTTCAATGGCCTTATTTAAAATCTCCCTCGTCGTTCTATGGGAATCATAACTTATATAAGCTTTAGCGGAAGCAAAGTTCACGTTCACATCATAGACCCCTTCCACTTTCTTAAGAGATTTTTCTATCTTTAAAACGCAAGAGGAGCAGTGCATACCAGTTATGGCGATAACTGCCTTTTCTCCTTTCTCTAAAAGAGGCATTTCAGGCATAGGCTTTTCTTCCGGCGCCCGGCCGAGAAATTTATCCCGGCAAACTGCACTGCAAAAATAATAATCTTTGCCATCTTTGGCTGCTTTTATGGCAGTGGACTCGTCTACTTCCATCCCGCAAATTGGGTCTTTGGCCATAGTCCGCTCCTGATTTTATCTTAATCTATGATCCTCTGTTTACTCTTACAGTTCAGAGTAGATATAAATTAAGTTCTTAGGTTTCAGAGAATCATTGAAGTTTATTATGATTTTTCTGGCCTACCTGTTGAGGGAAAGTCTTAGGGGATAGATTCTACCGGGTACCCTGCATTCTCCCAAGCACCATAGCCATCCTCAAAGACTTTGATCTTACCTTGCGAGAATCCGTTCTTTATTAAAATCCTTCCGGCGCTTCTACTTGCCTCACAAGTTCCGCCATCCCAGGTGCCTTCACAGTAAAGCACAACCTCCTTATCCTTAGGAATCTCATCGAGTCTTGATTCTATTTGTGAAAGGGGGAGGCCTAAAGCTCCTTTTATATGCCCGCGCTTATAATCCTCGATACTCCGCACATCAATCCAGACCACATCTTTAAACAAAAGATAATAATTCTCGTAGGCTTCCTCTAAATATATGATAGAGGGCTCTTTACTTGGAGATAACTTTGGGCCTCGAACTAAAGGATAACCTTCTTTCTCCCAGAAAGATATCCCGTCTAAATTAAAGGCATTATAGCCCATCTCTATTAACTTCTTTACTACATAGTTGCTTCTATGTCCGGCACCGCAATAAACAACAAGAGGAGTCTTTTTATCTATATTTTCTAACTCTTTAAGAACTTCGGGATCGGCCCTATCAAATTTACTTTTAGGAAACCATATCGCATCAGGTATATGCCTTCCTATATATTCATTATCTTCTCTCACATCGAGTATAACTATTTCCTTGCCCGATTGAATTTGAGAATAAAGTTCTGTTGAAGAAATTACGGGAGGAGAAGCTACAGTAGATACTGGTTGAGCACGTAGGGTTTTCTTTTCTTTAACCTTGAGGACTTTTGCTACCCCATACAGTAAACTTAATGCCACAAGAATCAGTAAAGCCGCCATCCACATTTTCTTACTTCTCATTTTATCTACTATTCTTCCTGTAAAATTTCTGCCGGGTCAAGGTTGACAGCTCGTCCAGGATGTTTATCCCTCTAACTATAAGGACAACAGCCAGTAGAAGCAGGGTAGGTCAATCCCCGGTTAAGGCTTCTTCTTAAACTGCCTTTCCTTGATCCAGCAATACAAAACGGGAACCAAAATCAGGTTGGATAAAGTTGCCGTAATTAACCCTCCCACAGTGGGAGCGGCCATGGGCCTCATAATCTCAGAACCAGTACCCCGGGAGAGCATAACGGGCATAAGGGCGATAATCGTGGTCACTGTAGTCATCATTGCCGGCCTTACCCTTAGCAGCCCGCCGGCAATCACGGTCCGGCGAATATCTTCTATTGTCTTGGAGGGGTTCTTTCTAAACAAATTATCTAATGCGGAGAGCAATACCACTGCGTTATCGGTAGCTACGCCAAAGAGGGCAATAAACCCTACCCATACGGCAGTAGAAAATTTAAATCCCAGCAAAAACAGCAATATTATACCTCCCATCAAGGAAACAGGAAGTCCTGTGGAGAGAATAAACAAGGCACTGAAATTCTTAAAGGCCATATAAAGCAACATTAATATTACGCTCAAAGCTATAATCAGGGAGGGGATAAGCTTTTTACGGGATTCCATCTCCGATTCAAACTGACCTGACCAGGAAATAAAATATCCGGGAGGAAGTTTTAATTCACCGCTATCTATTCTCTCCTTTACTGCCTTCTGGGCATTCTTAACAAAATCTATTAAACCTGCTTTTTCCTGATTAACATTAACAAAAACTCTGGCATAAGTGAGAGTATTTTCTGAATTGATAACTGCCGGGCCGGAAACTTTTCTTAATTTTGCAACCTGGGCCAAGGGAATATGTTCTCCCCCGGGCGTGGGAACAAAAATCCTCTTCAGGGCTTCAGGGCTGTCTCTTAATTCCCTAAGATACCTTATTCGTACCGGATAGCGTTCTCTCCCTTCAACAGTCGTGGTCAAATTCATACCGCCAATCGCAGTCATAATAATATGCTGTATATCTCTAACATTTACACCATAGCGGGCTGCTTGCTCCCTATCTATTTCAATCTCAAAGTAAGGTCTCGATGATATGCGTTCCGCGTAGGGACTTACTGCTCCTTCTACCCCGCTGACAATTTTTTCTATACCGGCAGCGATCTCTACAATCTTGTTCAAATCCGAACCAAAAACCTTAATCCCCACAGGCGTCTGTATTCCGGTGGCTAACATATCAATTCTATTTCTTATCGGCTGGGTCATTATGGGGCTTACTCCGGGCATCCTGGTTTTCTCCTGAATTTCCTCAATCAGTTTCTCCCGGGTCAGACCCCTGCGCCAGAATTTCTTAGCTTTAAGGTGAATTATGGTCTCAATCATACCTACGGGTGCAGGATCGGTTGCCGTTTCCGCTCGTCCGAGCTTACCCACTACCCACTCTACTTCCGGGATTTCATTTTTGATAATAATATCCTGTGTCTTCATTACCTCCATCACCTGCGTGAGAGATGCGCCGGGAAGAAACACGGGCATAAACAAAAGATCCCCTTCATCCAAGGGAGGCATAAATTCTTGTTTCATTAAAGAGGCACATAAGAGGCCGGTAATTATGAGGGCGAGAGAAATCAACACTACAATCTTCTTGTGTCTCAGGGACCAGCCAATAATCGGACTATATGCCTTATGTAAGAATCTTGTGGTCCTATTCTCCTCAGCCAACAGCAGCCTGCCTCTCAAAAGATAATAGGAAAGTGTGGGCAGGAGCACAAGGGCAATTACAGCCGCACCGGCCATAGCAAATGTCTTGGTGAAGGCAAGGGGCCGGAAAAGTTTTCCCGCCTGGCCGGTTAAGACAAATATGGGGATAAATCCTATGATCGTGGTCAGTAAAGCAAAAATAACAGGCTTACCCACCTCTTGAGCGCCTTCTATGGAAACCTTTAATCTTTCTTCGGGCGGGAGGCGCCCAACTCCCAACTCCTGCCGCCTTGTAGCGAGCCTCCGGTAAATATTCTCCACCAATACACAACCGGAGTCTACCATAACCCCAATCGCTATGGCGATACCCCCTAAGGACATTATGTTGGCATCTACGCCAAATTGACGCATGAGAATAAAGGCGATCAATACACCAACAGGCAGGACAACCGAGATGACCATGCTGCCCCAGAAATGCAAGAGGAAAATAACGATAACAAAGATGGTAATTATAATTTCCTGGATCAAAGCGAATTTCAAGGTGTTAATTGAGCGCAGGATAAGGCCGGTGCGGTCATAAAAAGGAACTATCCGGACGCCCGGGGGCAGTCCTACAGATAATTCTTCTATTTTCTCCTTAATTCCTCTTATAACTTTAAGGGGATTTTCTCCGTAACGCATAAGAACTACGCCCCCGGTAACCTCTTCGCCTTCCTTATCCAGAGCGCCTCTGCGGAATTCCGGACCGATGGTTACCGTAGCAATATTTTTTATATAGAGAGGCGTGCCTTCTTTGCCCCCTACTACAATATTTTCAATATCAGAGGTATTCTTTATAAAACCCAGGCCGCGAACAATGAATTCTACGCCCCCTTCCTCAAAGACCTTGGCCCCGACATCGAGATTTGATTTCTGGACAGCGTTTATAACCTGATGAATTTTGATATTGTGAGCAAGGAGCTTATTAGGATCTATGTCTATTTGATACTGTTTAACATACCCACCCACGGAAGCAACTTCTGAGACCCCGCTTACAGCATTCAACTGATAGCGAACATACCAGTCCTGGATAGAGCGAAGTTGGGCTAAATCATAACCATCCCCTTCAACTGTATACCAGAATATCTGCCCTACAGCGGTTGCATCCGGCCCTAAGGTAATAGTAACATCCCGGGGCACATCACGCCTGGCAAAATCCAATCTTTCCAGAACTCTCGTTCTTGCCCAATAAAACTCTGTCCCTTCCTTAAAAATCATATTTACTAAGCCAAAGCCGAAAGCAGACGTAGAGCGCACCACCTTAACCCCGGGAGTACCCATAAGCCCGGTAGTAAGGGGATAGATAACCTGGTCCTCTACATCCTTAGGGCTCCTTCCCGGCCAATCTGCATAAACAAGCACCTGGAGCTCCCCGATATCAGGTATGGCATCTATGGGTGTATTCTTCATTGAAGAAAAACCCCAGACGACAACAAAGGCAAAAGCGGCTATAACGAGGAATCTATTTTTAAGACAAATCTCAATAATTTTGTTTATCATTACTTATCCTCTTAAAATTCTATCAATGCTGATGAATAGGGGGGGCTTTTTTCTTCTCAACCTCCAGTGCTCCACCGTATCCCGCTGCGGCAACGCCAGTAATCTGGCTCTGGGAATCAATGAGAAAATTACCTTTGGTAACCACTTTTTCCCCTTCCCTCAATCCGCTTAATACGGGGAGATAACGCCGTGCTTTCCCTTCTATTTCTGCCGTTCCCTCAGGGCCTACTCTTACTTCTCTTCCCTGAAACTTACTATTACCCAGATCTACCCAAACTATCTTTCTCAAGCCCGTATCCAAAACTGCCTCCCGGGGAACGGTTAAGACCTTATGGCTTCCCTGGGGTGAGGTGTACATGCTTTTAATAACTACATCTACGTACATATTCGGTTTAAGTTTCCTGCCGGGGTTTTCTATCTCTAACCTTACTCTCACCGAGCGAGTCTTGGGGTCTAAAGTGGGATTGATAGATTTTATGGTACCCTTGAATTCCTCTCCCGGAAAAGCGGTAGTGATAACTTTGGCCGGCTGGTTTTCTTTCACCCAGCTCAGCTCAAATTCATAGACATCGGCATAAACCCATGCCCTATCTCCGGGCAGAATTAAATTGCTCTGGACCTTCCTTATCTTTTCGAGTTCAGCAACCTGTTCCCGGCTCATTCCCAAAAGTCTAAGTTTTCTTCGGGATGACTCTACCAGTTCCTCAGACCTCCGGGTAATCTCTTTGATGTCACCTTTTGAAATCCTATCGTGAGACTGAAGAGCAGAGACGAATTCTTCCTGAGCTACAGCCAGTTTTGGATCGTAGGCTATCCGGCCTACGGTTCTAATTTCCTTAGAAAGATGGAGTTTTCTAACCGGCGTAGTCTCTATTTTAGCCCGGGCGACCTGTTTACCTTCTAATTGAACATGTCCAATCACTCCCTTCGCCTTGGGTTCAACTACTTTTTCTTTCTCCTTATGCACCGGGACCAAATTCATATTGCAGATAGGGCAGCTGGTATTACCTTTCTCGTATTCCTGGCGACTGACCTTTACCGAGGGATGCATGCCACAGGTATAGTAAAGTATCTCCTTCTCCGGGGATACCCTGCTCACTTGAGGTGATCCGGCTTGTTCCTTTTTGCCGCAAGAGGCAAGAGAAAATATCACCGCGGTTAAAAGAACAAGGCTTATCAAGGTCCCTAATTCAACAACTTTGCGTTTCTGGCAACAATTCATTTTCATCCTCCTGCCCGCTCCGGGGCGCTTGCCGGAGCCGGGTCGTGTGGGCGTTCGTAG
>SDBT01021379.1_pt1 | contig 10118 bp, 10 predicted proteins | sample 2277101 | NCBI WGS metagenome assembly SDBT01 (sample SAMN10404973, study PRJNA504765) | marine sediment metagenome | isolation source: marine sediment core GS10_PC15, 103 cmbsf | place: Arctic Ocean: Southern Knipovich Ridge | collected 2010
GATTTTTTTGCTGAGTGGTGTGGTCCATGTAAGATGCTAGGGCCTGTCGTTGAAGAAATTGCAGAAACATATGCTGGAAAAGTTAAGGTGGTTAAAGTTAATGTAGATGATAGCCCTGAAACAGCCAAAAAATACGGTGTTCGCGGTATTCCAACTTTGATCGTCTTTAATAATGGTGAAGCAGGCGCAACAAAAGTCGGTGCATTGACGAAATCACAATTAGTCAGCTTTGTTGATAGCAATATTTAACAACCATATTTGTTCTTTTTTCAGGATATGCCCATTGTCATTGGAGATGCGAAAATTATGACAAACAGTTTTGTGCGATATAAAGTGATTTTAAACAAGTAATAGTTGTTCTATTGCGCGTTTAAAATCACTTCATATTGTGCAAAAATGGCAGTCAGAAATTTGCATCTCCAGTGACAATGGGTATATATCAAGGCTGGCAATCTTTGGATTTTAATGGTAAAGTTTAAACTGCGGCGATTATAATTCTTAAGTTATTGTTTTAAGGACTCTAAGGCATCATTTATTTTTTATTTCCGAATATTAGATTAAGCGAACAGGGAGTTGGTTAAACTTCTAGGTTAAATCTTAAAATCTAGGTTTTCATTTATTTTCCATTTTTTTATTAACTACTAAAAGAAACATTCTATGACTATGAATCTTACTGAACTAAAACAGAAAAATCCGGCTGAGCTCGTTGAGCTTGCAAACAAAGACGGTATTGAAAATGTTGCGCGCATGCGTAAACAGGATATGATTTTTTCCATTCTTAAAGCACACGCCATGAAGGGCGAAGACATTTATGGCGATGGCGTTATCGAAACCCTACAAGATGGTTTCGGTTTTTTACGGTCTGCTGAAGGCTCTTATTTGGCAGGACCTGATGACATCTATGTTTCGCCAAGTCAAATCAGACGGTTTGGTTTGCGTACTGGCGACACGATATCAGGAAAAATTCGCCCACCTAAAGATAGTGAGCGTTATTTTGCAATGCTGAAAGTTGATGAAATCAACTTTGAGCCGCCAGAAAATACACGCAATAAAATTTTATTTGAGAACTTAACGCCACTGTTTGCTGATGAGCGTTTGGTGATGGAGCGAGGCAATGGAAGTACTGAAGATATTACTTCACGCGTCATTGATTTGGTCGCACCATTTGGTAAAGGTCAGCGAGGTTTGATTGTTTCACCGCCAAAAGCAGGTAAAACAATGATTTTGCAGAACCTTGCCAATTCAATTGAAACAAAATATCCCGAATGTCATCTCATCGTCTTATTAATCGACGAACGACCTGAAGAGGTGACGGAAATGTCTCGCGCTGTTCGTCATGGTGAAGTTGTTGCGAGCACATTTGATGAGCCTGCAACGCGACATGTGCAAGTTGCAGATATGGTTTTAGAGCGCGCGAAACGATTAGTCGAACATAAAAAAGATGTTGTTATTTTATTGGATTCAATCACCCGCTTAGCTCGTGCTTATAACACAGTTGTTCCTTCTTCAGGCAAAGTGTTAACAGGCGGTGTTGATGCAAATGCGCTTCAAAGACCAAAACGCTTTTTTGGTGCTGCGCGAAATATTGAAGAAGGTGGTAGCTTGACAATTCTGGCGACTGCTTTAGTCGATACCGGTTCTAAGATGGACGAAGTCATTTACGAAGAATTCAAAGGCACGGGTAATATGGAGTTGCATCTTGATCGCCGTATAGCTGAAAAGCGAATATGGCCTTCAATCAACATTAACCGTTCTGGTACTCGCCGTGAAGAATTAATTGTTTCACCCGAAGAATTGCAGCGCGTTTGGATATTACGAAAACTCCTCCATCCAATGGATGAGCTTGCCGCGATCGAATTTCTTATTGATCGCTTGAAAGCGACAAAATCAAACGATGAATTTTTTAATGCGATGAAGCGCACCTAATATATGAGGGGACGCTTAATCAGCGTCCCCCTTCAGAAAACCACAAAACATTCTATTTTTTAGATAAATACACTCTGTACACGACAATTTTTTGTATTATGCCCCGTAAGATGCAATATCCTGATTAGCTCCGAGCTCATCTCAATATTGACTCTGATTCGTGATATTCCATCACGTTGCCCCTTCAGGGTAATGTATGCTTGACTTGCTAGATATTTAGACTAGGCTAATAGCCTAGTCTGTTTTTTTGGAGGTAGTGCATGTTAACAATAGGGGCTTTTGAAGCAAAAACACATTTTTCAAAAATCTTGGCTAAAGTCGGCCGTGGAGAAAAAGTGATCATTACTAAGAATGGCAAGAAAATTGCTATGATTCAGCCTATTGAGCTTGAAGGAAAAATATCTGTTGAAGATGCGTTTAAAATGATGGAAACGTTGAGCAAGAAAATTGGTAAAACAGGGATTACTTCAAAAGAGATAAAAGAAATGAAGGAGAGCGGTAGATCATGAGTAATGAGGCAAATAAAGATTTTGTGCTTGATTGTTCAATGGCAATTTCATGGGTATTTCCCGATGAAGCTGATACTCGCACCCGGAGAATTCGATCAAAACTAAAGTCATGCTGCGCAAGGGTACCAAGCATATGGCATTATGAAATAGCAAATGTTCTTATGATTTCTGAAAGACGCAAAAGGATCACGGAGGCAGAAGGCGTAAAAATCAAATCTATTTTTTCTGTTTTACCGATTGTTATCGATGAAACGACACAAGATAGATTATGGGGAGAGATTACCAATTTATCGAGAGAGTTATCTCTTTCTGTATATGATGCTGCATATCTAGAACTTGCGATGCGAGAAGACCTGCCATTAGCAACGCTTGATAAAAAACTAAAAGAAGCTGCTCAAATGGTTGGTATCAAGACAATTTAAATTTGATTAATCGATGTAAACCCTAAAGCTTTCAATCGATCTTTGATTGAGGGATGCGTTGAGACGAGTGTTGTTAGCGATTTAATCGGGTGTGATCCGTCAGAAAATGGATCAAAAATATAAGCAGCGCGCCGAACATTTTCATGGCGAGTTGATCCGTATGCGCGTTGATAATTTTCTGTATTTGCTTCGTGATCACCGCTAATTTTTAGTAATGCTTTTGCCAGAGGATGATTATCTCGTATTAATTCAACTGATCCCGCATCAGCCATGTATTCACGAGTCCGACTTAAATATAACATTAATAAAATTGTGATAACGGGCAAAAGATAACGAAGTAAAATAATAATCAGCACAAAGTTATTGCCACCTTGGCTATCTCTGCGTCCGAAGATTGCGCTATAGAAAAAGATATCAATAATAATCAGCATCAAATTACTTAATACTGACGCCATTAACACCAATCGAATATCGCCGTGTCGAATGTGGCTTAATTCATGCGCCATGACAGCCTGTAATTCTTCGCGATTTAATTTTTGCATCAATCCTCGGGTGACGGCTATCATCGCAGATTTTTCACTATAACCGCTAGCAAATGCATTCATGTAATCAGCGTCGATAATATAAACTTTTGGCATGTATTGCATGCTAGCTGAAATCTTTAATTCTTCAATAGTGTTATAGAGTTGAACTTCATCAGGTGTTTTTGCAGTAGCAGTGGTGATTTCATGATATTGTGTGCCAAGCAACATTAAGCGATCACGAAGTGCGAAGGTGATCCAAAGCGAAATGAGCGCGACAAGGCAAGTGAGTATTGTAATAGCGGGCGTTAATTGAAGCGTGATAAGTGCTTTAAATACAGGTGAAAATTGGCCTGTGACAAATCCACCATGCACATAAATATCAAATAGAAAACCAAGTGCTAGATAAATGACAATATAGATAAAAATAACTTGCAGCGTTTTACGTTTATTTTTCCGTAATGTTGCGCGCCAATCTGCGCTTGTTTGTTTTTGTGTGTTACCTTGCATGTTTACAACTTAACTGTGTAGTCTTCTTGTTTTTGAATGTCTTCGTCGCTCAAGCCCCAGTATGGAAATTCCATATCAAGTTTTGCATTCATCATGCCAACAACAATGTTTGGTGGGAAAGATTTTTTGTAAGCGTTATATCGCTCGATGCCATCATTGTAGGCTTGCTTTGCAAAGGCTAATTTGTTCTCAGTGCTGACAACTGTTTCTTGTAATTGCAGCGCATTTTGATCTGCTTTCAAATCAGGATATTGTTCAAACACTAGATTTAAGCCAGAGGCAATTTTAGAAATGCCATTCTCAGCAGTCATTCTTGCTGTTTCATCACCGGACGCTTGTGCTTGTTGTGCTTGACCACGCAAACGCACAACGTCTTTTAGCGTGGTTTGTTCGTAATCCATATATTTTTTAACAACGTTAATCAGCGATTCAAACACTTTGTAACGTCGATCAAGTTGAATGTCGATTTGTTTTTTATCATTCTTAATCGTTTCAATTTGACGAATGAGTTTATTGTAAATAGAGACGACGAAAAAAGCGACAATAACGATTGCAATGATTAGGACGATAAGTAATGACATAATGTTTTCCCTCGTGGTGAATAGCTAAGGCCATTGTAGCACTGATTGAGAATACAAATCAAAGTCAAAATGGCAAATAAGTCAGCGTCGCTTTATAGGTGGCCTTTTGGTTATTATCAAGGATTGCTTGGAAATATAGTATTTGTCCTTGCAGGGCATTTTTGGGGAGAGATATTTTCTTAATGGTATTTGTATTAATTTTCGTTTTTTGATTGATAATAGGTAACAGCTTGCCTGAAAAAGTATATGCATAAATTCCTTGCAGTTGAGACTGATCATCTGCAAGAAAAACCACCATATCATCATTGCAGCTAGCATGATAAAACTTATCAAATAAAGCATTTTGACCTGGCGCGATAGTGCGTTGGTCGACAGCTTTTTTCAGTTTGCCATCGGCATATAAATAAATCCCTTGTTGGTCTAAAATTCCGGTGCCGATAAATGAAATTTGTCCTTTTTGATTTAGGCAGAGATCGTGAATACTGTTAAAAAACCCAGAACCCTTTGGAATTTCAGTTTTATGGTTAACGATTATTTGTGTTTTTCCATCATGAAGATAATAAACGCCAATTTGTTTTTGAGAGCCCGCGCCAACAAAAGCTAAATTATTTTTTATAAATGAGAATTCAGGAACGGCTGTAAAAGTACCGACGCCTTGAGGAATGTTTGTTTTTAAAAGGTTTGCGAGAGTTGACATATTTGCCGAGCTGAGTTGTGCTTGTGGTGGGGATGAGTTTAAGTTTAAAACAAATAATTGTCCTATGGCTATTTTGCCAATATCAGAATAAGCAAGGATAGGTATCAGCAATGCAAGTGCGGCACTCAGTGCAATAAGTTTTTTCATCATAAATCATAGACTAACGCAAGAAGTGTGTTGATTACAATAGAAAATGACGATTGCTAAGAAAGTAATTGTTTTAGCTTATTAATAGCCTGTACTTCTAATTGGCGAATGCGTTCTGCGGAGACTTGATATTTGGTTGCCAGTGTTTGAAGTGTTGCTTTGTCATCGGCCAGCCAGCGTGCTTGAAGAATTTCTTGGCTGCGCGCATCTAATTTTGAAAGCGCGGTATGCAATGAAGAAATTTTTTGTTCATCCCATTCCGTTGACTCCAAATATTCTTCTGGATTATCTGCTTTATCTGAAGTCAAAAAATAGGCGGGATCATAAACATTGTCTTCGCTCGAAGAGGCGACATCAAATGCACTATCATGATTGTGCAAGCGCGATTCCATTTCTAAAACATTTTCGCGCGAAACATTCAGCGTTTTTGCAACATCGTCAACTTCTTCACGAGTAAACCAGCCCAATCTTTTTTTCGCGCTACGCAGATTAAAAAATAATTTACGTTGTGCTTTAGTTGTCGCGATTTTGACAATGCGCCAGTTTTTTAAAATGAATTCGTGCATTTCAGCTTTGATCCAATGCACAGCAAATGAAACTAATCGTACACCAAATTTTGGATCGAATCGCTTGACCGCTTTCATGAGGCCAATATTGCCTTCTTGAATAAGATCAGCATGTGATAAACCATAGCCGGCATAACCGCGAGCAATTTTTACCACAAATCGCAGATGCGAAAGCACCAAACGTCGGGCTGCTTCCAAGTCATCTTGTTCACGAAAACGCACAGCCAAATCATGCTCTTCCTCAGCAGAAAGCATCGGCACGTTGTTTATTCGCATGATATAGGCATCTAAACTGCCTACGGGCAAAAACGAATCCGCTAATTGTAACTGTGTATTTGGCATTAAATATCTCTATAAATCAAATAGTTAGGTGTTTTTAAGGGGATTTCCGTTTCGCTCAATTTGAGGAATTCTAGCATCTCAGTCTGAATTTTGCCAATCAAAACAAGGATTTTTTGGGAATGTGAGGGGGTGGCATAGAAGCCAAGGAGCTCCGAAGGAGCGTCATAAGGTAGCCCAGGCCGCGAGGCCTGGGAAAGAAGTTGATAGTAGAAAGGTGAGGTCTGTAAGACCGATATAAAAGAAATTAATCATTGCAGAAGTTAATGTGTGTAAAAAACATCAAATTATAATTTAACATTAATGCATTTCATAGCAAAATAAATACAGTCAAAAGGAGCTTAGCATGAGAAAAAAAGATTTTGTAAAAGCGAAGGTGAGAATCAGTGTCACACCGGGTGAAAGCTTAAAGATGTTGAGAGAGCTTCAAGAAATGTCGCAGAACCAATTAGCTACATTAACGGGGGTTTCTCAATCGAATATCTCAGCGCTTGAAAACGGCTCAAAACAAATTGGTCGAGATACGGCTATTAAGTTTGCTCGCGCATTAAAGGTTCATCCGGCGGTGATACTTTTCCCAGATTACGATGTTAACTCAGCTGCGTAAAAGCAGCGTTAAAGTAGTCGCGAGATTGAGGCCGTGCAATCCAAAATTAGCGCCGTATAAAGTGGCTAAGCGTGTCACGGGCCCTTGCAGCCACACCATCGAAAAGTCAACTAAAAGCCATGCGATGCTGCTGCCAGTTAATCCATAAATTATGCCGGCATAAAAAATAAACTGTTCTAACCAGATTTTATATCGGTCCTTCAGGGCTCATCAAAAACAAATTAGACCGAACACGCATAACCCGGCGCCGGAGTTCGGTATAGGCAGCAATTTTTAGGTATTAAATAATTTCTCAATCGGTGTTGTCAGAAACGTTTCTAGCGCGATCCCATCGCCTCCAACTAATAATATTTTTTGAACATTAAATTTTTCTTGCAGTGTGCGTATGCCTGATGCATAGTTTTTCTTAATGTTGCTTTTGACTTCAATACCAATAATTTCTTTTCCTTGTTGTAAAATAAAATCAATTTCTTTAATGCCTTCTCTCCAATAAAATAGATTGATGTTTTTTCCAATAGTTTGATTAAACAAATAAGCGCCAACAGCAGATTCAACCAGGCGTCCATAATAATCAGGATGATTCCTAATATTTGAAAAATTATAATTTGAATGAATTGTCATCAGTGCAGTATTCATAACGAGAAACTTTGGGCTAGATGATTTTTGGCGAATCGTTTTCCCACTATATTTTTCAAGTCCGCACAACATGCCTGCATTGCATAGTAGTTTTAAGTAGTGAGCTAAAGTTGTTGTATTACCTGCATCTTGCAATTGCCCCAACATTTTTTGATATGAAAGAATTTGGCCTGAATACTCACAACCTAAATGAAATAATCGTCTTAATAAAGCAGGCTTATTAATTCTTGTCATGAGAAGGATGTCTCGTGAAATGGTTGTTTCGATAAGTGAATCAGAAATGTATTGCCGCCAACGCCCTTCATCTTTAATTAAGGATGCAGGGCCGGGATATCCACCAAAATAAATATATTCGTCCAGTGTAAAATTAAATGCCGCTTGCATTTCCTGAAATGTCCAGTGTGTCACAGGAATAATTTCAAAACGACCAGCTAAACTTTCAGTGAGTCCATGTTGTAAAAGTAAAGGTGATGAGCCGAGAACAGCGACCTTGATCTGGCGCTTGTTTCGAGTATCTTGATCCCAGCAAAGTTTTACCGTTTCTGACCATTGTGTGATTTTTTGAACTTCATCTAGAATGAGTAGCGCTTGACCATTTTTTTCTGCCAATAATCTTGCGGTCTCCCACTGTTGCAACAACCAAATGCGATCTTTCAATGTTGGTTCATCTGCGGTTGCATAGTGAAAAGGGATATTTGATTTATCAGCAACTTGTTGAATGAGCGTTGTTTTGCCTACTTGGCGAGGGCCAAATAGCGCCTGAATAAATTTTCGTGGCTCTTCAAGCCTATTAAAAAGTTCTTTATAAATCAACCGGGTAAACATAAGCCTCCTTTAATTTATATTTTGCTCAATGTATTGAGTAATTTTGCTCAGTATATTGAGCAAAATTGATGAAGTCAAGTTGGTTTGATTTCTAACGGATCGGGTTATCCAAAAGTCATTTTTTTAGGGCTGTGAAAATATGAGCTCCGAAGGAGCGGTATTTGTATAATACAGGCTATAAGGCTTGTGTTAAGATTTATCAAATGAAATAAAGGTCTGAAAGACCGGCATAAAAACATCATCCTAGTTTTTAATATGCTGTCTCACCGCGAACCACGATCCAGCGAGGCCGAGGAGGCAACCGCTGATTAATAGTGTTAAAGTGGTTGCTAAATTTAACCCGTGCAGTTCGAAGTTGGCGCTGTATAAAGCGGCTAATCGTGTAACAGGCCCTTGTAACCATGCCATGGAAAAATCAACTAAAAGCCATGCGATAATGCTGCCGGTTAAGCCATAAATAATGCCGGCATATAAAAAAGGTCGTCGGACAAATCGGTCAGATCCGCCGAGCAATTTAATCACATAGATTTCATCGCGATGTTGTTGCGTAGTCAGCCGAATCGTATTGCCAATAATCAGCAGTACGCCAAGTGCAAATAATAAAATTACTGCAAATAAAATGCGATGTAGTAATAATAAAATTGCATTGAATCGTTGGAGCCAATGCATATCGAGCTGAGCATTCGTAATATTTGGTAATCGTTTTAGTCGCGCTAGTAATTGTTGCACTTGTAGATTAGTTCGCGTAGATGGTGATGGCTGAATAACAAGAACAGCTGGCAATGGATTAGTTTTTAATCCAGCCATCACATTATTAAAGCCTGAATCTTTTTGGAATTCTTTTAAACCATTTTTTGGCGAAATATAAGTAATTTTTGTGACGTCATGATCAGTTTTTAAAACTCGCGTCAGGTTGGTAATGGAGGATTGCGGGGTATTTGAATTTAAATATAATGTTATTTGTGCTGAGTTATGTAAATTATGATTAATCGTTTGAACGTTTTGTAATAAAGTATAAAGACCGAAAGGAAGTGCGAGCGCAATACCAATCACAGCAAAAGTCATCAAAGTAGCAACGGGCGATAAGCTCAGTTGATTGATGCTAGTGCGCAATGCTTGAAGATGTCGCGAAAGAAAAATAATATATTGAGGCGCGCGCAGTGATTTTCTTTTCATATTGCATCCTCCGGTACTAAATGGCCTTGTTTTAATTCTAAAATACGATAAGGCATGCGTTCGATGAGGTTGATGTCATGCGTGGCAATTAATACGGTTGTGCCGACTTGATTAAAATCAGAAAATAAACGTATGATTTCAGCAGACAGATCAGGATCTAAATTTCCTGTTGGCTCATCTGCAAGAATAATTGGCGGCTTGCCAACGATCGCCCGTGCAATGCCAACGCGTTGTTGTTCACCACAAGATAAAGCCTCGGGTAATACTTGTACTTTATCTAGTAATCCTACTTTGTCGAGTGCCGCATGAACGCGACGATGAATTTCTCTTTTACGGTAGCCTTCAATGATTAATGGTAAAGCAACATTATCATAAACAGTCCGGTCGAATAATAAATAAGGGTTTTGAAAAATGAGTCCAAGCTGTCGTCGAAGTGTTGGAATGTTTCGTTGATGTAATCGACCAATGTTTTTTCCGTCGACCAAAACGGTGCCTTGTGACGGATTCTCAAGTTTGGCGATTAATTTTAACAGCGTGCTTTTACCGGCACCGGAATGCCCCGTCAAAAACGCCATTTCACCGCGCGCTAATTGCATACTGACTTGAGTCAGTGCATCAGCGTTGTTTGAATATCGTTTGCTCACTTGGTCGAATTG
>SDBT01021380.1_pt1 | contig 10118 bp, 15 predicted proteins | sample 2277101 | NCBI WGS metagenome assembly SDBT01 (sample SAMN10404973, study PRJNA504765) | marine sediment metagenome | isolation source: marine sediment core GS10_PC15, 103 cmbsf | place: Arctic Ocean: Southern Knipovich Ridge | collected 2010
AATCAGACGTGAAGATAAGGATTATGGTCGATTTATCGGTCTAGCCTGGTACGAAATTAGTGTGCATTTTAAAGTCCTAGATCAGGACACACATTCCAGAGAGCACATTATTCGCGTAAGAAGCGCCTAATACATGGGGGCTTAATTGCCCCCTATTTGTTTTTAATTGGAGAAACCCCATGACAGCATATGGACGAACGAGGGTTACTAAGAGTTTTAAGGTCCCCGCCTCTCCGGGCGATAACACTGACCTTGATACTATTACTATACCCGCTAATAGAGAAATGGAAGTTTATAAGCTTCGTGCTTATAGCATCGTAACTTCACCAACGGGAGGCGCCACTATTGAGTTAGTCGATTCATCTGACGCGGTTCTTACCTCAGTCCCAATCGACGGCGGAAATGGAGTTCTGGAAGAGAATTCAGATACAGTTCCGGTGGTTATGCCTATAAGTACTAGTGATGACGTTGTTAAGTTTAGAACCCAACTAGATCCTGGGGCAAACTGTGACGTGGTTATTGAGTGTCATTATTCTTATCCTGGAGCTGATTAATTGGCTCTTTATTCTGCGCTTAGAGATACAACATTAATACTCGCAGATGAGATAGGTAATACCGATGCTCAAACAGTAGCAGAGAAGGGCCTTGAAGAGACCATGAAGTATGTGGCCTCCAAGGTTCTTCTTGATAGCCTTGTCAGTACTGCAACCTTTATTTGGCTTGCAGCGGGTGACCAGGTTGAGCTTTTCACGGCGGGAGGTTTCAATATTACTGATGCCTCCTCGCCGCTGGAGCCCTTATCTCTTTTTGTTGGAACTGTTGATACAAATGGAATTCCTTATGTATACAGACGCTTTTTACAATGGAAAGATTTACAGGCTCAGCCAGGACGCTTACGCACAGCGATATTTGGCGGGCTTGTATTAGATGAGAGACCAGAAAGAACTTTCACCATTAATGCTTCCGACGAGATGGAACTATTCCCAGAGCCCGCAGTTGGCAAGCAGTTGACCTTACATTACAGACTTACTCCTGCGCCGTATGCAGATAGCACAACCCCAGAGATCCCCGCCAGGTGGGATTCGCTTCTCATTAATGGGGCTGTTATGTATGTGAAAGAACAAGTGCGACAACCTGAGCAGATAATCAATCCATATGACTTCTTTAAGGCATTGGACGAAGAGATCACTAGAATGGAGAGCCAACTTAGGGGAACCATGTCAAGGCCATCAATGAAGATTGGCAAAAGTTATAGGGTAATCTAATGGCTATCACCCCAAAGAATGATACCGATATTAATGTTGATAAGATATCGGAAAAGAGTGCCGCAGCGGGAATATCCCTTGATGACCAGGTAATATGCGATGAAGAGATTCAACACAAAGACCAATCTGCTCCGGGTAACCCAGCAGATGGAGTAAGTGTATTCTCAGAGGGTGGAATACTTAAGGCGCTCACAGCGGCGGGCATTACAACCCAACTTGGACTTCTTCCAGTAAAATTTACTGGAGTGGTAGGGGGCGCAGTCTCAAATGCTACCATGAACTTTGCAATCGCAAAGAGTGAAAGCATAACCGTAGAGTCAGATGAATTAATACTTGCTATTGGATCAGTTAGGCTATCTCATGGACTAGCGGGTGGACAAGTTGAACTTCAAACTACAATTGGTGGCGTAGGTTCTACTCGGGCAGTTTTTACTTCACAAGCCGCAGATACGGGCGGAGCACGTGGATCGCGTTCTGTTTTTAATGCACAATCCGGCTTTTCTGGTGCAATAGATGTTGCTATAAGCTTTAGATCGACCGGGGCAGGAACTTCCTTTATAGGGGAGGCGAGACTTCATATTTTTCAATTTAAGCTTAGGTCATAATGAATGTTCGACCAGATCGTAGGAGTCACGTCATCCGGTTCAGTTGTAGCAACACCAGATCCAAATACGGTATTGGCAACAGGTGCTCAAACACTTATATCAGATAATATCCTTACCACAGTTGCCACCTTTACGGCGACTGTCACTACTCGAATTACATCAATTATTGCCTCTGGAACAGATTACGCCAAATATACAGTGGTATTAAATACTGTAGATATTTTAACACTTCGTACCGGGCCAGATAGAAATACTGGGGCCTTTATTAATTTAGAACTAGCCGCGACTGATGTTATAGACATTAAGGTAGAGCATTTTGATACCTCCGTCACCATGAATGCAGAGGCTACAATTTTAGGGTTTATATAATGGCAGATTTACCCATAAGGCACAATTATGAAGTACAACCCCCTGACTCTGTGCTAAGGAAATGGCAAGAAATCAGGATACAGGAGAAGAGGTCTCAAATAGCCGCCGCTAAACAACGAATACAGGACTTGCAAAGGGGCGAGATTATAAACCTAGAAGCTAAGATTACAATGTGGGAGTTAGAAATAGTGGAGTTTGAGGCGAACAAGAATTCAATAACAGTTAATGAGGAGAAATAGGGCATGTCAGATGGAAGTTTTGCAACAAAAATATCAGCAACTAGAGATGATAACTCTGTAACAAATGAAGTTTTCGTTGGCATCACCGACGGCACAACTCAGGTTACAATTACCGGTACGGCACTTGATGTTAACGCATCCAATGCTAGTGTTATTGTAGATGATACAGCATTTACACCAGCAACTAGTTCGGTAAGTGCGGCAGGATATTTTGCCGACGAGACCACGCCAGATTCAGTAGACGAAGGCGATATCGGTGCGGCAAGAATGACCCTGGATCGTAAACAGCTTGTAAGAGTTGTTGGCGCGTCGGATGCGGATAGATTAGATATTAACGTATCTGGTCAGGCTCAGGTTGATGTCGCCGCACATGCGCTTACGAACGCTAACGCGCTTCCAATTAGTAAAGATAATTCAGCTAACAGTGAATTAAATCCGTTATTTACCCACAATGTTGATACAGTAGTATCTGGTGAGGAAATTCATGATTATGATACTGCGGTAGATGTGGCAGTTGATACACCCTCAAACCATGACTATACGGTAGTTGGAACTACGTTCCTTCTTAAAAGCATTATAGTATCGGGTTCGGGTAATATTAAATTCGAACTTCTTGTGGGGCCGGTAGCAGGACTCGTAGCTAAAATGACTGGATTCCTTAACGGACGAGATGGTGATACAAAGCAAATTGACTTCGATCCGCCGATTGAAGTTCCGGTAACCAGTACTGGTACGATTCGTGTGATTCGTACAAATCGCCAGGGAAGCGCAACAGATGTTTATTCCACAATTATAGGAAATGATGTCTAAGGAATTATACCAACCAACTGAGGGCAACACGGGGTTTTTAACCTGCGTGTTGCTCAATGACCTACTTGCAGAAATTAGGGGGCTTCGGAGAGATTTAAAAGCTCAGAAGGACCCCCCCGCCAAACTTAAGGCAAAGAAGAAGTAATGGCTGATATTTCTGATAAGACTGCCAATGTAAGCATTACTAATAATGCCGAAACCAAAACCGTGACAGTGACGACGGATGGTGCAAAGGAGCGGCTAGATGTTAATACCGAAGGTACGGTTAGCCTAGTAGCGGTTACCCCTAAGTTTGACTACTCGGTTGCTGGCACAGCCCTAAATAATTCAACCTATGTCACACTAAAAGAAATAACCTCAACGGTGGGGAAGTTGGCATTTATTACCGTTATTGGCACCAATTCAACATGGGACATTAGATTGTCAGTGGATGGAGTAATAATACTTACAATTGCCATGGCAGATTTAGGGTCAATCCTTAATTTATCCTCTTCTAACGTGACTACTGTTCCTATATTTACAACAGTTGCAAATAAGTCTTTTATTTATAATCCTTCTGAGCACGTTGATTTCACAACTGGATTTAAAGTTGAGGCTATAAAAACTGGTGGTCCAGCTACTTCGGTGGATTGGTTTATTGCTTGGAGAGAAGAAGCTTAATGGATGAAGATCAAGTTTTTGCAGCACTCGCAATAAGAGATACGTCGAACCACGATTCTTCTGAGTCGATGAGTGGTGAGTTTTTGGCGAAAACTATTTTCGTTGAGAACGGGCTTAATCAGACCGTAACGCTCCAACTACAAGGAGCTAGAAATTCTGTATGGATAAATATAGGGTCGAGTTTCGACGCCACCTCAACGACCAATGTTTACCAAACAGTAGATACATATTTTCCTAAGTATAGATTACGGGCGATCTGCGGCACGGCCCCCACAACGGGTGACTTGGATGTTTGGATAATTAAGGCAAGGTAATTATGGGGTCACTCGACAAACCACAGGGCGCTAGCGTCCAAAGAAAGATAGCGCTTGTGGATGTAACCGGGAAAAATGCCACCGAGATTGAAGATGCGTATAATAATAACTTCGGTCTTAAGGGCTGGCGCATCATACAAGTTCTTGATATTGGAAGTAGTAGGTTTATTGTTGCAGAAAAAGAACTATGAGTAGATTTGCGCCGGGAGATATAGTCTCCGATCATTTTGGGCCAGCATCAACAACCGGCCTAGTGCAATCTGACTTCACTATAGTGATTATGAAAAATGGCGTGGTGAGTTCTGTAGTTCCAACTGTCATAGAAGTGGGCAGTGAGTTTTACCTTCTTAAGTTTCAAAGCGATACCGAGGACAATGCGGTTTGGTCCGTAGATGTATTAGAAACACCAAACAAGTCTCGATTTCAACAGACATTTATATTGAATAAGGCCGAGACTGCAAATGTCATACAAAACAATGAAGATCCCAACACAATACCAGAAAACTTATCATATATACGCAACCTAGTAGATACCATCTTTCAAGAGAGGTTTGCTAGGTAATGCCAAGGGCAGTTAAGAGATTCTCAATTGCCAAAGGCACAGATGAGAATACCGCCGATCCGGACACGCAGGGTGTGGGGTTTAGGTTACTTAAAAACTGCTTAGTAGACGAAAGGTTGGGGGCACTGCTTCCCAGGAGGGGCTCTCTTACCGAAACGCTCACAGGGGGATTGGGAATTCCTCTTGGCATGGGAGAACATTTAGCTGAAGCATCTACTTCGCTTATCCCTGTCACAAGAAGTTTACTTACTAATTTTGCGGGTAGCACGTTTTTTAAGCTTCAATCTGGCGCGTGGAGTTCAGTAACACTCGATGCCAATACTGCATTTGATACAGTCAAGCCCACCACATTTGACCAGATAGGAGAGAAGTTATATATCGCGGGCGGTAGGCCAGCATTTTGGGATGGAGGTTCAAATGATATTGAAAGAGTGGGTATCCCGGCTCCCGCCACAGCACCAACACTTGGAAGTTCTCTCACTGGCCTTACTGGTAGTTTTAAGTATGTATATACTTTTAGAAACAGCATCACAGGACTCGAATCAGATAGGTCTCCAGAAGCAGCGATTACAGTCACCGATGATCAGATCGATCTTACCGCACTAGAGACCACCACGGCGGCAGCGGGAGTAGATGAAAAGAGAATCTATCGAACACAGAATGGTGGCTCCATCTTTTTCCTTACTGGCACTACTACCCTAGCGGCTACCACCTTTACAGACACCACAGACGATGTGGATCTTGGAGTTCCGGCTCCAGCGGCGGGAGACAATGCGCTTCCCCCAGATAATAGTTTTATAGTAGCGACCTTTAATCAGAGGTTATGGTGGGTTGATGCAGACGATCCATATGTTATCAAGTTTAGCCAGCCATATATTGGCAACAATAACGATCCCCAGTATGTTCCGGTCAATAACTTTTTAGTAGCAGATAATCCGGTTACGGCATTACATGTAACACCCAATAGGATGTTAGTATTCCACCCTAGAGACATATCGTTTCTTTCTGGGTTCAGTGCATCGGACTTTGTATTTGCTCCGCTTAGACAAGGCGTAGGCACTCTGTTTTCTACTGGAGTAGCCACTAACGGAGACGAGGTGGTAATTCTTGCTGAGCAGGGGTTTGTAGTACAAAATGCTCAGGGTATGAGACATATATCTCGACCTATTGAACCGACCCTTACAGAACTTTTGGCGAATGAGTATAATTCATCGCTGTATGTATCGATTTCATGGAGTCCTTCCGTAAGGCAGTTTTTATTTTTAATAAGCGCAGAGTCTACAGCCGGAGCGCCGTGGGTTAAGGTAGGAACCGGGGCCTTAGCAGATTGGGCCGATTCTAGTTCTGGAACCACAGAACTTTGGGAAAATCCAGCAGCCCCAGGTAGTCAGGTCACCACTAGGGTATTTTTTGCAGGATGGTCACCAGAGACAAATCAATGGACAATATATGAGTATAGTCAAATTGAAGACCTTAATAATGACAATGCTTTTGCGACTTTCCTCTTCACGCCACTTCCGAGTTCGGATACGCTCGATCCTCAACAAGATAAGACATACTGTGGCGTCTTTGATGGAACGGAGGGTCAAGTAATATCCCAGCATAGAAAGGATATGATTCAAGATGATAGCACAGATGTTACCGCTGAATTTCTTACGGAGCGCCTAATAGTAGGGCAGGATGATAACGGCATTAAAAGAATTCATTCGGTGGGTTTCACCACTAGCTATTCAGACCCTAGTGAGATTGGAACCATAGATTATATTAAAGATATAGAAGACCCACAGATACAAGGTTTCTCGGGAGATATAAAAACCTTTACTGGGGATGGAGATTTAAAAAGACTAACGGAGCAGAAGATGAGGTTCATGCACCTTCATGGGACCTTTACTGGAGTAGCGCTTTCACAGCCGCTTCTTACTGATTTTGCGCTACACTTTAGAGAACGATTTTCAAGAGAACAGAGATAGGAGAATAGTATGGGAGTTGAATCGATTCACACTAAGGTCCCTACCGGACAAATTTTTGCGGTTATTGATGTGGCTTCGAGTGGCGACAATACTTTAGTAGCTGCCATATCGGGACAAAAGATTAGAGTGCTTAGTTATGCATTTTTATGTGATGCAGCTACAATTGTAAGATTTGAAAGTGGCGCAAGTGGAACAGCCCTAACGGGTCAAATGAGTTTTGCCGCTATGGGCGGAATATCAGTACCATTTTCCCCAGTTGGTCACTTTGAGACTGTAGCGGGCGATCTTCTTAACTTAGAACTTGACGGAGCTAATCAAGTTAGCGGTCACATTACATATATGATTTTATAATGAGCAGTCTTCTTTTAACGGGCGCCGGTAAAAGCGCTGCTGGGTTTATGCCAAGCGATATATCTAGCCTTCTTCTCTGGCTAGAGGAGGGGCAGAGCACTCTATACGAAGATGCTGGTAGAACTATAATTGCAACGGATGACAGTGATACTATAGGATCTATAGATGATCTAAGCGGAAACGCAAATCATCCAACGGCACCAGGTACGGGCAATAGGCCGATCTATAGAGTCCCTGGTCTTTCTAGTCTTGATGAATGGGATTTTACTACTTCCGCCACCTGCCCCGATAGTCATGTTTTAGCCCTAGCAGATCCATTCGCTGACTTTGCACGCACCCAAGCGTTTACCGTTAGTGCCGTGGTACACATGGATACCGTTGGGGCCAGTACTCGTAGTTATCTAGGGAAGAAGGCAAGCATAAGCCCCTTTCAGGGTTGGAGCCAGGGTCTTAATACATCCAGAAACCCCCGCTGGCAAATGAATGATACTAGTTCTGGGCAGTTGCGGGTCGATATGGATGACACCGTGGCGCTTAATGCCTGGCTGGTATTGACTTGGACATATGACGGTAGCTCTACCCCTGGCGGGTTAAATGGATTTATCAATGAAGGCTCTAGGTCTCTAATTACGGTGGTAAATGATCTTGCCGGGGATGCTACCGGGACGGAAGAATTCGGTGTGGGGCTTCCCTTTGCCCATCTAGATATTGCTTGTGGCAATGGTTGGGATGGTGGGATGAGGGCGATTGCTCTTTACGATAAGGAAGTGACCGGTACAGAACTTTCCAATCTTTTAGCTTATATGGTCGCACTAATACCATGATTTACCAAATTTCAAGGGCAATAGCATGACTCACATACCAGGGCATTTCGTGCCACAAACAGGCGGTCCATTAACAATTGGCGGATTTAAGCCTATTCCAAGGCCCGTTACGGGGAGTACGGTTAATACTCAACCGCAGTTTAACACACAAGTTTTACCACAATTATCAAGTGGGTTACAAGCTACTCAACAACAGCCTCAGATAGCTAGGGCCGGTGCAATTCCCGGCGATAATCCCAACGATCCCGAAACGCCACCAGGGAGCGATGATGGTGGATTTATAACAGACCCAAGTAGACTATTTGATGTAGACCTCACACAAGGACTTAGGGGCAGTGGTATAGATCCAAATATTATAAATAACTTCTTAAGCGGTAAGGGCGGAGTCGGTGGGGGCAGCGGAACCTTTGTTGGTGGTCAGGGTCCAACCTTTGGTGAGTTCGATATTCAGGACTCTGCGGCTAGGGGACAGTTTGAAGACATATTTGGTAGAGCCACTGGCGGATCAATACAAAGTTTTAATAGAGCAGAGAATCGTTTAAGAGAACGCACAAGGGGCGCAGCAGATATAGGAGCACAGCAAGCTATTGAGAGTTCACTCGGCGGTGGGCGGGGAGCTTTTCAGGGAGCTATTCAAAACCGGCTCGGTCAAGTAGAGACCGGTAGGCTTGGAGCATTGGCAGAGGGCCAGGTTGGTCTTGAGAGTCAGTTTGAAGGTCTTAGACTTCAGGGACTTCAGAACGCTCTTGGTGCTGCTCAGGGCCTTGGCGGGTTGGATGTCAACTTAAACCAACTCGGATTACAACAGTCATTAGCTGGCAATCAGTTTGCTCAAAGCGGGTTCCAAGAAGCAGAGAAGCTCAAAGCGCAAACAGGACTTGCTGAGCGCGGAGAAACATCTGATTTCATTCAAGGACTCTTGCAGAGAATTAATGAGCAAGGTGGTATTAGGGGCGGTATTCTTACTTCGCTTGGAGGCGGATTATAATGGCAACTAGAGAAGAACTAGAGCTTTTACTCGCACAACAAGAACAATTTGGTCGCTTTGGAAGAGATCTATCTGGACAAGCCCAACAAAGAGAGCAAAGAGGACCACAGAGAGCGGGCGTGGCTAGTGGTAGTAGCGGAAACCTTCCAAGGGGTTTTCTATCAGTACTTCTTGATAAGGCAGATCCAGCAACTATTAGGCAGGTTCTTTCGGGAACAAAGCGCGGAGAGGTAGGTGGGGGTGCTCGACCATCTGGATTTGAAGACTTCACAAGAGGCTTTGGCGGTACTGGGGGACTCCCCGATACCCGCGCAGAAGATCTGCAATTAGCCCTCCTAGAGGAGCAACTTAGTCAGGCTAGATCGCAGGGCGGCCCTAGTTCCGCAAATATCGGGGGCGGTCGTGCGGCTCGATCAGCGCCCATTCCTGGACTTTCAACTGGGCTTAGAGGAATTTTTCCACCTGCATCTTCTGGCGGAGCCTCTCTTAGGCTCGATCCTAATATAAGAAGCACTCCCTCTGCTCCCAGACGTAGGGCTAGGCGTAGAAAGTCAAGCCAGGGGGGTTTGCTAAGAGATGAACTTAAGCTAAGAAACAGGCAATTAGATGCTGAGATTGACGCTGCTAAAAGGCAAAAAGAGGCAGATGATTTAAAAGATAGGTTCGATAGAGAGAATAAAAAGTTTATAAGGGGCCTACTAAGTAGGATTTTAGGATAATGGCTACCACACCGGAAGAGTTAGAATTTCTTAGGCAACAGTTTCCAGACTTAGAGTTTGAGGATATCATACCACAAGGCGGCGGCCTAACTGGAGCGCCCGAAGTAGATCAATTACTTGCGGCAGCACAACAGCCAGAGCCATCAGAACCGGGGACAGAAGAAATACTAGCTCTTTTACAGCAGCAAGACACGTCTCTATCTTCCGAAGATGAGCAAGCAGCACAACTCTTAAATACAATCATACAGCAATCTGAGGGCGCAAGGCCAGAAGACACTTTTGCTGCGGTTGGGGAATCAGTAGTAACGGGACTTGAAGGCTCTCCGGGCGGTGCAGCGGGTGGACCCGCTCAGTTCTTAGAGCCAACACGGGGTTCGTTTAGCAGGTCACAGCCAAGGGCGGTGCAAGCAGAGCAAAGAAAGGTAGAAGCATTGAAATCATT
>SDBT01021381.1_pt1 | contig 10118 bp, 13 predicted proteins | sample 2277101 | NCBI WGS metagenome assembly SDBT01 (sample SAMN10404973, study PRJNA504765) | marine sediment metagenome | isolation source: marine sediment core GS10_PC15, 103 cmbsf | place: Arctic Ocean: Southern Knipovich Ridge | collected 2010
TAGTATTTAATTAGCCCTAATGATACTAAAGCTTTTACCTAATGTCTACCTTGACTTTCATGTTAGGTGTGTTATGATGGTGATATTATTAACCATTACCACACAAGGAACCACTATGAATATCCAACTCATCCTCCTGCCTAGCATCTGCTGCTCCATGATCGCTATGGGCATACATATTTGGATCTCACCCCAGAGGCTCAATATATTAAACGCTAGGGTTGATCTGTTGAAGGAACATGTTGTAGCAAATGAAGACACCATGTACGGGATGCGTCACGTTGTACTCAGCGTGCTGGATGGATCTATAGAGCACACTAAAAAAGAGATAGAAGATCTAAAGTGTACACACGAAAAGTGTCTTAAGCATGGTGGTAGTTCCAGTGGTAATGGACACACTGCTTAGCTTGGGGGGTCTCTCCGGCCCCCCACTAACTTTAGAATCCTTAAAAATCCTCTCCCGCTATTCTCCCTTGATCCGGAGATAGGGAGAGGAATAGAAATTTGTAACTTAAAAGGAACCCTATGAGTAAAGAGAGAAAACGTCCCGTTCTAGAAGCTATTCAACGCGCTAGACCTCAGATGAAACTAAGAAAGACCGGTTTTAATAAGCATCTGGGTTATAAATACCCTACGTTAGACGATTACTATGATGCCGTACTTGAACCGCTTGAGCGTGTAGGATGCACTCTGTCACACGCACGATTTCCAGAAGATGGGCGCCTGCTTGTGCGGACTATCGTTCTTCATCATGAAACGGGAGATCTCATAGAAGACATAGCGTTTATTGAAAGCGAGAAGGCTGGAAACCAAGGACAAGGTTCAGCTCTTACGTATATGATAAAGGATGCCATTCGGTGTCTTCTAGCTCTTCCTTCCGAGGATGATGATGCTCAATCAGAGCAGATTGATATTAAGAAACAGAATGAGGAACCGGCAAGTGCTTATAATGTCGGAGAGCTCAGTAAGCTTATTACTCAATCTCCTAATCCAGTTAAGATGCTGCGTGACATTCTTGGCTATAACAAGGTCTCAACCCTAGAGGAGCTGGGCGAACAACAATGTTCCCGAGCTGCCTATCGTGTTAGAGAGATTATTAAATCACCCTAGGCTTTTCAAGCGAAGCTTTTCAAGTGAAACTTTTCAAGTGAGGCTTTTCAAGCGAGGCTTTTTCATTACATACATCCCCGGAGGCCTGGTTGGCCTCTGAGGATGAAAAAAGAAGAGTAGTAATGAAAACACTATAAAACAATTTCTACGAAATAATTTCTTCTACATTATCTAATTCGAGAATGGTAACACCAGGCTCCGCCAAAGCGCTTCGCCCCGGCGAGCAAGACTTCTCATCGTCTGAGCCAGCGCTCCCTGTTCCTCTTTGGCAATAGTCAACTGAGATATCAATATCTATTCTTTCAACAATCTCCCTTTTCAGCCTATTCCAGGGTTTACAGCCCATTAATATTGCTATCAGAATTAAAGATAATGTCGCGAGCACCATTGACCAATCAAATCTACTCATGTTCTTCTTCCTTCTTAAAAACAGCTTCTAATTTGGGTCCTACGAAATGTTTTTCATCCTCAGATAGATCGGCTTCAGCCAGCCTGTTATCTATCACTATGCGGCGTTTTTTGTTGTGTGTGTAGAATCTGTCATTGTCCTCGCACCACCAATCTCCAATAGCTGCATGAGCGTCCATAAACATCAAAGTGTTAGGTGGGGGTAAGATAAGATCGTTGTTCCATATCAAGATATGGGTAACAAGCCGTGTGTCATTATCTACCACAATGTGACGCATGATTATTCCACTGGTACAGACGAGTCTGGTACCGGGTTATCCCACTGAGTAAGATCCGGTATATGATCCCAGCGAAGTTCTCTGCGAGCATGTTCGTAGACTTGTTTCAAGCGTGGCTGCAACTCCTTTTTTTCTTCCTCAGACATATCTCGCTCCGCAGCTTTACCTTTCTCAGTGATATAGCGGTGCTTGCCATTCATCGTATAAAAACATTTACGATCCTGATCCCAATAATCACCGATGAGTCCTTCACAGTCGTGGACTACATAATGGTCCCGCGGCGGCAACCACTCCGCACCTTCCCATACCACTACATTCCGCACTAAACCAGTCTTGGGGTCAATAATTGCATGACGATTTTTCATGTTTATTTCCTTATTTATATACCCGTATATTCATACACTACTACTTGCCCTTCTGAACCATCTCCACCATCTCCAGCAAATGTGTCTGGCTGTCCCATCAATGGCCACCGTGTAGCACCTCCGCCACCGCCTCCTCCTCCAGGGAATCCACCCTCACCGCCATCTCCAGAATTAGTTTGATGTGCTCCTCCACCACCGCCTCCAAATCCACTCGATTCAAAGAGACAGTTGTTGAGGAAATTACTACCGTTGGCACCTGAAACGCCGATTGGACCACCAGCTGCTCCTGTTACTGGATAAGGAATAATATCTATATAGCTAGCTAATGTGCCTCCGTTCTTTCCTGCGATAGGAAAATCAGCTACCTGAGCATAGGTACCTCCTACACCACCGCCAGTTGCAGCGGCAATGGCTCCGCGATGGGTTGGTACATCACTAATACCTGTTCCCGCACCACGACCTTCACCTCCTGAAAAGAGAGGAGTGTTATTTAAATAATGAGCTCCAGGACTACCACCACCATGAATTGTCGTAGACCCTCCTAATCCTACGAGTCCTTGACCACCAAAACTAGTAGAAAAGGGACCTGCCGTTACCGGATAGCTCGTTCCTATAGCACTGAAACCTGCATTAGTTCCATTGAAACCGTTTCCACTGCTTACTCCGCCAGCTCCGCCAGTCCCCGCAGCACCTACGGTCACAGTATGAGACCCAGAAGTACGAGTTCCTTGGACCCAGAGCGTCATACCGCCTCCGCCAGCACCACCACCTCCGCCGTAACCAAATTGATTACCCACCTGTTGAAAAGAAGGGCAGACTGAGCCGCCGCCTCCACCACCACCGGCGTTCGTGACCACCAAATAAACCACTTTGGTATTTGCGTTTGGAGTCCAGGTCCCCGAAACATTGAAGGTAGTTACTATAACATCTCCGACTGCTGCACCCGTAGCACTAATTGTAATAGATCCTGCTGCATTAACAATTCCAATACCCATTCCCGCAGTCAATTGGGCCACTGCTGGTGCTACCCCGGTCGATCCTATTACGAGATCTCCATCTGTCATGGTCCCAATATCATCAAGAGATCCGGCTGCATTACCCATTTGTGGATTGAAATTTGCTGTGCCATTCACTGAAACGGTCACGGTATTTCCAGCTCCCGCGGTTCCAATGTTGTCACCACCAAGCACGTTCAGGATGCCCGCGGCTACTGTAGCTGTACCGACATCTGTAACCACATCTACTGGAGTAGCTCCAGTTTCTAAATTTATGGTATTGGCGCCTTCAGTAATGGTAATTGTAGCTCCCGTGGAAGTAATGCTCGCGAATAAAGGAGCGGCGCCGGTCGCGCCAATGATGACCTGTCCATCTAGACCCACAGGAATAGAGGTTAAACTTCCTCCAGCATTGCCACGCTGAACTGCAAAATCTGTTGTGCCCGTAAGATCAACAGTAACTCTGTTCGCAGCGCCTGTGGTAGTCATATTATTGCCACCGAAAACTTCTAAGACGCCCGCTACGGGTACTACTGGTCCACCGACATCAGTATCAATTTGAACTGCTACTGTGCCAGCTGCACTAATAGTAACGGTACTACCAGCTGATGTAGTAGCTACTCCAGCACCACCAGCAACTGTTAATACTCCGGCCGCAGGAATAGCCGAATTAGCATCATCTGTGAGATATGAAGTTGCTACGGTACCATCAGAGGTTAGCGTAAGTAAGGATGCTCCAGGGTTACCGGTAAATATAAAGTGATCTCCACCTTGGATATCAATATTATTAGCTGTAGGTGGAACTGCTCCGCCAACATCTCCAGTAAGTGTATTGACTGCTCCAACTCCAGCGGTAAATTCGCGCCACGTAGCTATGAGCAAAGCCTTGTCTACCAGCATGAAGACTTGATTTGTTCCACGAACGATCCATACGGTGCCAATATTAAATCCATCGTAATCGGTGGTAGTTGGAACCCTACCTTCTCTTACAAACTGTGCAGGCATAGAAGGCTCTACACCCATATACGCTAAAGGATCTAGTCCTGTACGCCTCTTTACCATGACTCCTCCTACGGAACTACAATTTCAGCTGGTACATTTGCGAGATCACGGGCTTTGCGATCTTTATAATCTGATTGGCCAAACACCAACTGTGCGAATGCATCATCATTGGTAGGAACGCTTTCTACACGGCCTTTCAATTTGGGCATCCACTCTTTGCGTAACCGAGCCATACACTGTTCATGCTTATGAAGAACCGCCCATTGCAGGCGACGCTTTACATCTTCATCAAATTTCTCGCTGGAAATCTGATCGCCTATAACTTGTTTTTGAATATCACTTAAGCTGAATAGCTCAACATCATTTACTGAAATTTTCATATGGTCTCCTATTAAGAGGCTGCGCATCTAAGATGCTAAATAACCGCTAAAATATGTTTCATGTGGAGATGCACTCCCCATAATGTCATTCGAATCTCCTACTTCACCGGTAGCTGTAACAACAACTGTTGCGGTATCCAACGCATCCATGTCAGCAAGGACCGAGATCTGTAAGAAGATTGCCCCTGCACTATCTTTAGCTGCTGTAGGATCAATTTGTGTACCCAAATAGGTACGATTTGAGGTAATTAATGTAATGTTTATAAGAGCTGCTGCGGTGAAATCATTAACTGATACACCCGCACTGAGCACGTAGCGTCCGTCGACAGGTGCCGTGAAAGCATCTGCGGCGAAGTCACCACCCTGATCAAACACCTCGGTATCAAAGTCCACGGTTGCCGCTGCACCATTACCTGTTTGGTCGGCATCGTCGACAGAATTGTAAGCTAAGAACGCTGGATTCTCTGGCAGAACTAAATTGAGCTGCGAGCCTAACTGGCCTGCAGAACTAATGATGACCATTCCGTCATTGGTCGGAGCAACATTATAGATACCCGCCATAAATGCAGTATCTTGCTGACCATTTCCCGTACCCTGTGTACCAATACGGATAGTGTTATTATCAGTCGCCGTACCAGCATTCATGATGCAGATATTATCTGAATCAGTCGTAGCTAAAGTAATGCCTGCTGAATTACCTAATGCGCAATTGTATGCGCCAGTTGTTATCACTGATAATGCACTCGATCCAATAGCCGTATTAAATCCTGCACCAGTTGTTGCGGCTGCCATACCACTCGCACCTACTACTGTGTTGGCTAATTGTGTGGTCATTACGAGCAAGGAATTATATCCAACGGAAGTTGTGCTTCTAGAATCAGTAACCGCGTCCATAGCCTTATAGCCTACAACTACGTTATTTCTACAATTAGTAGCCATAGTATTCATGGCACTAAACCCGAATACTGCATTGCTTTCACTGCCTGCTACAGTAAATGTCGCATTGCCGGCCGCGACACCTGCAAATATATTATCTGTACCTCTACCATGAAATGCGAAGCCTCCACCAAGAGTAATAGCGCCTTCATCGATAGCATCACTCGTAACCGGCATTGCTAGTAGACCTGAAGTAGCTATCAAATCTCCCGCTGTGGCAACAACATCGCCTGCTGTGGCAGTTACATCTCCGGTAGTAGCAGTTAATCCTGTTCCAGCTGTCATGGAGCCTGAGATGCTGACAGTGTCATCTAAATTAAAGGTAACGCTATTACCAGCACCCGTACTTCCGAGGTTACTTCCCCCCAACATATCAATGATTCCTGCGACTTGTGTGGCCGTACCAGAATCGGTTACAAAATCTGAAGCTCCTCCACCGGCAGATGTACTTCCCATTTGACCACTGGCATCAATAATCATGGTCTCAGTAGCGCCTGCTGGTGTAACATTATGTATACCGGCAATGAATGCTTTGGCAATAAGACCATTACCTGTACCGCTTCCTCCTCCAATACGTAATATAGAAGCATCACCGAGGGTGCCACTTGTAGAATCTCCGATAAGAATATTGTTATTTTCACTACCTGTATAAGACGATCCAGAGGAGTGTCCAAATATTACGTTTCGATCACCGCTCGCATTGGTATATGCAAATGCACCAATTATCACATTGCGTTGCTGGGCAACTATAGAAAGACCGGCATCAGTTCCAATTAACGTATTGGCATTCCCGGTAGTTATAGAAGAACCAGATTGAGAACCTACCGCTGTATTATCTGTTCCGGTGAGCGCGAGAGAGGTAAGAGCACTTACACCGACTCCAGTGCAATCAGAATCGGCATCTGCACTTCCCGCATTCGGTCCAAGAAACGCATTGGTGCGATCAGGACTTTGAAAATGGATTAATCGGATAGTACCATCTTTAATAACCCCTTCTGTCAAAGCGGCATTTGTTCGAGGTAAAATAATATTTCCCGCATTGATATCAATATCACCTACAGCAAATAGCGTGTCGCCTGTCCCATGAGGACGGAGTGTAATATCCCCGTTAGCTCCCGGTGCAAACGTAAGATTTGCTGTAGGGCCGTCAGGCATCACATCAGCAGAAACCGACGTGTTCATAGCAAATACGTTATTGGCGTCATCTCCCCCAGCTGCAAATGAAGCTGTACTGGAATCTTCTACATACATGTAGACATCGCCGTTACCATTTGACCTTAATCTTAATTTTTCTGCCATGACTACTCCCTAATTATCAAAAGTTACGCGTATAAAAGCACGCCAGTTATAGGTAGTTCCAGCCACGCCAGTCACCACTACCTCGATATCATTACCGCTTGGATTGAAATTCACATCAGGCATACCAGCAGTATCTTCGAGGATGCTTCCATGGGGACCTCCCGAACACACTGCACCACCGGCTCCGGCTCTTCGAATAGTAGAGGTAAACCCGCCTCCAATAGCGGAGGTGTAATCGTCTTGGGCTGCGATAATCTTTACTTCCATAAAGGCTGCTTCGGATGCAGCTAATGTTTGCGTGAAAATAACTGTTGGAGTTGCATCGGTAGTTTGTACCGTAGCTTCTGTTCCTAATGAATTGATGGTGAGAGTTGAAGTGCCAGGGTTACCTGCAACGGTTATGCCCGAACCCCCTACAATGTTTATATTATTGGCGGTAGGACCAACAGCACCACCGGTGTCCCCTGTTAAATTAAGAACGACCGCTGACCCGCCTGCTACATTTAAAATTCCCGCTTGACTCATGATCTACCTCAGTTCGGAGAAGCAAAATAGGCACTGAAATATACCGTTCCACTGCTCGCGGCGCCTACTTCTTGCTTAACAAATATCCGATCACCTTGGGACAAGTAGAGACCTTCGCCTCTATTACTTTTGTTGGCGCCAGTATCAAACAAGACGAAGCTATTTGACGCTACAAACTCATGATCATTTACTCCGTCATAGGAGATGAGCAAGTTGGCATCGGTATCATTTGAAATTTTGTAAGAAATAATCGGGTTAGCAAGAACAGCTCCTACAGCTGCATAGGCCCCACTAATAGAACCAAAAGCAAGCGACCTGAGCGTTTCGGGGCGCCATCGTATAGCTAATGAATAGAGACTCATTGTTACCTTCCGGGCATAAATTTTAACAGACAGCTTCGCTGGCTTAGCATGCTTGGGCCCGTGTGGGCCCACAGTAATTAATTACTAGCTGGAGCTTCAGCTTCTACACCATCAATGGGTGCGACGACTTCATCGCCTTTTTCTATTGCATCGCCATGCGTGGCTTCGCGGGCCATCTTCTCAACATTCTTATTGGATATTTCAACTATTCTTTTCAGACAATCAAATAGCACATCATATGCTTCACCCACAGGGGCATTTGCTGCCATAGTAAACGTATATAAACGGCCTTCTATCTCCTTACTAAACTGAACGGTACTTTTTAATTCCATGTATCTACTCCTTATATGGTTAATAAATTCAACCACACTATAGCCCTCCTCAATTTTTAATGAGAAGGGCTAGTTAAATTAATTGTTAAGCGAATACCCAGAAGCAAATTACGACGTCGCCATTTAACGCTGCCGCGCCATTGTTTTGGGTTTGTACTTCAAAGCTTCCAGCTAATTGTTTGACACGTTCCAGGGTGGCGCCGTCCTTGAGCTGCACACACCGACCGAGGCAGCGACCGTAACCGGTCAGCACGCGGCTGGTCCGTATCCATCGATCGTCTTCGACGGCACGACGTACTTCCACTATTACCGCGATCTCATCATCGGCGCCGATCCGACGGCCTCCGACGGCACGAATGTGGAGGTTTATCGCGTCGAGACGAGTACCGACGGCATCCATTGGACTCAGCCGACGCTGAATCTGTTCAACGTACCGGTCGACGGGACGAACAACGTGGTGCTCGCAGGCGACGCTCCGAGCATGCACAACTTCATGCCCTTCCTGGATACCAATCCCAATGTCGCCCCGCAGCACAAATTCAAAGCGGTCGCCGGACTGAGCCATGTCCAAAACCAAACGGCTGACATTGCCGGCATTCGCGTGTACAGCTCGCAGGACGGCATCAACTGGAGCTTGCTCGCCAACGACCCGGTGATTACGGTCAACGACTCGCCGCAAGCGCACGACCAGTTTGCGTTCGACTCGGCCAATGTCGCTTTCTGCTCGGAGCTACAACAGCAGTAAGTGCTTTACTACCGCACCTGGTCGGGTGGCAACGCGAGCCCTGGCAACGTGCGAGAGATTTCGCGGGCCGTATCCGCCGACTTCATCAACTGGACCAACCATGTCGACGTCGTCGCCAACCTGCCAGGCGAACATCTCTACACGAGTGCGGTCAATCCATACTTCCGCGCGCCGCAGTTGTACGTCGGGATGCCGACAGAGTTCCTGCCGAACGGCCAGAACCAAAATACTCAAGTACTCTTCATGACCTCGCGCGACGGACTAACCTTCGACCGCACGTACGGTGAGGAAGTGTTTATTGTCGGAGAAGCCGGCAATCGGCAGAACTACATGGCTCCGTTGATTGTACAAACCGGCAGCGACGAGATGTCATTGTACAGCCAGTCCGGCCTGCGTTATGTCATGCGGCTCGATGGCTTCTCGTCGATCGATACCACGGGCACGGCCGGCGAGGCCATCACCAAGAACGTGATCTTCGGCGGCAGTTCGCTGGAACTCAACCTGACGACCGGTGCCGGCGGAAGCGTTCGCGTCGAAATGTTGGACAGTTCGGGCAATGTCATTCCAGGCTTCTCGCTCGCCGACAGCGACGTGATTACTGGCGACCACATCGCACATACGGTGACATGGAACGGCAGCAGCGATGTGAGCCAACTCAGCGGTCAGACGATCAATGTGCGATTTGTCATGAACAACGCCGATCTGTACACGATGCAGTTCACCGGGCCTGTCCCCGCTCCCGCTTCCTATCCCTCCTACGCCTATACCAACGCGACGGCTGCCGAGAGTTCCGCGGCCGCGACCGCGATCGCGATCGACACGAGCCACAGTTCCGTTCCGATCGGCACGCCCGAAGTTCTGTTCCAGACCGAGCGCTGGGACAGCCCCAACGGCGACACGATGCAGTGGGACTTCGGCGTCACGCCAGGCACTTACCAAGTGCGGCTGTACTTTGCCGAAATCTACAGTGGCGCACAATCGGTCGGGGCACGCGAATTCGACGTGTCGATCGAAGGCCAGTTGGTGCTCGACAACTACGACATCTTCGCCGATGTCGGCAGCGACACCGGCGTGGTCAAGACCTTCACCGTAACCAGCGACTCGAACCTCGACATCGACTTCGCCCACGTCACCCAAAACCCCGCGGTCAAAGCCATCGAGATCATCGCGGCGTTGTAAACCATTTCGAGGGCGTTCTATCCATCACACCGGCACGAGCAAGCCTGCATCTTTCAACGCCTCGATTCTGTCGGTGAGTTCCCACAGCGGGACATGGATCTTCTCGGCGATTTCGATCGAACTTAGTGTGCCGTCGCTGTAGGCGAGAAAGTTCATCATGTCTCGGACCACGGCGCCGCTGCTCTTCGTGCTGATCGTTGGA
>SDBT01021382.1_pt1 | contig 10118 bp, 8 predicted proteins | sample 2277101 | NCBI WGS metagenome assembly SDBT01 (sample SAMN10404973, study PRJNA504765) | marine sediment metagenome | isolation source: marine sediment core GS10_PC15, 103 cmbsf | place: Arctic Ocean: Southern Knipovich Ridge | collected 2010
CCGGTAAGGGAGGACAGGGCTATGGCGGGGTGGCTAGTGGTGACCTCTACCTGGTGATATCGGTCAAACCACATGCTTTGTTCAAACGCAGCGGTGATGACCTGCGTGTGGAGGTGGGGGTTCCCTTGACGGTGGCGGTGCTGGGGGGTGAGGTTCAGGTGCCTGTCATTAAGGGCAAACTGGCGTTAAAGATTCCACCGGAGACGCAAAACGGGCGTACCTTCCGCCTGGCGGGGCAGGGCATGCCCCATCTGGGTAAGTCATCCCATGGCGACCTACTGGCTAAGGCTAACGTGATAGTACCTACTAAACTCTCGAACAAGGAAAAGGAGCTATTTAGGCAGCTTAGCGAGCTTAGGCCAAGCTAAGAGTTGCGAGGTTTTTAAACTTACTTCGCTAAAATTAGTAGATCGGCAGGTTTTTAAAGTTACTTCGGTTAAAATTAATAGATCGGCAGGTTTTTAAAGTTACTTCGGTTAAAATTAATAGATCGGCAGGTTTTTAAAGTTACTTCGGTTAAAATTAATAGTTTCGTGGGGCTTTTATGAACTTAGAAGAAAACGAACCGCGTTACGGAATAACTATCGCTGCCAGAATGGTGGGTGTGCAAACTCATACCTTGCGCTATTATGAGAGAATTGGCATAATAGAGCCGTATCGCTCCCGAGGTAATATTCGTTTGTACTCAGAGAGCGATGTTGTCCGGCTTCGGCAGGCGAAAACCCTGGTGGATGACTTGGGGGTTAATCTGGCCGGGATAGAGGTTATCTTGAGGATGCTAGAGCGCATGACTGAGTTACAAAATCATTTGGCGGCAACAGAAGCAGATTTGAGGAGACTTGAGGGAGGTGGAAGATGAAACAGGAGAGATTTACGGAGCAGGCGCAGGAGGCACTGGCTTTATCGCAGGAGATAGTGCGTCAGTATCACCATAACCAGTGGGATGTGCCACATATCCTGCTGGCACTACTCCGTCAGGAGGCAGGTCTGGTTGGTGATATATTAAAGAAGCTCGGGGTTAATCTGGATGAAGTTGAAGCCGTCAGGCAGCGGGTTGAGGCTGTCTTGGATAAGTCTCCCAAGGTCACCTATGAGACAGGGCAAATCTATGCCGCACCACAGGTTGCTCAATTACTGACCAAGGCTGGTGAAGAGGCTGATAGACTCAAGGACGAGTTTATTGGCACCGAGCATCTTCTGATTGCCATGGCTGGGGAGGGGAAGGGTGAGGTGGCGGGCATTCTTCGCCGCTCGGGTATTGACCAGGAGAAGGTATATCGTGCCCTGCAAAGGCTTCGTGGCGGGCACCGGGTTACCGATGCCCGGGCCGAGAGCAAATATCGTTCTCTGGAGAAGTATGGTCGCGACCTGACCGAGCTTGCCCGTGAGGGTAGGCTTGACCCGGTTATCGGTCGGGATGAGGAGATTAAGCGGATAATGCAGATCCTTACCCGCCGCACTAAGAATAACCCGGTGATTGTTGGTGATGCCGGCGTCGGTAAAACGGCTCTGGCTGAGGGGCTAGCACAGAAGATTGCCATTGATGATGTCCCCGATTCCCTTAAAGGGCGCAAGGTAGTGGCTCTGGATATGGGGGCACTGGTGGCCGGGAGTAAGTTCCGTGGTGAGTTTGAAGAGCGACTTAAGGCGGTGATGGATGAGGTGCGTCAGGCACGGGGAGAAGTAGTATTATTTATTGATGAGTTTCATACTGTAGTCGGTGCTGGTGCCGCTGAGGGGGCGATTGATGCCAGTAACATGCTCAAGCCGGCGCTGGCTCACGGTGAATTACAGTGTGTCGGGGCGACCACTCTTGATGAGTACCGTAAGTTTATTGAGAAGGATAAGGCTCTGGAGCGTCGTCTCCAGCCGGTATTCGTTGGCGAACCGAGCCTTGAGGTTACGGTTGAGATGCTCAAGGGGCTTCGTCCCCGGTATGAGGCGCACCATAAGATTAAGATAAGTGACGATGCCCTGGAAGCAGCGGCTAAGCTGAGTCAGCGCTATATTTCCGACCGCTTTTTGCCGGATAAGGCGATTGACCTTATTGATGAGGCTGCCAGTAAGCTACGCATTGATACCGAGAGTGCGCCGCCGGGGGTTAAGTCACTCGAGCAGCGCTTAAAGCAGCTGGCCAATGAGGAGGAAGCCGCCTCGCAGCGACAGGAGTACGAGCAGGCAGCTCAACTTAAGGCGGAGAGGTTACGCCTCGAGGATGAATATAACCAGGCTAAGAGCCACTGGCTTAAACAGGAGAAGATTAGCGGGGTAGTGGGTGAAGAAGAGATTGCCCGGCTAATCGCTAACTGGACGGGGATTCCCGTGTCCCAGATGCTGGAGGGCGAAGCCGAGAAGCTACTTCATATGGAGGAGCGGCTTCACGAAAGACTGGTAAATCAGGGGGAGGCGGTTACCGCCATTTCTGAGGCTATCCGCCGAAGTCGGGCGGGGCTTAAAGACCCGAGGCGACCCATCGGTAGCTTTATGTTTTTAGGTCCTACCGGCGTGGGTAAAACGGAGCTGGCGCGGACTCTGGCTTGGTTTTTGTTTGATGATGAGAATGCTATGGTGCGTCTGGATATGTCAGAATATCAGGAGAAGCACACCGTATCGCGCCTTATTGGGGCACCACCGGGCTATGTTGGTTATGATGAGGGGGGACAGCTTACGGAGGCAGTGCGCCGCCGTCCCTACCGGGTAATCCTGCTGGATGAAGTGGAAAAGGCGCACCCTGAGGTATTTAATACCCTGCTCCAGATTCTTGATGACGGGCGCTTAACCGATGGTCACGGACGGACGGTGGATTTTAAGAACAGCGTGATTATTATGACCAGTAATACCGGTGTCGAACTCATCGGGCGGGAGGGCAGCATCGGTTTTGGTACGCAAAAGGACGAAGCCAAAACTCGGCAGCAGAGCTATGAGGCGATGAAGGAAAAGATAATGACGGCGGTGAAGAAGACCTTCCGTCCCGAATTCATTAACCGAATTGACGAGATTATAGTCTTCCATGAGCTAACTGAGGAGCAGCTTAGAAGTATTGTTGACTTAATGGTCGGGGATTTACAGAAGCGGCTCAAGGAGCGTAAGCTGGGGGTGGAGCTAACTGAAGGTGCCAAGTCGTGGCTGGCGAAGGAAGGTTACGACCCAATTTACGGGGCGCGGCCCTTGCGGCGGGTTATCGAACGTTATGTAGAAAATCCGCTGTCAACCAAGCTACTTAAGGGTGAATTCAACGAGGGTGACACGATTAAAGTTGAACTTGGCGACGAGGGCTTAACCTTTAATACTGGGAAGGCAGCTGAGGTAGCTGTGTAAATAGGAAATCCTTGGTAAATGGAAGTAGCGACTAGCACAAGCTCAAATAAAAAGAAATACATCGCTGGCAGCATTTTTCTAGGCGGGGTAATCGCGGTCTGTGTTTTCCTAGTTTATCACTGGGAATATGTTGCCCGCTTTCAGCAGTATGGCTATCTAGGCCTTTTTATTATGACCATTGTGACTGGCTTCAGTATACCGATACCGGTCCCTTATATGGTGTTTACCTTCACCCTCGGCGGCATACTACATCCGGCATTAGTTGGTGCTACCGCCGGTTTGGGTCTCGGTATCGGAGGTATGCTACTTTATTTAACTGGTCGTGGGGGGCGCCGGTTTCTCCCCCAGTTTAATATTTCCGACCCAGCCGATGAAGCCTATTCCTCCCGGATGTCTCGATTTCTAAGGTGGCTAAAGGTACCACGGATGATGGATTTTGCTCATCAAAGAGGCGCCTTGGCCGTTTTTGTACTGTCCGCAGTGCCTAACCCTTTTTTTGCGCCGGTGGCGGTTAGTCTGGGGACAATGCGCTTCCGTTCGTGGAAATTCTTCGCTGCCTGCTGGGCCGGCTCAACAGTTAAGGCTATGGCTCTTGCCTATCTGGGTTATCTGGGCTTGGGCTCTTTGCTGCGCTGGTTAGGTGCATTCAGCCTACCTGCGGTACCTGGTTTATCTTAAGAAGAACTCATAATGGGGGTAACTATGGAGAGGGTGGTCACCGATTGGGACGAATATCATAGGCGTGTTCGGGTTAGCCAGAGACTCCTGTGGACTGTTTGGCGAGCCTATGCCAATTTGCTCCGCGGGATTAGCTTCCCGGGTCCGATTAAGGTAATTGAGCTGGGTTGTGGCACTGGCTATCACACCTTACAAATGACCAAGCTATATCCGGTGGCTAAGGTAACCCTGGTCGATTTTAACGCTAGTGTGCTTAAAGATACTGAGAAGAGGCTGGCCTGCCTTAAATGCGAGAAGGAGTTCTGGCTGCGGGATTTGTTGAGCCTTGAGCCAGATGAGAAGTATGACATAGTGCATTCCCAGGGGCTTCTAGAACACTATACCCCCGACGAGCGAAAAAGGCTGATTTGTTTACACCGGGACCTCCTGACCCCAAATGGGATTGCCGTAATCCTGGTACCTACCCCGAGCCTACCCTATCGATTTTGGAGAGGGCTGCTGGAGAAGCTGCATCTGTGGATTTACCCCGATGAGACCGCCATTTCCAAAGCGGAATTTACCCAAGAGCTTGAGTCAAGCGGTTTAGAAATCTTAAAAATACAGGGGTGTCACTTGATGGAGGTGGGTGCCGTCTGCAAGAGGCGGGTTAGTCCGGAGTAAAAAGGTAGTTTTGCCGTTACTTGAGTCAATCTATGAATTGAGGGATACTGTGCCTAGACTAAATGCTTTGAATAGAATCGGTGGTGGGCGTGTGCCATCTTTTCCCAATATACAGCGTGCCGGCGACCGAAGAGCACCGAAGGGTAACTACAGGATGGCGTTTAATTTCAACTGGGCTCTCTTTAACGTCCTGCTAAAGTATCTCAAACCCAAGGCGGGAGAGGCGATCCTGGACCTGGGTTGTAGCCGGGGCTTCTATGTTAGGGAAATGGAAGCCTATACCGGGGGCGTGATTGGGATTGATATCAGCGAGGCCTCATTAAAGGAGGCGGTTACCCGGAAGGTAAAATACGGTGATATTACCAACCTGGAATTTGAAGATAGTAGCTTTGATAAAGTCTATTCACTGCATACTGTGGAACATATCCCAGATTTGAGGCAGTTCTTTGCCGAGATAGCTAGAGTGCTTAGACCGGGAGGAATAGCTATCATTGTTTATCCCTGGGAGCCGTTTAGGGGGTTCCAGGCTCTGGTTGCCGCGGTAAGGCAATATAAGAATCCCTTTATGGCACGGCAAATACACCTGCATAGATTAACGCCGAAGAGTATTATGAAACTTATTGAGGGCATTTCTCTGGCTCATGTTGAGAGTAAACTTGTGCTTGCCCTGGGACTTCAGTATCTTACCGTGCTGTCAAAAGAGGGCTAACCTTAAAGTGATTTGGGAAATTCCTCTGCCAGGTTAATGATGGTCTTCTGTTTTGAATGTAGTGGTTATCCTTTTCTTATGCTCTGCGGTTCCTTTCCCTATACCTTCTTGAATTGAGCTGTATCTTTGGCTGTTGGGAGATATTAACCAGCCTAATCTGAGATGCAGTTAGCCTTCCTCAATAGTTATCCGTGTTATTTTATCTCCCTCAAAGTCCGGTTTCTGGGTGGGGTCTCTGGGGGTGAGTTTTTCCAGGACATCCATCCCGGCTATTACCTGACCGAAGACAGTGTGCTTGCCATCAAGGTCGTGCCGCGGTTCATAGGTAATGAAAAACTGGCAGCCATTAGTATCAGATCCAGAATTGGCCATAGACAGAGCGCCAGCAACATGAGCGTGCTCTGTAAATTCGTCGGCGAAGGTGTAACCGGGATTACCCCTTCCTGTTCCCGTAGGGTCTCCCCCCTGAGCCATAAAACCGGGTATTACCCGATGGAATGTGCTGCCATCGTAGAACCCCTCGCCGGCAAGGAAGACGAAGTTGTTGACGGTGATGGAGACGTCACTGGCAAATAGCTCCAGGACTATGTTTCCTTTATCAGTTTCGATGGTGGCAGTATATGCCTTGCTCGTATCGATAGTCATCGCTGGCGGCGCTGAGTAGGTTTTTGTTTTTTTCTCCGGTGCTTGACCAGTACACGATAGTGAAAAGACTATACCCAGAACGAGGACAATGATAGCTATTTTGGATAGACCATTAAGTTTCATGATTGTATCTCCAGTGAGTTTTGCTTAGTATTGTAACCTATCTATCAGCGATAGGCAATTACTTAGTGGGGGCTAGTTCACGAAAGACTGTCCCGGGAGGCTTTGGTCTAGGCTTGCATTAAATAGTATTTTTTGCTAGATTAGATTGCGGGGGAGGAACTTATTGGGGCTGTAGCTCAATTGGGAGAGCGTTTGACTGGCAGTCAAAAGGTAGAGGGTTCGAATCCCTCCAGCTCCACCACTACGATTTGAGCGTACGTTTCTTTTCATATTTTACCCCTTTTTTATACGTCAAAAGTCGCTAAAATTACACCACACTGCCTGTACCTGCCTCTTTTTGTGAGTGAACCAGTCGCCTATATTAAACCATATTCTTTGTGCCGGCGAGGGGTTCGTTGGGGCATACGGGCAAACTATGCGGATAGTTATGATGCCCTCTTCTGCTAGCGTTATGGGTATCGTTAGGTAAAGTAGCTGGTGCGTTGAATCGACCGGCGACAGCGGTGTATCGGCGAAGTATGGCTACGTTTGAAGCGAAGAAATGATTAGTTTGACGGCAAGCCTTCGTTCTTGATGGTCACGCCGGCTTTGCGGAGGTCTTCCTCGATTTTATTGTTATTGGCGGCTATGACTTTGGCTACCCGTTCCGCCGTTTTGTTCATAGATTGCTTGATAAGTTCAACTATCTCTGATTTCTCTTTCGTAATTTGGCGCTTTTGATACTGCACGCCAAAGCCTGGCTCCCTAATTCTTTGCAAGATTTGACTTTCACTATAACCTAGCATATCGCACCTCCTAGTTATTATTATACCACCAAAGCCTATTGTTTCTTTGACCTAGCATCGTTATAATGGCGCTATGGAGGCAATTCATTACATCGCTATCGCTGGTATCGCCGCAGCATTGTTCATAGGTGTAAAGTCTTCGTTGGATACCAAAAGACTTCAAGAAAAGCAATCTAGGCACAATGACGAAATACGACAAGGAGAGCAAAGGCAGAAATTACTAGACGAAGTCATCAACTGGGCAATAGACATCGTTGATGTGGGTTTCGGTCGGGGCGTAGTGGTCGAACCACAACCGAGAATAGCCGACCAAAGGTTCTCGCTAGTCGCCACAAAGCTATTTCAATATCAAGCAGCTGATGTGAGAAGGACATACATTACTGCTATTGTTGAAATTCTAGACAAAGAAGTTTATGACTCCGTATTGAAGCTTAGTTCAGAGCTTGAGAAAGTTCGCGAAGCTATTTCGGAATGTATTAAAGATAACGACAATTTCGAGTCTCACATTGATGCCGTATCTACCTTTGAGCAGAAGCTAAGGGAAAGTGCCTTAAGACTGATTACTACAGCTACTAAGATTAAGACCCGAAATGTAGGTTTGTAGAGTCTATCTATCAGGCATATTGTCCAACGGACTACAACTTCTATGCGCCTTCACCACGTCATCAGCTTTTAAGCTGCCCTCTTTTTTCTCAACCACGCTCCTATAGAGTCATGCCCATAATCAGCAGTATTGACATGACTCAGTTATCGAAATCTTAAGTGGCTGAGTTGATTTTGTCAATGTAAAACTGGTTTAGAAATTAATTTCTGCTCGTGCAGTTACTATGGCGCCGACTACGAATTGTGCTGTCTGTTTGCCACAGAATTCAATAATCCATGGTTACTTTAGCTGATAGCCCACAGTTGCAAGCCATACTGCTTACTGCTACAATTATCCTAGATGAGAATAGGGTAGCTCTTCGCTGGTAATGCATGGTGGCGGAGGGCTTTTATTTAGAAGGGAAGGGTAAATGGTAGCCAGATATAACCCACAGGAAATAGAAACGAAGTGGCAGCAGAGGTGGGTTGAGGATAGGTTATATGAGGTCACCGAGGACAGCGCCAGGCCCAAGTATTATGCCCTGACCATGTTTCCTTATACCTCGGGAGACCTCCATATTGGGCACTGGTATGCCATGGCTCCATCTGATGTCCACGCCCGTTTTAAGCGGATGCAGGGTTATAACGTGCTTCACCCGATGGGGTTTGATGCCTTCGGTCTGCCCGCTGAGAATGCCGCTATCCGCCGGGGTATTCATCCCTTCACCTGGACGATGCAAAACATTGACAATATGCGTCGCCAACTCCAGAGCATCGGCGCTATCTACGACTGGAGCCGTGAGGTGGTTACCTGCCTGCCGGAGTACTATAAGTGGACGCAATGGTTCTTTCTAAAACTCTATGAGGCGGGCTTGGCCTATCGGGATAAGGCGCCGGTTAACTGGTGCTCTAACTGTCAGACAGTATTGGCTAACGAACAGGTGGTACAGGGTTTCTGTGAACGCTGTGGCACCCTCGTGGTTCGTCGAGACCTGGAGCAGTGGTTCTTCCGTATCACCAGGTATGCTGATGAGCTTATGCAACACGACGGCATTGACTGGCCAGAGCGGATAAAGATAATGCAGCGGAACTGGGTGGGTAAGAGCGTCGGTGCTGAGATCGCCTTTACCCTGGACTATGCGGGCATAGCTGAAAAGGAGATTAGGACATTTACTACCCGGCCGGACACCATTTTTGGGGTTACCTTTATGGTTCTGGCTCCGGAGCATCCCCTGGTAACTAGACTGACCACACCGGAGAGAAGGACTGAGGTTGAGGATTATATTGACCGGTCACGGCGCCAGACGGATATTGAGCGGCTGTCCACCGAGAAAGAGAAGGAAGGGGTGTTTATCGGGGCTTATGTGACTAACCCGCTCAGTGGCAGAAAGGTGCCCCTCTGGACTAGTGACTATGTGCTCATGAGCTACGGGACCGGAGCCGTGATGGGAGTGCCGGCTCATGACGAGCGAGATTTTGCCTTTGCCAAGAAGTATGACCTCCCCATACCGGTAGTGATTGCCCCGCCCGGCTGGCAGGGAGAAGAACTAGCCGCGGCTTATACGGAACCGGGTGCGATGGTGAACTCGGAACAGTTTAGTGGACTCGCCAGTGAGGCGGGGATAGAGGCGGTTTGTGATTTTCTGGAGGCGAAAGGCTGGGGAAAGCGAGCCGTAAGTTATCGGCTGCGCGATTGGCTTATCTCCCGCCAGCGCTACTGGGGGGCGCCAATACCCATAATCTACTGTGAGCGGTGCGGCATCGTTACGGTTCTGGAGTTGGATCTGCCCGTATTACTACCGGAGAATGCTGAGTTCAAACCTACTGGCGAGTCTCCCTTGAAGTACTGCAGAGAGTTCGTCAATACTACCTGTCCTAAGTGTTCTGCTCCTGCCAGGCGAGAGACCGATACCATGGACACCTTTATGTGCTCCTCTTGGTATTTTTTGCGCTACGCAAGCCCTCATTGTAATACGGCCCCCTTTGAAGCCGACAAGTTAGAGTACTGGCTGCCGGTTGACCTTTATACCGGCGGTGCTGAGCATGCGGTTATGCACCTATTCTATGCCCGCTTTTTTATTAAGGCACTTCGGGATATGGGATTGGTTAGTTTCGGTGAGCCGTTTACCCGCCTGTTTAATCAGGGGATTATTATTGTTGAGCGTCAGAAGATGAGCAAATCACGGGGCAATGTGATTAATCCCGATGAGTATGTTGCGAAACTGGGGGCTGATGCGGTGCGTGCCTACCTTATGTTTGTCGCCCCCTGGGAGCAGGGCGGTGAGTGGGACGACAGCGGCTTAAGTGGCATCAGCCGCTGGCTTAACCGGGTGTGGAGCCTGGCGCTGGAGAAATACAAGCCTGGCGAGGCAATTAAAACGGTGGCTAAGGGGGGGCTAGAACGCGCTTTATACCGTATTACTCACCAGACTGTCAGGAAGGTAACCGGCGACCTGGAGAGGATACGCTTTAATACTATGATAGCGGCCCTTATGGAGTTCACCAACTATCTGGCTAAAGTGAGGGAAGCCGGCTTAGTTACCCCTGCCGCCTGGGAGGCGGCGATTAAAACCCTGCTCCTGCTTTTAGCCCCAACTGCCCCGCACCTGGCCGAGGAG
>SDBT01021383.1_pt1 | contig 10117 bp, 4 predicted proteins | sample 2277101 | NCBI WGS metagenome assembly SDBT01 (sample SAMN10404973, study PRJNA504765) | marine sediment metagenome | isolation source: marine sediment core GS10_PC15, 103 cmbsf | place: Arctic Ocean: Southern Knipovich Ridge | collected 2010
CACCTGTACCTCCCAATTAAAATCAAATATCAAAAATCAAATAGCCCGCCAAAGAGCTCATCGGGCAGGCACATGACATATAAAAATGCAAAAAGTTAAAAGCGAGATAAATTCACCCTATTTATCATAAAACTGTTGATACATCCAAAAATCCAATCAAAACAAAATTAATTTAACCCTTTTTCCCCAATGTCATTTCTAAAATACGCCCCGTCAAAATGAATCTGCTTTACTACACTATAAGCCAGATCGATGGATTCTTTTAGTTCGCCGCACCATGCTGTTATTCCAAGAACTCTACCACCGTTTGTCATAATATGACCATCACGGATTTTTGTCCCGGCATGAAAAACCATCACATTTTCGCCAAAATCACCATTTAATCCTTCGATTTTCTTATTTTTTTCATAACTGCCCGGATAACCACCTGAAGACATTACAACACAGGTTGTGAACTTGTTTTTAATTTTAAGAGCGCGATCCGGCAAAGATTCTTCCGCTACAGCTGCTAATATTTCCAACAGGTCAAAATCCAAAAGAGGAAGAATGGGCTGGGTTTCCGGGTCTCCGAACCTGGCATTAAACTCGATTACTTTCTGACCATCCTCAGTAATCATAAGTCCTGCATATAAAATACCCTTGTATGTTATCCCTTCATCTGCAAGCCCTTTTACCACAGGGACTAAAATTTGTTCACGAACTTGATCTTGTAATTTTTTTTCTACAAACGGCACCGGAGCGTAGGAACCCATTCCACCGGTATTCGGACCTAAATTATTATCATAAACAGGTTTATGATCCTGCGCAGGGATCAATGAAACAATATTATTACCATCGGTAAAAGCTAGTACGGAAATTTCCTGTCCGGACAAGAACTCTTCAATGACAACCTGCTTGCCCGCTTCACCAAATACCAGTTTTACCATCATCTCTTCCAAGGCAATATGTGCTTCTTTAAGCGTATTACAAACAATAGCACCTTTTCCAGCAGCCAATCCATCTGCTTTTACTACTATCGGAATTTTTTGACTCTCAATATAATTGCACGCTTTGCTGAAATTATCAAAAATCTCATATTTTGCGGTTGGGACCCCTTTTCTAGCCATGAAATTTTTAGCGAATTTTTTACTCCCTTCCAGCATCGTTGCTTTGGCACAAGGCCCGAAAATAAGCAACCTTTCTTGTTCAAATCTATCTACGATCCCGTCCGACAACGGGAGTTCCGGACCAACAACGGTTAAGGTGACTCTGTTTTTTTTGACAAAAGATATCAATCCGGGAATATCGCTACTGGATATATCGATGTTTTTCGCCAAATCCTGAATCCCGGCATTACCGGGGGCGCAAAATATTTTGTCAATCAGGGGACTTTGACTGATCTTCCAAACCAACGCATGTTCCCGGCCGCCGCTGCCTATAACCAATACATTCATAGATCTCTCTTTCTGTCAAAAATTTGTCTAAACGGAAATATGTGATACTCAGGTGTCAGGTTCCGGGTTCCGGGTTAAAAACCTTTTGTTCTTCAGGATAATTGTCATGGACAAATTTTGTCAACGTTTTACTCAGAATCTTTAATCTTTTTCTTTAATCTTGTTTTGTTACTTTTGTTCTTTGAACCCGGAACCCGGAACCCTTATACCCATAAAAATATAAAAATTAGAAGCTTATTGCAACTCAATTTTATATTTTTGCGATTTTCTCTGCCATTTTTGCAGATTTTGCGCCAATAATGCAATTAATTGTTTTTTAATAATTTCTCAGCCACCAAGACGCAAAGACTCTAAGTTTAATAAACAATGAAGCGGTATAATGATCAACGATGGAGCTGCTCCAGCTCCCCAACCTTCCATCACTCCATCACTCCATCATTCCATCATTCCATCACTCCATCACTCCATCACTCCATTACTCCATCACTCCATCACTCCATCACTCCATCACTCCATTATTTATACTTATTTCTGAGAAGTTTGATTAAAAAACAAAGTTTAGACTGTAATAGTATAAAATCTGTATAATCAAAACATTTTTTCTCCTTTTGTTACATATAACACTATAACATAAGTATAAATATAGATGCCAATCCAATTATTTTTTATTATATTGTGAATATATGAAGAGGAAAAAATGGATAAATATCTTTCAGTTGAAACCGTAGCACAAATTTTAGACATCTCCAAACGGATGGTCTGGCAATATATCCGGGACGTTAAACTCAAAGCCCTGAAAATTGGTAAAGGTTACAGAATTAGGGAGACGGATTTAAATCAATTTATAGAAAATAATGGCAACCGTCAAAACGATTTTATTATTCAAAAAAAACACCATGACGATATTGAATCAATAATAAAATTACGGATTGAAGAAAGTAATTTTGTTATCCTTGATAACAACAGTGACAAACATCTGGAAAACAGATTAAGTATAGATAAGGCCTCATTAATATACGAAGAAAATATTGATGAAAATTTTCAGTTTTTGAACCTACAATGCCCAATAATCGTCACACCTTACTTAACCGCTATAGAACACACACGACTCATAAAAAAATTGATTTATAAGACAGCAAAATGGCAAAGAGTTGGCTTTGTTCTATTGCAGGAACCTCTTGCGTCTCAACAATATAGAGAATTTAGGGAAGAATTATATCGAAATGGATCTATAGAATATATTTTCGAATTTCCGGAATCAATTTTTCTGAGTTCCTCGTCAAAATCATACTTAATAGGCTGGATAAAAATTGAGAAGAATAAGCCCGATACATATTATGCAAAAATTGACAACATTTCCGAAACAAAAAACGAATATGATATTAAAGCTTCCTTTTTTCATTTCCTCTTAAAAAATAAAAACACTTACTTCAAAATTAACACTACAGAAAGATGGGATTATAACTATTATAAACAGGATTTGGATAAAGAAATTAATACGATTGCAACAAAAGATAATTTCCCTTTATCAGATATAGCAGATATTTTTCACGGTGTTTTAAATTCCGAAACAAGATTACAAAAATCGGATCTGCACCAGAGACATGAATATTATTATATAACTAATGATTATTTTAAAGCGGGAACTCTGCAAAAAAAACCGGGATTGATTACATTTAATCCTAGGTATGCTGAGAGGTATATCCTTCGAAAAAACGATATTATTGTTAATCCTATCTTAAACTTGCAGGCAAAAAAAATGGAACCTGATTTGATAAACAGATCTATAGCGGGCATCAACCTGATAATTTGCAGAGTAACCGATCAAAATATCTCAATAGACCAATTAATTAAATATATTAACCAAATAGGAAAAGTTTATTATGAAAAATTCGGATTTGGAAAAAACTTTAACAAGATTAATATAAAATATTTACGCTCTTTGCCCGTTACTGACAATTTATTAAAGTAAAAACAAGCTGCCGGCAACGGCAGCTTGCTCTATAAAGCTACCCGGGGAGGACTCGAACCTCCAACGGAGGGACCAAAACCCTCTGTGTTGCCATTACACCACCGGGTAAATAAACGGATAAAATATACAATTTTTCGAATCTGAATGCAAGCACAATAATTTCAACCTAGTAATATTTCACTTACAGAGAGGGAAACGATCGTCTTTGGTTGCGAAGACCGTTTTACTAATCTTCGCAACAGTTTAGCGAAGCGGTTTCTGTGACATTACATAAAAATAACTGAGATCTTCTCTAACTGATAATTACTATTTGCATCTTTCAAGATATTCCCTTAAATTTTGTTCTTAAAATTTTGTAATTATTTCAAATCTTTAGATTAAGGAAAATATCTATGACATCATTACTAAAATCTAACTCAGTTCGCTGGATTCTGGCAATTGTCATCACACTGGCATGCGCAGTATATCAACGTGTAACCGGCCCGACTTATCCCATAAGCGGAGAACTCTCCTTTGAAAATTCAATTATTCGTTACAAATTAACCCGAACTCACGGCGGTGAAGGTGACCAGCCGATTATTGTCGAAGTCGCCGATACCTCTATTTCCGCTTTGCTATCTTATCGCCGTTATCCTACAAACGAAGAGTGGACTATAAAGGAAATGAAGCGCTCAGAACAAAATTTAATAAGCGATTTACCTCACCAACCACCGGCGGGGAAGGTTGAATATTACATAACATTTCAGAAATCTGACCAAGAGATAATTCTTCCAGAAGATCAAAAGGTTATTACCAGGTTCAAAGGTGATGTTCCCAACTCCATATTAATTCCTCATGTTTTATTTATATTTCTCGCTATGCTTCTTTCTGCGCGAACCGGAATTGAAGCACTGGATCAGAAAAGTAATCCACGAAAACTGGCATTATGGACCTTCTGGCTCTTAGTTATCGGCGGAATGATTTTAGGACCTGTAGTTCAAAAATACGCCTTCGGCGAATTCTGGACCGGTGTTCCGTTTGGCTGGGATTTAACCGACAATAAAACATTAATCGCCTTTTTAGTCTGGATGGCAGCTATTTGGGCGGGACGCGGGGGACGATGTGCAAACAATTGTACTATAACTGCCTCGCTGGTTACCCTGGTTATATTCCTGATCCCCCATAGTCTCATGGGTTCTGAGATCAAATATGATAAATGATAGAAAATAATGTAAAAATCAAAGATTAAAAAGCAAAATGACAGATCAAAAATCAAAAAGAAGAAAGCTTATTAGTATAACAAACCTAACAATTATTGATTTGATAATTTACAACAATGTCAACCATCTGGCCCGGTTTTGTTTCTAGCGGGTGTGCCAGGCCGACCACTAATGGGTGAGAAATCTTTTCATAATGAACCGTTAAAGTGTTTTTGAATAGATTCGCGAATGAACCAGATCCATAAATAGAACGAATCAGGCTATATCTACATCAAGAATCATAACTTTCAAGGAACTATAGAATTTTACATTTTAAATTGTCATGATGCTTGCCCGCTTTTATTCTGGCGGGATTTTACATTTTGATCTTTAATTTCAAAGCTGGAATTGGCTATTTTCTGCTACAGTATAACCATCCCCAAAAATAAAAAAATCCTGATCGCTTATATCCTATTCCAGCAAGATCATTTTGTTTACAAAACTATGTATTCCTGCCGTAAGGTGAACGAAATAAATCCCTGAAGGCCAAAGGGATCCGTTTATTAGCACTTGGTATCGACCTGCCTTTTTTGTACTATTTACAACTATATTAACTACCTGTCCCTTAATATTATAAACAACCAACCTGACCGGAACATCTTCAGCCAAATCGTAAACTAATGTTGTAGTCGGATTAAACGGATTCGGATAATTCTGATGAAGAGCAAACGCCAGGGGAGGTGCGATTGTTAGCTGAATTTCCGGATGAAAAAAAACCGAACCGTTCACATCAATCTGTTTTAGACGATAAAAATAAAAACCGGCAGGAATCTCTACGTCAGTGAAGGAATAATAATGTGATTCAGCAGTTGTTCCATTCCCGGAAACAAAGGCGATTGTTTTATAATTTTGACCTTCTTTTTTCCGTTGTATCTCAAAACCAAGATTATTGTCTTCGCTGGCGGTGTGCCAGAAAAGGGTCACCGAATTTAAATTTACTTCTGCGGCAAAACTAACTAACTCAACATCAAGGGTTAATCTTGAAATAATATTAGAAATTAAGGAGGCATTACCTGTCCCGTTGTTTGATTCATCATAAGCTTTAATAGCAAAAAAATAGTTTGTTGCCGGATTTAATCCGTTCAAAGTGTATGATTCCTGACTTCCGGCATTTTGGGGTTCCGGCAACTCTGCAGCAATAGTTGCTATAGAATTAAACCAAAGTTCTTCCTGACCTTCCTCCGGACCAAATGAGCTGTAGCCTATCTCATAACGGTTCACCTTACCTGAGAAGTTATCATCACCAGAAGCAATCCAGGTTAAAGTTATAGCCGTATCTGATTCGGGAAACGCGGCAATAAGATTTACTTTGCCGGGCGGAATTCTATCAAACAGTTGTGGTAAGGGAGAAACTTCAACCGGATTCTTTATGTTTTCGTTTAATGTTTCACCTATAGTAACCGATTGGTTCGCCGGCAGAAAATAATTATCTATTAGCAATTTAAATTCGCCTTGTATATTACTTCCAAAAATAGCTACTCCGCTATCCCCCCAGGATCCATTAGCACCAGTATCATAAGTGCCATCCCATCCTATTTTTGCCGCCGATGTACTCATATCATCAATATAATAGAGGAGTTGGTAGTCACCAATATCAGGAACATTAGTCGTTGAAAAAATAGAACCCTGATCTCCGGAAACTAAATGCCAGTTCAAACCAGGGACATCCAAATTAAGAAGATCTGATAATGGCCCCCCCGATCCATTAATGAGGTTGGCATAATTATTTGCTGAATCAGGCAGAGAGCGAAGATATTTATTATAAAAAATCATACCGTTAGCATTTTGTCCATACAAATCCTTCGAAGTTCGAATCAATCTAACTTTCATACTGACATCAGGAATATTTAAATCAAATTTATCTGATTGAATATGATAATTGAACGGATAAAAATAGATTGGGATATTGAATGGGGCTGTTTCCACGGTTTCTTCTCGATAGATTCCCAATCCAAGATGAATTCGAGCCGTAAATTTTATTATTACTCGCAGATTTCTGATTAACCTTACTTTTTTATCCATAATTTGAGGATCCTCATTAATAATTTGAGGATTTCCGATTTGTAATATGTTTTCTTCAGTTAGAGTAATTCCTTCAACTGAAAAACCAAATGCTTTTACATCTGCCATCTTTAACCGAATTTTGAATCTATCTGTAATTCTACTTTCTGAGACATTATCTCCATTTCCACTACCTCCCCCTGCTTGAGTTACCAATTCCCAGGCCGGTAATCCATTTAATGACCAGAAATATACTTCATAGTATTTCGATACTATTTTGTCAGAAATTACCAGTTCAGTATCAAAAGAATGTCCAATATAGTCTTCCGTAGAATAATCATTTATGGTATTGGAATGAAACAGATAAACCCAACCTTTTTGGCCGTCCCTGAGCGTATCATGAATCTCGATTTCAAAACGAACTGTATTCCTGGAATCTATATCAGCCAACCAATAACCATCAGGCACCTTATCACCGGCGTCACGAGCCATAAAAACCAACTCATCATGTTCATTCACAAGTCCATCATCTATACCAAAATAGTTATGACTTGCGTTTCGTTCATCAATCTGAAACGGAACCGCACGCCATTCCGTTAACACTTTATCATAGGAATATAGATACAGTTCGGCAATCGGCAAGCCAAAAAACTGGTTAAAATCACTCATCAGCTTCACTACTGCCTCATAGTTCCTTGCATCTAGGCTCTTTTCAATTATCTGCGCTGATCCGGAAATTGTAATCATTGTTATTAAAAGAATAGTAAAAGAAAAAATTTTCTTCATTTTAAACCCTCAAGCAGAAAAATAATATTTGTGTTAGTTATCTAAAATTGACTTTGTAAAAAATACAATTTAATGTTAGCTTTACCTACAATCAAAGGGTAACATTTTAAGTGTTCTGCAGCCCCCTACCCGGCTAATGAGGTATTCTTATTGCTAAATAAAAGAATTTTATTTTTAAGTTGCAATAAAAATACCAAAAAATTATAGCCGATCCTTCCGTAAAAGAGATGCAAATATTGCATTTTAGCTCTTATATTAATATATTTCAGTCACCCGGATTTTTAAAGAAAAACAATAAAAATTAAATTTATGAAAATATTCATAAAATATACCGATATAATAAAAAGTAAATAAAAACACTAATAAGAGAATTCCACCGGAGAAAAATATGCCAGATATAAAAACGTTTACTGTAACGCCATATCTGCCTAAAAAGTTACTGCCGCTAAAAGAACTGAGTTATAATTTATGGTTTAGCTGGCATCCGGAAGTAGTGGCGCTTTTCAGGCGTTTGGATATAGATTTATGGGAAGCAACATACCATAATCCAATACTACTTTTAGGTAAAATCAATCAAAAAAAGTTGGATGAAGCGGCAAAAGATGACGGTTTTATTAGCCAATTGAGCCAGATATACCGGACCTATCAACGTTATATGAAGGAATCCACTCATTTCGACCATGAACTTGACAAACCTATCGATTTTACAATTGCTTATTTTTCAGCAGAGTATGGTATTTCAGAATGTCTCCCCATATATTCCGGAGGATTGGGCCTTCTTTCAGGGGATCATTTAAAATCGGCAAGCGATTTAAATTTACCTCTTGTCGGGATAGGATTAATGTACCAGTACGGTTTTTTTCATCAACAATTAAATACTGACGGCTGGCAACAGGAGAGTTATAAAGAGAATGATTTTCTTAATATGCCTCTGCATATAACAAATGATAAAGACGGTAATCCCCTCAAAATTTCGGTAAAAATGAAAGGCCGTATTGTAAAAGCTCAAATCTGGCGCGCTCAGGTTGGTCGAATTTCACTTTATTTATTAGATACGAATCTATCTGAAAACTATCCTGAAGATCAGACAATTACTGCCCAGCTATATGGCGGAGATCGAGAAATGCGATTAAGGCAAGAGATCATTCTCGGCATTGGCGGAGTAAGAGCTCTGCATGTCCTGGGAATTGAACCGGCAGTTTTACATATGAATGAAGGACACTCCGCCTTTGCAAGCCTGGAACGGATCAGATTTTTGATGACTGAGAAAAAATTAAAATACCGGGAAGCATTTGAAGTTGTTTATGCCAGTAATGTGTTCACAACTCATACACCTGTTCCAGCGGGAAACGATCTGTTTCCCACAAAACTTTTAGAAACATATCTTGGCAATTATATTAAAGAATTAAATATGAGTATGAAAGATCTGTTGGGTATGGGCCGGCAAAACAGCAATGACGATCATGAAAATTTTGGCATGACTGTGTTAGCTATAAAAACAAGCGCTCAGATCAACTGTGTATCCAAATTACACAGCGAAGTCTCAAGAAAAATGTGGGCTAAAATATGGCCGGATTTACCGGTCAAGGACATTCCGATAGTACCTTTAACCAATGGCATCCATGTGCCGTCCTGGGTTTCCCATGATGTTAGAATCCTATTCGATCGATATTTAAGCAGTAGATGGATTGAAGATCCTGACAATGAAAAGGTCTGGGAGGGGATTTCAAATATCCCGGATAGTGAACTATGGCGCACTCATGAACGGCACCGTGAACGTTTAGTAGGATTTTGCCGAAGACGTCTTCGTGAACAAATTGCTCAAAAAGGCGGCACCCAGAAAGAAATTGATTCGTTGACAGAAGTTTTAAACCCGTCCGCTCTGACTATTGGTTTTGCCCGCAGGTTTGCCACCTATAAAAGAGGCAACCTGTTATTTAATAATCCTGATAAGTTAGCAGAACTGCTTAACAATCCCGACCAGCCGGTCCAGATCATTTTTGCCGGCAAGGCCCATCCGGCTGATAATCCGGGTAAAGAGGTGATCAAAAATATTGTCCAGGCAACAAAAGAGCCCCGTTTCCGAAAAAGTATTGTTTTTATTGAAGATTATGACATCAATGTGGCAAGATATTTGGTTCAGGGAGTGGATATATGGTTAAACACTCCCCAACGCCCGTTAGAGGCCTGCGGAACCAGTGGGATGAAAGCCGCCGCAAACGGTGCGCTAAACTTGAGTGTCCTGGATGGCTGGTGGTGTGAGGCATATAATGGTCAAAACGGCTGGGCAATCGGGAAAGGTGAAGTTTTGGACGATCAGGAATACCAAAATGAAATTGAAGCAAATGCAATTTATGATCTCCTTGAAAATGAACTGATGCGCCTGTTTTTCTATAGAAGTAATGACGGCCTGCCCAGGCAATGGATCGCCAGGATGAAAAATTCAATGAGAACTATCTGTCCGGTTTTTAATACTCACCGGATGCTGGAGGAATATTCAAATAAATTTTATGTAACCGCCGCAGATACATGGAAAAAAATAACTAACGATAGTTATAAAAAGGCGATTGAATTAGCCGATTGGAAAAAACAGATTGAAACAGATTGGGCCAAGATAAAGGTAAATTTAGTAGAGTTTGAAAATCATCATGAAATTCCGGTCAGGACCAAAATACCGGTTAGTATGG
>SDBT01021384.1_pt1 | contig 10117 bp, 12 predicted proteins | sample 2277101 | NCBI WGS metagenome assembly SDBT01 (sample SAMN10404973, study PRJNA504765) | marine sediment metagenome | isolation source: marine sediment core GS10_PC15, 103 cmbsf | place: Arctic Ocean: Southern Knipovich Ridge | collected 2010
CTATAGCACCATGTTGTTTAAACGTTATAACGTCAAAACGCTAAAACGTCATATTTTTTCATTAATTAGTTTTTCAATAACTTCACTCAATTTCATATCGTTCCCGGCAGCATAAACTTTTAATTTCTTTGATTGTTTGGATGACAAATAAATAGTATGTCTTTTTTTAGGATCTGGTTTTTTTATTTTATCTTGTTTTGACGCTTTAACGCTTAAACTCTTTAACGTTTTGACGTCATAACGTTTTAACTCTTTGACGTTTTGACGTTTTAACGTTTTTGGTATTAGTTTCTTTAACTCTTTAGAATCTTTTTTTTCTTCCCTGGTGTCCTGAATCCAATCCAAAGAAGATTCTTTAAAAGGATCACTGCCAAGTCTATCTTGTTTTTTCATTTTCTATTAATCTCCTTTTTTATCTCATTACCGGTTATGTTCGGATTTAAAAAAATATCTGGTAAAAAGTAACTATGTTTTTTGAATCTATTAAAATTTATAGAAAATACATAAAATATACATGCAGAAATACCGAGCAAAATGAAATAAAAAATAGTATTGAATGATTTATAATAAGGCCATCTTACGAAAATATAATACGCCGAAAGGGGCATCATCACTAAACCAAAAATATAACCAAGAAATCTTGAAAAGGCTAAAAGGGGATCAATATGTTTTTCGAGATCGCCTTCTATTATTTTCCCTATTCCCTTTATATGACCTTTTAAAACTATATCATCTGAAGATTTTCCAGAATGTAGTGCCTTGATAACGACTTTTTCACGCTTATCAATATAATCAAAATGTAGAATGTATAGATCTTTATTATGGTCACGAAGTAATTTAAAATTATTTGAAAAGTTGTCAGAATAGATTATATTTAACTTTAAAATATTTGCTTTATTAAGAGAGCATATTTTAATAGGGTCCGCTTTTGCAATATCAGTAAAATCTATTGTTTCGTTGCCAGCATTACAAAGAAGGATATTAGTAATTGTGAGATTTTGAATGTCTTTGTTATCATATTTTAGTGATAATTTTTCATCAATACGCTGAGTAAAATTTTCTATGACGTTAAAGCTTTTTTTTAAGTATAATATTTTTTTAAAACGCCTGCTCTTCTTATAAAAGAAACAAGCAAGAATTAATGATAAAATACCAAAAATAAAACTACCGAAGGATATAATTTGTAAATTGGATATATAATTCAAGAAATTAGCAAACATTTAATTTCTCCTAATAATCTCATGACATAAATTTAAATAATCTTTAGCTCCATAACTATTAGATTTATATTCAAAAATAGTTTTGCCAAAACTTGGGGCTTCGGCCAAAGATATGTTATCTCTAATTAAAGTATTAAATAGTTTATTACCAAAATATTCTTTTATTTTTTCTACAACTTCCCGGTTAAGATTTTTTCTATTATCAAACCTCATGGCTATAATACCGGCAATATCGATATTTTTATTTAATCTTTTTTTAACTATGGTGATAGTTTCTAAAAGCTTTGTCATGCCCTGTAAGGCTAAAAATTCTGTTTGTAAAGGGATATAAACTTTTTGAGCAGTAGTTAAAGCATTTAAAGTTAAAATGCCCAGGCTGGGGGGACAATCTATAAAAACATAATCATATTTATTTAATCCCTCTAATAATTCTTTAAGAAGGAATTCTCTGCCGGCTACTCCCGAGAATTCTATCTCGGCTCCGGACAAATCAAGAGAGGAGGGGACCAGGCTAAGACCATTTCTTTCGATAATTGTTTCTTTTAAAGTTACAGTTCCTTTTAAAAGCTCATAAACTGTATTATTAAGCTCGTGGGCAGGGATACCCAGGCTGTAGGTTAAATGTGCCTGCGGATCTAAATCTATCAACATGACGCGCTTCCTAAGCTTATTTAAGCCCGCTCCTATATTGATGGCACAAGTAGTTTTACCCACCCCACCTTTTTGATTGATTAAAGCGATTGTTTGCATTGAAATTATCCTTTTATTTGGTTAAAAATGCTTTTTTCGTGTTCTAATTCCCGCAAAAATTCCAGACAAGCCGAGGCCATTAATTTTGCGTTAATCTTTTTAAGTCCCATTTTAATAGCCTTTGTATAAGCAAAATCGCTAGCTCTAAGCGTATGGCGTGGATGTCCTCCGAATGCTTCCCATACGACATCAATAGCCTCTTCTTCGAATGGAAAATCAATTGCAGCAGTTTGTTTATTAAGTAGTTCATTAACATGTTGTTTCTCAGGGAAACCCCTTATTTTTAATATTTTTTGGAATCCCGAAGTAATTTGCTCAAATTTTTCGCCAAAGCCATAATCTGAAACAAATACAAACTGAATCTTTCTGGTCGAAAATAGCTCTAAGTACCTTCCTAGTATGTTGGCTTGTTGAAGTGCCGGTAGTTTATTAGCTTCATCACAAATTATAACTATACGTTCTTTTTTGTTGGGGATAAGTGTTTTTTTCTTAATTTCATCAACAAATTCAAAAAACTCAAAGGGGAGAATATCAATTTCAGACCACCCCATACGCGTGTTCTTTTTAATATCGCCTTTAAATGCGGCAGATATTCCTATTGATTGTTCCCAACCTTTTTCCATCCATCGAGTTGATGTCATAAGTAACCGATATATATCGACTACTATTTTTTCACTTTTTTTCTTAAATTTGATTTTATTGCTTGATTCCGACAATGAATTTCTAAGCGTTAAGTATTCCTTACCTAGAACGTCAACCCAAATAGTTCTACAAATCCCTAGAAGAACCGAGCTTGGAAAAACCGTAACAATTGCTCTTGGCTCGTATACAAGAAGATTTGTTAAGAATAAAGGAACTGGAACAGTATTTGTAAAACGCAATTTAATTTCCTCTAGAAGCAATCTAACCAAAAATGTTTTACCTACTCCTCTAGAACCGTGGATGAGCACATTCTCAGATTTACTAAATAAAGAGTTAATGCATTGTTTCATTTCATTTTTTCTATCGACTTGTATAGATTTTAATAATTTACCTTCTATGTTCTCGCCAGCGACGTGACCGCACCTAATAAATTCCGGTATTTCCATATATTCCGGTATATCCATTAAATATCTCCTCCTTTTTAATCTTGATACGTTTTTCGTTTAACCTAAAATAACCGAACTGCTTTGTTTATACTTCCAAATCGATATATTTTTTGAAATATTTAACTTATACTTGACTTACTGTGTAAATAATAAATATTATTTACACACAACAACGTGCAAAATTTTTAAATTAGCAGTAATACTACTATTTTATTTATTTTATGGGCTTTTTGTTTTTCATCTTTAAGATAATCTTCATTCGCACGTTTTTTTAAGATATGTTTTAATGTCTTCTTTACAAGAACTCCGCAATTGAACAATTTCTTCATATGCCCTAATCTTTTTGCTGGGATTCCTACCTTGCTCTAACTCAATATAGTTTGATAGAGCCTTGTTTATATTGTTAAACTGTCCATATATTTTTATAAAGCAACCCAAATGTTCTTTTTGGTGGGTAGCTAATACCCCCATTTTAACCTTGAAAACTTCTTTCCCTAAAACAGATAGAGATTCAGAAGAAAAATCTTTATTTAAATTATTATCAAGATTACTCTTTATCTCGTCTTGTAAAATGGAAAATATATGTTGAGCTTCTTCTTTGTCTTTTTTGGTCCCTGCACGCTTATTAAGACAAACACCCAAATATACACAAAAAATCACAACCAAAGAACTAATTAAAATTGTTATCATTATTCTTAATTCCCTATATTTCTGAAATTTTCTTCAGTTAAATCAAAGCTAATTCCTTATTTTTTACTTTATTATCCTTATAACAAACAATCCCCCTATAAAGAGAATTTTATAAAATATACTTAATGGTCCTGACGTGCCACTTGCTACCCCTTGCAGTAGGCATTCCTAAGCTGTAAGTTAAATAAATGTGCTTGTGGATCTAAATCTATCAGTAAGACGCGCTTCCTAAGCTTATTTAAGCCCGCTCCTATGTTAATTGCGCAAGTTGTCTTACCAACTCCGCCTTTTTGATTGATTAAAGCTATTATTTGCATATACTTTCCCTTTTTATTATTAATTAGCCTTTTCTTTGTTATTTTTTTAGTGCTTTTACTAATTTACCTAAAAGATTTTATTAAATACCTCGTCTATTTTATTGTTAGCGTCTCCTTTAAAATCTATATGGGGAATCCCTAAGTTTTTTAGGACCTTATTAAATCGTTTGTATCCGTCTTTATTTCTTAATTCGACCCATTCAACTTTTCGGCTGTTCAACTGCTTTTTATTCAAGTCAGAGAGTTTGTCGGCAACAAAAACATCGCTATTTCTTGCTATAACTGCATCGGCACTTTCAGGATTCCCTTTTCCCATTAGCTTTACTTCGCATAGATAATCTCTACTATCGTCGCACAAATAAAAATCAACCTCTCTCTCGAAATCCGCGTCATTTATTATTATATTTTTTATCTTAAGCTTATAATTATTATTGCTTACACCATAAAGTATGCATAAAGTTTGCATTAAAGGCTTTTCTACTCTCTTACCGGCAGTGCTCCATAGCCCACCTCTAAGTGCCGCCCTTTTTACTGCCAAAGTATTTATGACTATCAAGCTTTCATTTACATTCAAATCAACGCTAACCCCCTTAAATTTTAACGTCAAAGTAATGTTTAAACCTTCTTCCCCGTCCACCAATGACTGAATTGCTTGGTATAATGTTCCGTAATGTTTATTAGACGCCTCAATAACTATTTCTTTACTGGCAGAGTTATACATATTCGAAATAGTTTTTTTATTTAAACCAGAATTAATAGCAATATCTTCGGAAGAAAGTTTTTCATCTAAAAATTCTTTTTTGTACCAATCGCCATTTATATCTTTGTTCTTTAATTTTGCATCGATTATCTTCTTAAAAAAATCTATCGTATATTGCAAAAATTCAGCATTTATTAGTGTAACTATTTCTATTCTATAATCTTCTCCATTTAGGAGCTTTTTTATGATATTTTTCGTAACTTGTTTGGTTAACGTCATAGTCATTTTAATACCTCTCTAAATTTCTCTATATTTAAAAACCTTGGTATAAAACTGTTATCATGAAATAAATTATTTTGGCTAATATTCTCTTTAATTCTATCAACGTATTTCCCCCCTTTCTCTGTTAAAAAAAAGAAACGGTTTAGATCCATAGCTGATTTCCCAAACGTCCCGCTTCCAGCAAACGGGTCAAAAACCAAATCTCCTTTAAATGAATAAAATTTAATTATTCTATTACAGAGTTCTAATGGGAAAACCGCACTATGTATTTTATCGAAAGTAGGATCAATTTTCCATACATTAGAAGATACAAAATCGCCATTTATTTTGCTTTCTTCTATAATTTCCTTAGGATATTGTTTAATATTCCAATCAATTAACTTATCCGTCTTTTTTCTATAAACCATAACGCATTCTGTGCAAGGATTGGGCTTGTATCCTAATGGTTTTCTGTGCTGTAAAAATCCGGCATTACGATTTTTTGCACTCGCCTCCGGCTTTTCCCAAACAATATCGTCAATGAACTCCCAGCCCATCTTTATTAGTAGCGGGTGGATATCATAAGGAATGGGATATCTTTTACTAGAATACTGTCTTCCAACTCGAGGTATGATAATAGGGGATGAGTTTAATATGAAGAAACGACCTTCTTTGGTTATTCTATAAACTTCTTTGAAAACTTCTTCGAGAAAGTCTAAATATTCCTTATAACTTAAGTAAATAGAATAATCTTTAGCGTTATAATAAGGCGGAGAAGTAAAGGTTAAATGAATTGATTCATTTGGAACAGATTTTAAAACCTTTCTGACATCACCATGAACAACTATGTTTTTCATAAAATCTGGAGATAGTATATGGGTAGGGTCAAACCCATTTGAAAAATTATTATGGAATTCCTTTTTTATTATATCTTGTATTATTTCGTTTGGATGATTACCTAATTTTTTAAGTCTATCCTGGACATCTTTATTTTTTTTAAAAACAAGTAACCCCCTCATCGCTTGTAGTACTATTTCTGGGTCAGAGTCACTTAGATATTTAAATAAAATTTGTTTATTTACTACACTATTTCTTAATCGCCCAATCGCTGAAATAGCCTCTCTTCTTACGCTGGAGCTATCGTCTTTTTCAACAATCTTTACAAAAACATTAACCAGCGAATTATCTACTAATTTAGCAAGGTTCTTTACTGCTAACCCCCTTATCTTTTCGTTATCATGTTCTAAAAGTTTTAACAAAGGCTTGTTGTCAAAATCGGCAGATAGTTTCCCTAATCTATCAAGTAGTTTAATTAGAGCACCATAATTATTTTTTTGAATAAGTTCATATATACTTTCAGGACTCTTTTTTACTATATTATTTTCCATACATACTCCCTTGTTAATTCTTTTATGAATGATCCACTGTATAAAAAATACATATTTTTTATACAGATATAATAATAAAAGTATTTTAACTTAAGGGTTTAAAGCTCATTTCTTATTATTTTATTTACACCATTCTATTTCGTAGTCATAATTAGCTTCAATTGAAAGATTATTAAAGATTTCAAGTGCAAGTTCCCCAATAATTTTTAGATTAAGTTCTGTTTTTTCTTCACTTAAATTTATTTTGTATCCTATACTTATTTGCTCACCCGGAAAATATTCCTCTAATATTGCTTTTTTTTCTTGTGATTGTAAAATTTTTTGTAGTATTTCGTTCTTTATGATTAAGTTCGAATGTGTAGTCGCGTCTCGTACTTTTGCAATTACAAAATACCAGGAAAATAGATTAATCTTTCTATTATTATTTTCGATAGCATTTTTAAAATTAGGAACCCATTTTCGGATATTTTTTAAGATGTCGACATTATCACGGTAACATCTTTTTAAGACCAATCTCCATTCCTCATTATTTAATTGTGATTTGTTTAGGTTTAATCTTATTTTACAATCTTTAATATTTTTTTTCTTCCCTTCTATTTCTGCAAATTTGTTATTATTTGCCAAAAACATTACTACAATATCAAAAAGAAAGCTTTCGAATCTTTCATAACCTTGAGACACTGTCCAAGCCGACTCTCTTTTAATTAGTTGGTTCAAGGCTTCTAAGTAATCTTGTCCTTTAGCGATAAATTTCCCAGTTGGATAATATTTTGCCCATCCGTCGTTTGGAAATTCAGTTAGCTTTCTGATAACAAGAGATGAACCAGCCAACAAATATGACAAATCTACACTATTATTAACTATTTGCTTACGGTAATTATCAAACCTCTTCTCAAGAACAAAGAGTAGACCGCGAAGCAAGTTTAAGTTTTCAAATAATTCTTGAAGCATAGGGTGCAGTGGGTTATTTGTAGCTTTCACAAAGAACTCCCTCCTTATCTTTAAAACAAAGCTAAATCTTTATTTTTGACATTATTTTCCTTGTAATGAGCTATCCCTTTATAAAGAGGATTTTCTAGTATATATTTAATGGTCCCAGCATACCACTTGCCACCCCTTGTAGTAGGTACGCCTTTTTCATTTAATTCCCTGGCTATTTCTCTTAACCCCATTCTCTTATATCTTTTCATTTTAAAGATCATTCTAATTATTTCTGCTTGTTCTTCATGTATTATTAGTTTTTTGTCTTTTGTCTTATATCCTAAAGCGGTAGCTCCTCCGGCATAACCGCCCTTTTGAGCCTTATTGATTCTTCCCCCGCTAAGCCGCATAGTGATAAAAGCTTTTTCTAATTCAGATACTATTCCCATAAATTGCCGGAAGGCCTTCCTCATCGGGTCCTTGCTATCTAGATTAGGCTCCTTTATACTGATAAGCTTTTTATTTAATCCCTCTAATTTTTTAATTAAATGCTCTTGTATATAAAGATCCCTGGCCAATCTATCTAACTTGAAGATTAAAACTCCTTCAATCTCTTTGTTCTCTTCTACGTAACTAAATAATTCTGCCAATCCTGGCCTATTTTCTAATTCAGATCCGCCACTTACTCCATTGTCCTTAAATATTTTTACCAACCCACAATTATTTTTTTCAGCATATTTCTTTATGCTTTTCTCCTGGAGTTCTATGGTACCCTCTTCTTTTTGATTATTCGTGCTTACTCTGCAATAACCCACTAACTTTTTAGACTGTTTCATATTCTTACATCCTACATTATTATTACTTTAAGCATACACTAACATATATTAAATATCTTTGTCAAATATCTTTAATATGTTTATAGTCTAAAGATTTGATATTTTGAAAAAAAGGAGGATATCAAGGAGACGGTCTTTTTGGCAATATAATATTTTCTATCGCTAGTGTAGACTTTAGTGGGGAGCAAGAAAGTAAAAAAATGCAGTTGTAGCAGTGGTTTCTTTCTTTTTGCCTCTTTTTCCCTTGTCTGTTCAATTGACATATTGATACTCAGTATATAAAATAAAATTATGTATAATAATATGTTAGCCTTTTTATGAAGGTTATTTACAATGAGTAAGCAGTTCAAACAAAAACTTATCATTGCAGTGATTGGTACAATTGGTGTGATTTTGGCAGCTTTGATCATGAGTCACCAACAATTGCTTAAAAGTGACACAAATGAAATAAATGCGAAAATCGAAGAAATTAAGAAAGAACAAGATTTAATTAGAAGCGAGTTTAAGCCAGAATTCAAAGAAGGCACAAAGGAGGATGCCTATTTAGCTGCAGTTATCGATTGCCTTTCAGAGTTTTTAGAAATAAAACAAGGAATTAAGATATCTTCCCAGTTTAATGAAATAAGAGCCTCAATGAATTATGAATTTTCTAATGACTTGTTTGTTAGAAAAGTTGTAAATAAGAAAGACGATCTATTTGAATGGAATATTTTTCTTCATATTTCCCAAGAAAAAGAGGGTAAGATTATCAACGAAATTGTCCATGTTAAAAATGCAGTATTACAAAATGTACCTGAAGAATTTTCATTTCAAGAAATAGAGCACATTATTAATAAAGCAGGCGCATACATTGTTGGTTCAGAGTTTATAAATGAAAAAGGGAAGTACTATTGTGCAATAACTATGAGATTTCCACTACCGGAAGATTCGACGAGAGAGTATATTGAGATCTCTGGGGATGGAATATTCTTTAATAAAAAATGATAAGTCTTTATATAAAGCGAAAAGCTAACAGCGTCATTATAAGGCAATGGCAAAAAGCAGGCACACCTTATAACGAATGTTATACAATTTGTGAAGTTGTGAAGACTGATCCCAATAACCTGTAAAACATAAATTATCGTAAGTAAATCTTGCAAAAATGACGTGCTTTCACACAGAAGGCGACAAAATATAGTTAACTCCTAGCTTGCTCAGGGGATCAATGCAAAGTTAAGGAGAAGAACCTGGAGGGACTTTCGGGAATATCAAAGAGATAATATATAGTATTAGTGCTGTGATACCAGCTATGGCACCAATAATACTTATTATAAAATTTCTGTTGTTGTCTTTCTTGATTTGAGCTATATCTTCATATACCACCGGTGTCTTCACGGTACCTTCGAATAACCATCGTCTATTAAAGCCTGTAGCTTCTCTCCAAACTATATCTTCATATGGGGATTGAATAAATTCCCTTAGATGCCAAAGGATACCGCTTCTTTTTCTAGACAGCCGTTCTCCCTTAGACCTAAAAACCGTATCTACGTGAGTGTATTTACCAAGTACTGAGCTGATTTCCTGGGCAGGAGGAGCATATACAAGAATATCAAAGCCTCCTTGAAGTGTTTGTGAGTTATATATGGGGATTACAGGCAAAATAGTGTGATCGTGGGATAGGGTTGGGAAAGCGTCTTTTTTACTTTTATCGGGACAAAAATAGGTAAACTCGAAAACATTCTTACTGGGTAATTTCTTAATTAATCCGCTGATATTAAATTTAAATCGAAACATTTCTCTTGATCCAGGAGGAATAGGGTCATCCCTTAGATCGATATCTACTCTGGTTGTGTCTTCATAAGAGTGGGACTCTATTGTATGTTGATGTCCAATACGACAATCAAAGCCGTCATAAATAATTCTATGCTCGTTAATTACTCTAATTTCATTTGTAGCACTACCTTCTT
>SDBT01021385.1_pt1 | contig 10117 bp, 8 predicted proteins | sample 2277101 | NCBI WGS metagenome assembly SDBT01 (sample SAMN10404973, study PRJNA504765) | marine sediment metagenome | isolation source: marine sediment core GS10_PC15, 103 cmbsf | place: Arctic Ocean: Southern Knipovich Ridge | collected 2010
CCGCCGCATAGCTACACTTTGCCGCCGCAGCCGGAACCGTCGCGCGAAGAAATCGACTGGAACCTGTGGCTCGGGCCCGCCGCCTGGCGACCGTTCAATAAGGGCTACCTGGGCGGCTGGAAGCGGCACATCGATTTCCAGTGGGGGTCGATCGCCGAATGGTGCAGTCACACGGCCGATCTCTGCCAGTTCGCCGCCGATGCCGACGACACGGGACCGGTCGAGTGGGAACTGACCGGCGATACAATCACGGGCAGTTACACCGACGGCGTGAAGATGGTGGTGACCAACGGTTCCTGGCCGCTGCACGTGCGGTTCGAAGGGACCGAAGGCTGGGTCCATGTGGACGACGACGGCGGGATCGACGCCGAACCCAAGTCGCTGTTGGCCCAGCAGAAGTTCGGCAAGGGGTATCCGGCCGAGGGCCATGCGCGAAACTTCCTCGACTGCGTCATCAGCCGCAAGAGGCCCATCTCGCACGCCGAAGCCACGCACCGGTCGATGTCGACGTGCATCATCGCCAACATCTGCCTGATGCTCGGCCGCAAGCTGACCTGGGACCCGGCCAAGGAACGATTCGACCGCGACGACGTAGCCAACGGCCTGTGCAACCGGGCGATCCGCGCCCCGTGGAGACTGTAGGACGTGTATGTAATCCACCTTCCGACGTAGGACGGATTTTCAATCCGTCTGACATAGGCGACGGATTGAAAATCCGTCCTACAAAAGAAACACAACATTCATCCCCAGGAGAACCCGATCATGGCACGAGCGAATAAGACTACTCGCCGCAACTTCCTGCGACGCAGCGCCGGCGCGGTCGGCGCGCTGGCTGCCGGACCCTACGTGATTACCTCCACGGCCCTGGGAGCACCCGGGGTCGATCCGGCCAGCGAACGGGTTACCATTGGCCTGATCGGGGGCGGTAGCATGGGCAGCGGCGACTTTCGCGGGATGATCGCTCACGGCGGCCAGCCGATCGCGGTCGCCGATGCCTGGAAAGACCGCCGCGAGCGTTGGGCTCGGCAAATCAAAGGCAAAGCCATCGCCGACTTCCGCGAACTGCTCGACCGCGACGACATCGACGCCGTTTGTGTCGCCACCACCGACGCCTGGCACGTCCACCACACGGTGGCCGCGGCCAAGGCGGGCAAAGACGTTTACTGCGAGAAACCGCTGGGGGTCTCGATTCGCGAGGACCTGATCTGCCGCGACGTGATCCGCCGCTACGACCGGATGTTTCAGTACGGCACGCAGCAACGCTCCAGCGCCCATTGCCGTTACGGTTGCGAGCTGGTCCGCAGCGGCGTCATCGGCGAAGTCAAGGAGATTACGGTCTTCGCGCCGGACAGCAAGCCGGGCCAATCGACCGCACCGCAGCCGATCCCCGAAGCGCTCGATTACAATATGTGGCTGGGCCCGGCACCATGGCGGCCCTATTGCGGGCAGGCGGCCGGCGGCACCGGCAACGCCTGGTGGCACGACTACGACTACGCGCTCGGCTTCATTGCCGGCTGGGGCGCCCATCCGCTGGATATCCTCGTGTGGGGTTACGATACCCATCTGGCAGGCAACTGGGAAATCGAAGGCAAAGCTACGATCCCGTACGACGGCCGCAACAACGTGGTGACGAAATGGGACGTCGACTTCCGGTTTGCCAACGGCGTGAAGATGAAGTTCCGCCCGGGCGGCGACTATACCGAGTTCAAGGGCGACAAGGGCTCGATCGGTATCCGTCGCGGCGGCATCAAGGCCGACCCGCCGGAACTGTTGAAAACCAAGATCGGCCCCAACGACGTCCACCTGCAAGAGAGCGGTAACCAACGCGGCAACTTCCTCGATGCCGTCAAGACCCGCAAGGACCCGGTCAGCAACATCGAAGACGCCGTCCATAGCGACATCATCAGCCACGTCTCCGACATCGCCATCCGTTGCGGGCGAAAGCTCGTCTGGGACCCGGTCAAGGAACAATTCGAAGGCGACGACGAAGCCAACCGAATGCTAACCCGGCCGCACCGCGAACCGTGGAGCCTGTAGAAAGAAAGACCTGTAGGGTGGGTCGAGGAACGAGACCCACGCGTGATATGTTGAGACAATCGGTTTCGCGTGGGTCTCGTTCCTCGACCCACCCTACAAGAACCGTTACCCTACCCAAAAAAACCACCGTCCTATAAAAGGAGACCACTCGATGATCAACACACCGTTTTCGCGTCGGCGTTTCCTTGGCGGCGCGGGTGCTGCCGTGGCGGCGCCTTACGTGATTACCTCCGGCGCCTTGGGGGGCGAAGGTCGGCCGGCGGCCAGCGAACGGATCACCATGGCCGGCATCGGCATAGGGGGACGCGGCTCCCGCGACTTGGGGGCCTTCATGAACCACAGCGAAGTCCAGGTGCTGGCCGTCTGCGACGTCTACAAGAGCCGTCAAGAGGGGATGAAAAAGCACGTCGACGGCAAAAACGGCAACACCGACTGCACGATGCACACCGATTTCCGCGAGGTCGTCGACCGCGACGACATCGACGCCGTGGTGATCGGCTCGCCCGACCACTGGCACGCCCTAATGTGCATCGCGGCCATGAAGAGCGGCAAGGACGTCTTCTGCGAGAAGCCGCTGACGCTGACGATCAAGGAAGGCCGGAAGATGGTCGAGGTGGCCCGGCGTGACGGGCGGATCTGCTCCAGCGGCAGCCAGCGAGTGCTGGACGACTACGGCAATCTGGCCCGAAAGGTCCAGAAGGGCGAACTCGGCCAGATCCACAAGTGCTATTGTGACCCGGGCCCACCACCGCTGCCCTGCAACCTGCCGGAACAGCCGATCCCGGACGATCTCGACTGGGACCTCTGGCTCGGTCCGGCGCCCTGGGCGCCTTATAACGGCTTCCGTTGCGGCCGCGCCTACGGGATCAGCCGCAAGGGGTTCCGCTCGTGGCGCGATTACTCCGGCGGTATGATGACCGACTGGGGCGGCCACAAGTTCGGCGGTGCCATGTTCGCACTGGGGTTAGATGAAACGGGTCCGACCGAGATCATCCCCCCCGATGGTGAAGAATACCCACATCTCACCTACAAGTTTGCCTGCGGCATCGAGATGTACGTCGGCGGCGGCGGGCCTAAGTACGAGGCAGCCAAGGGCAACGTGCCGGGGCTGACCTGGAAACCCTCCCACCCACCTGCTCGAACGGGACTATCGCGGCAAGGGCGGCCTGCCGGGCGACGTGCTGCACTGCATCAAGACCCGCGAGAAACCCTTCCGCGACGTGGAATGGGCCCACCGCGTGGCCACCGTTTGTCACCTCGGCAACATCTGTTACGAGTTGAACCGCCCGCTGAAGTGGGACCCGGTCAAGGAAGAGTTCCCCGGCGACGACGAGGCCAACCGAATGACCTGGCGCCCGATGCGGGCCCCGTGGAAGCTGTAACAAAATCTGTTAGAATTGAGTTTCTCAAACCACGCTTCAAGAAAGAAGGAGAATGAAATGTCCGCGAAGATGAACCTGATTGCTTGCCTGATTGTGGCCCTATTGCTGGGTTGGGCGATGCCCGCAACGGCCGACGAGGCCCTCGACAAAGCGTTCGAAGCCCTGAAAACCTACGATTGGGGAACCGACCGCAACCTGCTCAAGCCGATCGACGATGCCGTGGCGGCTTCGCACGGCGACGACGCCACACGAACTGCCCTGGAGAAGGCACTGGCCGCCGTGCTCGGCTCCGACGCCAAACACGCCGCCAAGGACTACGCCTGCCGCAAGCTGAGCCTGATTGCCCAGGCCGGCTCGGTGCCGGCGATTGCTGCCCTGCTGACCGACGAGAAGCTCTCGCACATGGCCCGCTACGCCCTGGAGCGGATGCCCTGCGACGAGGCCGTGGCTGCCATGCGCGACGCCCTGCCCAAGGTCAAAGGCCTGGCCAAGGTCGGCGTGATCAACTCGCTGGCCGTGCGACGCGACGCCGAGAGCACCGCTGCCTTGGTCGCCCTGCTGAAGGACTCCGACTCCCAGGTGGCCGGCGCCGCCGCCTCGGCGCTGGGTGACATCGGCACCCCGGATGCCGCCAAGGCGCTGGGTGCGTTCGTCGCCGCCCCGCCGGAGGGTCTCAAACTGGTCGCCGCCGACGCCTACCTGACTTGCGCCGAACGATTGGTCGCCGGCGGTAAGAAGCTCGACGCCATGGCTATCTACAAGGCCTTGAACAAGCCGGAGCAGCCCAAGCACGTGCAGGTCGCAGCCAAGCGCGGTATGCTGGAAGCGATGAAGAAGAAATAAGACACCCCGCTGGACCGAACGATCGAGTTCCGGACCACCGGACCGTGCGCATCGCGGTCGGGAACCGTCGCAAGAAGCGCGTCCGCTCGGCGACGCCCGGCCGCGGTGCGCTCATTTTGTAAAACCTAACGAACGGGAGGATGATCCTTGAAAGGAATCCGCAAAAACAAGTGGGCCCTCTGCTTGCCGGTACTGGGCTTGCCGGTACTGTGGCTGCTGGCACTGGGACTGGTCTGTCCGCTGGGCAGTCTCGCGCAGGCACAGGACGAAGAACCGGACGAAGAGCAACTCAAATTGGTGATCGAATTCATCGGTGACGAAGATCGGCAAACGCGGGCGGCCGGGCTGGACTTCGTGCGAACGGACCTGCCCGGCAAAGCAAGCACCAAACGGCTTGCCGAACTGTTGCCCGAGCTGCCACCCGAAGCACAGGCCGACCTGCTCGACGCGCTGGCCGACCGGGGTGACGTAGCCGCCCGGCCCGCGGTGCTCGCAATGCTTACCGCCGGCAACGAACGAGCCCGGGCCGCGGCGCTGAAGACACTCGGCGCGCTCGGCGGCGTGGATGAAGTGCCCCTGCTGGCCGGTTGGGCCTCGAATGCCGAACGGGAGGCCGCCCGGCAGAGCCTGATCCGGCTCAAGGGCGAAGAAGCCAACGCGTCCATCGTCAAGGCCATGGGCACCGGCGGACCGGACATTCGCGCCCGACTCCTCAGTGTGCTGGCCGCCCGCGGCGCCACCGAATCCTTGCCGACCGTGCTCGAAAGCGTCAACGATGCGGACGCGTCGGTCCGGCTGGCCGCCCTGGACGCCTTGCGAGATCTGGCCGACGAGAAGAATACGGCAGCGTTGGTCGAAATGGTTAAGGCCGCCAAGGACGACGCCCAGCAGCGAAAGGCCGCGCTTGCCTTACTGGTCATTTGCAGCCGCGGCACCGAAGCATGTGCGGATCCGATCATCGAGGGCCTGGACGAAGCCGACCCCCCGTCGCGGATCATCTTGCTACGGGCATTGGCACGGACCGGCGGTTCGAAGGCCCTGGAGGCAATCGTTGCCCGACTGGACGACGATGACGAAGCGGAAGCCGTCGGCGACGAGGCCGTGCGGATGCTTTCAGGTTGGCCCGACGATGCGGCCACGGAACGTTTGCTCGAGATCGCCAAGAGCGGCAAGAGCAGCCGTCGACAGGTGATCGCGTTGCGTGGTCTGGTCCGTCTGGCCAGTCCCATCGAGGCCGAAGAGGGTGAAGAAGAAGGTGCAGAGGGTAAACCGGCCGACCTGGAGACGCTCGCAACGGTCTTGGAAATTGCCGACCGCCCGCAGGAGAAACGGTTGGTCCTCGGCGTGCTCGGCTGTGTAGCCTCGGCCGACGCACTGAAGCTGGCCACCTCATGCCTGAACAACGAAGAACTGGCCGACGACGCCGGACTGGCTGCCGTGCTGATTGCCGAAGCAGTGGAAGACGGCGACAAAGACGCGATCCGAACCGCCATGGGTGACGTAAAGAAGAGCGTCAAGAATAAGGATATCAGCGAGCGGGCCGACAAGGTGCTCGAGTCGCTATAACCGCCCTGAGATCAATGAAACAAGAACCATTAAGGAGAAGAAACTCGTGAATAACCTTCAGCGTCCAACACAAGCGTGGTTGGTCTTGGCGTTGGCGATCGTGTGTACGGCCTTCGGCTGCCGCCGACCCGGTAGGCCCGATGCAGGGGTAACGAGTGCGGGGGTAACGACTGCGGGGGAAAGCGTTGCGGTGATCGAAGTCGACACGGGCACGACCGGCCCGACGACACCTGCCGTCGCGGCCGGCGTCGGAGACATCGTCGAAATCCCCATCTATCTGCCCGCCCCGGCGTTTCGCGGCACACCCAAGGTAACCGACGAAAAGAACGTCGCACCGCCGGGTAAGTCGCGCGGCCCGTTCCTCGCACCTAAGGGGACCGTCAACCTGGCCTTGGGGAAACCGGTTTCCACCAGCGATCCGGTCCCGTCCAGCGGCGAGGTCGACTTCGTTACCGACGGCGACAAGGAAGCCACCGACTTCGGCTACCTCGAACTCCGCTCGGGCACCGAGTGGGTCCAGATCGATCTGGGTGTACCGGCCACGATCTACGGCGTGCTGATCTGGCACAACCACGCCGAAGAGCGCGTCTTTCGCGACGTCGTCGTCCAACTCAGCAACGATCCCGACTTCCTCAACGCGAAGACGGTCTTCAATAACGACTACGACAACTCCTCCGGCCTGGGCGTCGGGCCGGACATGGGGTACGCCGAGGTCTGCGAGGGCAAGCTGATCGACTGCCGCGGCGCGGTCGCCCGATACGTCCGCTGCTACAGCAAGGGCAACCACAGGGACAACAAAAACCACTACACCGAAGTGGAGGTCTACGGCAGGCCGGGGACATGACCCGCAAAAAGGTGTCAGGAACCTTTTCCGCCGGTGGTCACTCTGCCGCCGGGCCAGGAAGGTTCCCGGCACCTTTTTTGTTTCTTGCCGCGGCGGCGGTGCTGATCGTTGTAGGCGCGGCCGTGCTGCGATTGACGCGGCTCGACAACCGGCCGATGCACTGCGACGAAGCGAATCAGGCCGTCAAGCTGGGTTTGGTGCTGCAACACGGCCGGTACGATTACGACCCCGCCGAACATCACGGCCCCGCGCTGAGTTTCTTCGCCGTGCCCGTCGCCCGGTTGTCCGCGGCCGAAGACCTGACCGGGCTGACCGAGATCCAACTCCGCCTGGTGCCGGCCGTCTTCGGCGTCTTGCTGGTCGCGATGGCCTGGCTGTTACGCCGCGAGTTGGGCACGGCCGCCGTCTTCTGGGCCGCACTGCTAACCGCCCTGTCGCCGGCGATGGTCTTCTACAGCCGCTACTACATCCAGGAGATGCTGCTGGTCTGCTTCACTTTCGGTACGATCGTGTCCGGGATCAAGTTGTCGGGAACTATTCTTGCACCACAATCGTCGGACCGGCCGAAGAAAATAGTTCTGACACCTTTTCTGTGGACGGTCCTGCTCGGATGTTGCGTCGGCATGATGCACGCCTCGAAAGAAACTTGCGTCATCGTCCTGTTCGCCATGGGCACGGCCGCCGTGTCAACCGCCTTGATTAAAATAGGGACAGTCACCTATTTATCGAGAAACCCTTCGGGTGAGTCGCTGAAAACTTGCCCGTCGCTTCCCCGGCTTACGCAGATTATCTTACGGATCGAACGATGGGGCCTGGTCGCAACGGTGATCGCCGTCGGTGTCTCGGCCTTGTTCTTTTCCTCGTTCTTCGACAACGCGGAGGACGTGGGCCAGTCGTACACGGCCTACTCGCACTATCTGGACCGTGCCGCAGGCGAAGGTTCGGCCGGACCGCACGACAAACCGTGGTACGACTATTTCGAGCGGCTCTTCTGGTGGCAACGCGGCGACGGGCCGGTGCATAGCGAAGCGATCATCGCCGTCTTGGCGCTGGTCGGACTGGTCGCTGCCGTGCGCGGCAAGGGACTGCCGCCGGCCGGTCTTGCCACGGCACGGTTCCTGGCCGTCTACACGATCACGATCGCGGCGGTCTACTCGGCCGTGCCTTATAAGACGCCGTGGTGCGCGCTGAGCATGTTGCACGGCATGATCTTGCTAGCGGGCATCGGCGCCGCGACGCTGGTCGGCGCCATGCCCAAACCGCGAGCCGCGGGGCTTGTCCCCGCGCTGCTGATCCTTGTCCCCGCGCTACTGATCTTCGCCGGCGCCGGTCAACTCGGCTGGCAGGCCCATCGGGCGAGTTTCGTGACCTTCGAGGAGCCCGAAAACCCTTACGTCTACGCCCATACGACAGACGACGTTGTCCAACTGGCCAAGCGGATCGAGCAGATCGCGGCCGTCCATCCCGATGGTCTGAGAATGCACGTCCAGGTGATCCGCCGCGAGGGTGACTACTGGCCGTTGCCCTGGTATCTGCGCGACTTCCGCGTCGGCTACTTCGACAAAGTACCTACTAAGAGCATGCCCGGGGAGTTGATCGTCACGGAGCCGAAACTCCAAGGGCGGGTGCTCGAGTACGTCTACACGGTGCCCCCACCGGGTGAGCGTCCGATGTACGGGCAACTCGACCGGTCGCCGGACGCTCTCGACTGGCAACTGCGTCCGCACGTCCCGCTACGAGTCCTCGTCGAGCAGGATTTGCTCGAACGAGCAGATCGGGTCTCGCCCTGACGGGTTTCCGTCGAGAAAACTTAGGGACCCAAATTTCTGCTTTCAGGCGGTGGGTGGCTGGGATCGGACTGCGAGGAACGAGCAGGGAGCCCCCAGATCGTTTGCAACTGGGGGCTCCTTGCTCGTTCCTCGCGACTCGACCCCAGCCACCCCTATGCTGCCGTAGTGATTCGCCCCCCGGCAGCGGGCTGGACCCAAGAAATCCCAGGTTTTTTCGCTCAGGGGTACTTGCCAGAGTCCCAAAGAATGCTATACTTGATGTAGCAGGGCGTTAAGGTGCGGCTGCCTCGCCGCCGTCGCTCTGACTGGGACACCGCATGAGGCGTCAGGTATACTCCCGCGGTGGAAGCCCGTTGCGCGTCGATACCTGACAGACGCACAGCGGGCTTTTTTTGTGCGCTTCCAGTATCTGCCCGGGGCACGGCTCCCCGCGATATTCGACCGTCACCGGCACGGCAACCGCCCAAATTTCCCGCCGACCGGCCGAGACCGACCGATTGAACGCCTCGACGTAGACTGCTGCCTGCTCGGTCGACATCGTCCCTTCTTCGGCCGGCTCCAAGGCGACCGCGGGCCCGTTCGTCCGCCCGGTTCCCTGTCGGGCGTCATATCCGGCGATCCAGACCCGATATTGGGCCGCCTCGGCATTTCTTGTCTGATCCATGGCCTGCTCCAGATTTTCGGAAAAAACGCAACGGATGCCCCTTGACGGGCGTCTCGCTGTATAGTATACAGCCGTATATATTATGGTCAAGGGGGGCTTGGCCGGCTTTTTTCGGGAAAATTGTCCGCCCTTTCAGGATAGGTGCAATGCCGGACTACACGCGAGAAAATCTGCTGCGGCTGATGGCCGCCGGGGGGTTGTCGATCCACCAAGTGGCCGAACGGACCGGCCTCGACCAGCGGACGATCCGCGGACTGCTGGCCCAGGAAAACAAGCCGCGGGCCGCCACCATCCACCGCCTCGCCCGGGGGCTGGACGTGCCGGTCGAGGAGTTCTTCGTCGACCCGGCCCAACTGCTCTACCGGCACTTCGACCGGCAGACCAACCCTGTCGTCGAAGAGGTGCTCCAGGACCGGTCCGAACTGTTCACCGGCTGGACCGAGGCCGATTTCGACGAATTGCACAGCCGCATGGGCACCGGCGGCGGACTCACCCGCGAGGGAACCGTCGCCGCCGCCGAGGGAATGAACCACCGGCGAGATCTGCACCGCAAACTGGACCTGCTGCTGGAGACCAGCCACGGCGATGTGATCGGCGGTATGATCGACGCGGCGTATGAGCGGGTGGCGGTGAGGGAAGGGTAGGGTGGATTTCAGATTTCAGATTTCAGATTTGGGGAGTCGTCGTGCCGACGACCGCTAAACGGGTTGGCGACGTTGGTTGGATCGGTGAGTGCGTTGAATATCGTGTCGACAATTCGCTCCGTGTCGAATTGCACCGCGGCTGTGGTCGAGACGTGCTGGCGGTCGAATCTGTGACATCTCGTTACCGCGTCGATGCATGCTTGCGGAGTGAAATCGGCAATCGTTACGCCGGTCGTGCCGTGATGGACGAACGGGGCGCCGGTAGGCAAACCGATGGCGGGGCAGCCGGATAGAAGAATCTCGGCCAGGGCCAAGGGGCCGCGGGCGTCGTCGGAAAGGGAGAGGCC
>SDBT01021386.1_pt1 | contig 10117 bp, 10 predicted proteins | sample 2277101 | NCBI WGS metagenome assembly SDBT01 (sample SAMN10404973, study PRJNA504765) | marine sediment metagenome | isolation source: marine sediment core GS10_PC15, 103 cmbsf | place: Arctic Ocean: Southern Knipovich Ridge | collected 2010
CTTCATTCCCAGTTGAGAATCGATGCGTCCATGCTTTAATATAAAGTTGAAGTATCTACAGATGTATATGCAACTATATATCCCCACAAAAAAAAAACAACCTCACTTATTAGATAGATTATTGCGGATCTTCGACAGGACATCCTTGAAAACATCCAGATGCTCTGGTTTTATTCCCTTCTCAGCTTCTAACGAGGTTTCCTGAACAACCCGCATCAGTTCCTCCCGCAATCTCTTACCTTTATCCGTCAGATAGATCAGCTTCTGCCGTCGATCCAACCTGTCGGGAATTCGCACCACCAGATCCCGTTTTTCCATACCATCAATAGTCCGGGTGATGGAAGTTTTATCTTTATGAACGAAGTCAGCAAGGTCTTGCTGTCTCTGGCCATCCTTGTACCAGAGGCACGTCAGAATTCTCCATTGTTCACTCGTAACATCGCATCCCGCCTGAACAAAGCTGCGATTCAACCGTCCCCTAAAGGTCCTGGATGTCCGCTTAATGAGGAAATATAACGTTTGCTCCGCACCGTGATTTTGATTATGCATAATCCTCACCCGTTGCATATCTCAGCTATTAAAGGTATAGCTGATGAATATGATCCTGCTGACAAATCAACCCACATTCGTTGCATGTTCAACTATTTTTAAGTATAGCAGGTGGGTTTTAGGTTGTCAAGTTCTTTTTCTTCACCGCTCAGTTGGAGCAGCAATATCTTGGTAGCAGCAACATGGAAATAATTCTGTCAGGTACTTACCAGCTTGATACTGTTGGCGAATTCATCTAACGGGACTGGAAAGTCCCGACTATCGGTAATAATAAAATCCCCACTAACCGATAGTCGGGGTTTTCCAACCCCGACCGAATAGCAATTCCGAATTCGCCAACAGTATCAGAATATCAGGCAGCTTCGATGACGCGTTTCAACTGCGTTATTTGCTCCTCGATGTCATAATCCGCGCGTCCGTCCAGATATTCTATGGAAATACAGTCCGTGTAACCGTGCTTTCTAAGAGTATTCAGCACCCAGTCAAAATCCAGAATCCCCACATTCATCGCCGCCTGGAAGTTGCCCGGAACGGCATTTCTCAGATGGACGTGCGCTGTATACTCGATCAATGGCTCACTTTCGGCCAGAACCAGTTCCTTCATGACGAAGTGGCTTGGATCGTATGCAATCCTTAGCCCGGGGGCAGCTTCCACCATTTTCAGCGCATCCTCATATTCTTCCGCCACAGAGCCAACGTGCGTCTCGATGGCCAGTTCTTTCTGCTGCTCATCCGCAATCTTAACCATATCTCGCAGAGCGCTGATAGATGCCTCCTGTGATTTCTCCAGACCCAGATCGGCATTGACAGGGCCGGGTTGAAGAACGATAATACGCACTCCGATATTTTCAGCGAAAATTACCAGCGCTTCCATTTCCGCCAGATTTGTCTTCTGACGCTCCGGGTCGGGGGTGTTGAGAGGACTGCTCAGATTGCAGTTCATCGCAATCGCTGTCAGGCTGTTGGCCTGGAGCATATCCGCAACCTGTTTCGCTCTCGAAACAGGATCAGATACAAGCTCCGATGGATTGATATGCGCCCAGTTTTCCATCATCAGGAGATCAACGTAATCGAATCCCAGGTCTCTGATATTCTTCAGCGCGTCTTCCAGCGGCAGACGCGTAAATCCAGTTGTTGAACAAGCGGCTTTCATAACACCCTCCTTATTTGCTCACTGGTATTCCTTTTTTCGCGAGGTATTCCTTCGCCTCAGCGATTGTATGTATTCCAAAGTGAAATATTGATGCCACCAGAACGGCGTCAGCTTTAGCTTCCGTTATAGCTTCATACAGGTGTTCCAGCGTCCCAGCGCCACCAGATGCGATAACCGGGATACTTATTGCCTCGGCTATAGCCTTTGTCATGGGTATATCGTAGCCAGTTTGCACGCCGTCGGTGTCCATACTGGTAGGCAGTATTTGCCCAACGCCCAGTTGTTCCATCTTCTTCGCCCATTCCACAGCGTCAATGCCAGCGCCTTCTCTTCCGCCGCTGACCATGACCTCAAATCCTGATGGCAGTGAATCGGATTTTCTCGTATCTATAGCGATGACTATGCGCTCACTCCCGAACTTTTTCGCCGCTTCCGCCACGAAGTCTGGATTCCTGACAGCCGCGGTGTTTATGGAAATCTTGGACGCGCCCGCATCCAGCAGCTCCTCTATGCCCTCTATGGACTTTATCCCGCCGCCCACAGCCAGAGGCACATTGATTCCTTTGGCCGTTCGCCTGACCACTTCCACCATAGTATTGCGCTTTTCTACAGTGGCGGTAATATCCAGAAATACTATCTCATCCGCGCCCTCATCGGAATATTTGGCTCCTATCTCGGCTGGATCACCAACGTCCGCCAAATCAACAAAGTGCACACCCTTTACTAACCTGCCGTCTTTTACATCCAGACAAGGGATAATTCGTCTATAATCTGCCATAGTTCTCTCCTAATCTTTGTTGTGCTGAAATGACCAGCAAATCCTCTATGCCAACTACAAGATACTGTTATCGAATTCGCCAGTAGTATCCGTTATCACCCAGATTCCTATAGAAGTAGAGGCTAATCTCCAGTCACAACCTCCACTCCACTGATAGACCATGTACTCGTGAAAAATCTCTCGGCGTATGGGTAAGTTATATAGCCATAGCCATCATTCCCCCATTCGTTTCCCCAGCTGTTCACAAACTTCAGTTGCTGTTTGTCATCATTGTACCCCACGATGCATACTGCGTGACCACCAACGGAACGTTCACTTGGATCGGGCATTGAGAATATACCTGTTCTCCGAACCTCCTCGTCCCGAATTGCATTAAACACTGGAAATCCTGCAACAACTGGGCCAAGCGTCTCCAGCGCCTCTCTTATACTGTCCAGAGAGCCTAGCTGGTGCATTACCTCAATCCTGTAATGTTCTGCTGTGTTGGCAGCACGAGGCGGATCTTCTGCAGCCTCGCCGGGCTTGGCCTCGAGGTAGGGCCAGACTTCTTCCGCCACCGCCCCCTGCTCAGAGAGGACTTGAACAGCATCAGTTATCCGAGCCCCAACATCGAATCCTCCGCGTTCTCGCGCATAGTAATAGATATAACGAGGACTGATTCTGATCTTCTTCGCCAGTTCCTTGTGAATTTGATACTCCAAAGCGTATGCTAAAGCAAACCCGACCACGCTTCCTTCATGTCCCTGATTCCTTACGGGGAGCATGGACTCTGTATAGTCTATTTCCTTAGGAGATTCCAGAGCATCCACACGAAGAGATTTGCGAGAAGCATCTTTCACTATAGAGATAGGCTCAGCCGCTTGAGCAAGAAGCGATTTTTGCTGCCGGGCCAAACTGTCCAAGTCCTTCATCTTATCTTGCGCAAGTTCAGTAATCTTTGTCATCTCTGTCTTCGTTTGCTGTTCGAAGGACTCCCTCAAGCCTTCCATCTGTTCCTGCATTTCCTGCCAAGCAGAATCCCGAATGTTTTTTAAGAGTCTAGGCATTTGACCGTAAGCGATTGCTTTCATTAGCGATACAGCAGCGCTCTTTGCGCGACTATATATAGACCAAGTACCGATAAAACCAAAGAAAGCTATTAATAAGCCACCGAACGTAATCCAGCCTATCAATTGCTTTCTGGCTTTCTCGAAAATGCGTCTTGCTGCCTGATCCTCCTCGAGGCGTTTATACTCTGCTACCTCCTCCAATAACTTCTGGTTCTCCTTTCTCAATTCTGTGAATTCATCTTTACCCTGATCATCCTCTCGTATTACTTCCCCATCTTTCGTTATTTGGCTATATATGGACGTGACTCCGAAGGAAACAAGAACAGCTAATATTATGCCTCCGAGTATAATCCAGTCTAAATAACGCTTTCTGACATTCTTCGAGAACTTATTTTGCTGCCAAAACCTCTTCGAGGTATTGGTATTGTGCCATTTTTCCATCAACTTCTGGCCCTCCCTTCTTAATTCTGTGAGTTCATCCTCAACTTGGCCATCCAAACACATCGTTTCCCTGCCTTCTATCCATTCTTCCGACAGTTTTTCTGACATTCATAACGACTTCCTTACATGATGGATTATGTCAACAACTATAACACTTTCTGCCATCTTTGGCAAGTACTTCTCCACATTGTTGAAAGAATATAATTTACCGTACTTATCACACCATAGTATAACAGATGGCAGTATCCGTTTCAAGGGTCAGACATAAAGATAAAGGCTGTATCAAAGTAAACGGCAATATAGCTGCTAAAGGCAATTCTCACAATTATAAATCGCGCTCTCAACCAATTTTTACCTTGACCAAATCGTATATGAGTGGTAAATTTTAAACAGCAGTAATTTGAACTTGTCACATTTACCTGGGAGTATATGCCCGATGACCAGGAATCTGATTCCGCTTTTAGTTATCCCGCTGTGGATCGTAGCGACACCGTGCGTTTCACTTGCTGATTTCGTAGATTCTACCGATGAGGCAGGCGTTCCGGGAACTGGTGTTGGAAACGGCATTGCCTTTGCTGACTACGATAACGATGGCGATCTGGATCTTTATGTTTCCGCCGATCCGCATGATATTCTATACCGCAACAACGGTGACGGCACTTTCGAGGACGTTACTGCCGCCGCTGGTATATCTATGGTAGGTGATGGAGTTGCCGCCGTATTTGGCGACTACGATAACGATGGCGATCTCGACCTGTATATATCGGTCAACGACGGATTGGATGTCTTCTTTCAGAATGAAGGTGGAGGACTCTTTCGGGATGTGTCTGAGGAGGTAGGGATTAGCAATCCCGATAGAGCTCGCAGCGCAAGTTTGGCGGATTTTGATAAGGATGGATTCCTGGACATCTATGTGGCAAATGAAGATGCAGCAAATATTCTCTACAGAAACGTTAATGGCAGCACGTTTAAGAACGTTGCCGAAGACATGAATGTTGGGCATCAGGGACCCGGCAGGTGCAGCGTCTGGTTCGATTATGACAACGATAGTGATCTGGATCTGTATGTTACGAATAAGGGTGCAGAAAATGTGCTTTACCGCAATGAGGGTTCAGGTTTCAGAGATGTTACAGAGGCCGCTGGAGTAGAAGGCCCGGGAACCAGCACCGGCGTGGATGTTGGTGATTATAACAACGACGGCTATCTGGACATATACGTGGACGGCGATCAGAGCTTCCTTTATCGCAATAACGGTGATGGAACATTTACCGATATGGCCGCGGAGGCTGGTGTGACTCACTCAGGACGAGAAAGCGCCCCGGCTTTCGGCGATTACGACAACGATGGCGACCTGGATCTCTATCTGGCCGTGTGGAGAGGCGCTGCCGTCATGTATAGCAACAACGGAGATGGAACTTTTGAGGATGTAACCCAGGAGGTAAATCTATGGGTGTTGGGTAGTAGCTGGAGCGCGGTTTTCTCCGATTACGACGGCGATGGCGATCTGGACATCTACACTTCCTACACCACCAGATCCAATATACTATACCGGAATAGCGGAAATGATAACAATTGGCTGCACATTAAAACGCTAGGATCTGTGAGCAACAGGGATGGCATTGGAACGCGGATTGAACTCTCTGCCGGTGGTGTATTACAGACAAGGGAGGTTATCGCCGGATCCGGATATGGATCGCAAGGCAGCCTCGCTGTAGAATTCGGCCTGGGGGAAAACACTGTAGCTGAAGTGGTGGAGATAAAATGGCCATCCGGGATCGTTACCAGATGGACAGATGTTCAGGCCAATCAAATGATGGTGGCAGAAGAAAGTTTCTGGGCAGTGGAAACACCTGGTACCAAACATCAGAAATCGGGCATTGAAAGCCCGGTATTCAGCACGTCAGGCCTCTTGCCTAATTACCCTAACCCGTTCAACCCGGAGACGTGGATCCCATACCGACTGATTGAGCAAGCAAATGTGAAGATAAAGATATACGATGTCTCTGGACACCTGATACGCACGCTGAAGATTGGGCACAGGAGGCCGGGAATATATATATCCAAAAGCGAAGCAGCGCATTGGGATGGCAGAAGCGATAACGGAGAGCTAGTCGCTGCCGGAGTCTACTTCTACCAGTTGATCGCAGGAAGCTTCATGCAAATGAGAAAGATGACTTTGAGATGAAATCAGGTATACCGAAAAAAGATGAAGTGGCTTTTATTCTCGTTGATATTCAGGAGAAGTTCTTACCAGTTATACATAAGATTGAGACCGTGATCGACAATGCAAACAAGCTTGTCAAAGCGGCTTCCATCCTGAAGATACCGCTTATCGTGACTGAGCAGTATCCCAGGGGGCTGGGACGTACCGTGGACAGTATAGATATGGATGCGGATCAGGAGGTAATAGAGAAAATCAGTTTCGACTGCTTCGGTTGTGATGGCTTTTCAGAGGAGTTGGAGAAATTGCAGGCCAAATCTCTTGTAATCTTTGGCATTGAGGCACACGTCTGCGTCCTCAAGACTGCTCTGGGGGCTATTGATGCGGGCTACGAAGCTCATGTAGTAGCGGACGCCGTATCATCCAGGACGGCGGAAAACAAAACCCTGGCTCTGGAAAGACTGAGACAGTCAGGCGTGTTCGTAGTGTCTACTGAGATGATACTTTTTCAACTGATGGAGCGCGCGGGGACAGATGAATTCAAGGCGGTCAGCAGGCTGATCAAATAGCAGAAGAGCGGCGGGGAGCAATAAACTGGCAGCAGAGCGAGGGGTTGTTTTATCACAGGCCTCAAGAGCGTTATTCTTTCTCTAAATCATCAGGTTCCGAGCCATTGGAGATGTCTTTCAGCATCGAAACGGGTCTTACAGTATATTCTTTTATGCTTGGGGCGACTTGCTTTATCACCCTGTAGGATGCCGCACCTTCAAATGGATACTTGGCTCCATCAGACGAGGGATAAAACTCCACAGCCATTATCATTATGCTTATTAAAAGTATGCCCTCCAATAGCCCAAGAGTGACTCCGCCAACTTTACTTAGAACGCTGCCAGCCTTCGTGGTTTGTGTTATCTTCTTCCTCAATATAACTTCTGCAGCCCACACTGCGGAGAAAAGTATAGCGAGGATAACGGTGAAACAGAGCATCTGTGCAAACCAGGATGGTGTGTTAAGTATGGCTTGAGTCAGGATGGCCAATTTCTCATAAAAAAGCACTGTAATGATAAATGAAAAGTAGAGTCGGAGAACACTTAAAAGCTCCTTTAGCACACCGCGTCTGTACCCATAGTAGCCAAAGAATATGATCACTGCGAACATAAGAATATCCGACAACGGTACCGTAAAGCCGAAGTTCATATACATCGGATATCACAACCTTTAGGGCTTTAGTTGTATAGCGGATCGCTCTCTTATCCAGGCGGCCAGCTAAATTTTCTCCCACCCAGTAGATGAATGTGAAGATGAAAAACCGCCTGACCAGCACTTTCTCTGCAATTTGTCACCAGCCTAAAACCATTTTCGGATAATGATCTCTCACCTGCGATATGGTTTGCCACCATGTGCATATAGCCCACAAGTTCCTGATCTTCTTCAGTTATATCTAGGACAGTGGGAATATGCTTTCTCGGTATGATCAGGATATGAACTGGCGCTTGAGGCTGTATATCCTCAAATGCCACCACCCTCTCATCCTCGAATACTATCTTCGCCGGGATCTCGCCAACCGCTATTTTGCAAAATAGACATTCAGACATCCCATATACCCCATGCCTGTGTGCCAGCAACCACCAAACCGATTAAGGCATCGTGGTCACTCCACAAATACACCCATTAGTTAGTCGCCTGAAATTACTCTCCTGGGTCATCTCCTATGATAAACCATACTCGTCAATCTTGCGGTGCAGCGTTCTAATGCTAATTTCGAGGATCTTGGCAGCTTTTGTCTTGTTGCCGTTTGTGGACTCCAGAGTTCTTTTGAGCATCTCCTTCTCAATTTCTTTCATTGACATTCCCGTTTGGATAATAGGTGTCTGTTGAGAATCCTCTGCACCGCTTACGTTTGCAGGAATATCAACCACTTCTATCCTCCCCGACGTAGACATTACCACCATGCTCTCTATGCAGTTTCTCAGTTCCCGAACGTTTCCTGGCCAGCTATAATTCATCAGCATATCCATAGCTTTTCGGTCGATCTGCGTAACATTCTTATTATTATCTTTGCTGAATTCCTTCAGAAAGGCATTTGCCAGAAGTGGAATATCGCTTCTTCGTTCCTTCAGTGTGGGGACATTAACAGTAACAACCTTCAGCCGGTAATACAGATCCTCGCGAAACCGTCCTGCCTCTATTTCACTGGCCAGGTCCTTGTTCGTAGCAGATATGATCCTTACATCCACCTTGATCGCCTTCTCTCCGCCCACCCGCATGAACGGCTGGCCTTCCACGATCCTCAAGAACCTCGCCTGTATTTCCGGACTCATCTCTCCAATTTCATCCAGAAACAGCGTGCCCTCGTTGGCAAGCTCGAAAGCTCCCTTCCGCTGCTTGACGGCTCCCGTAAAGGCGCCTCTTTCATGGCCGAATAACTCACTCGCCAGAAGATCACTGCTGATGGCCGCGCAGTTTATTGGAATAAATGGTTTGTCTTTACGAGGACTGTTGTTATGTATGGCAATTGCGATAAGGTCTTTGCCAGTGCCTGTCGCACCGCATAGCAGGATATTAGCCTTTGTGGGGGCTACCAGCTTGAGTTGCTCGAATATCTTGTGCATCTGCTCCGAGTTTCCGATGATATTTGAGAACCCGAATTTCTCATCAATCTGCCTCTGGAGAAGCTCATTCTGTTGCTGCAACGCTATGTTCTCACGCTGTAGGGCTTGCTGTTCTATCGCCTTTTTGACTTTCTCGCGCAACTCGACGATATTTCTGACAGGTTTCTCTATGAAATACGACGCGCCGGAACTCATAAACTCAACGGCTTTATCTACCGAGCCGAAGGCTGTTATTCCAATCACCTGTAATTGGGGATCTATACTCCTGGCGGCTTTCAGTATCTCCATGCCATCCACGTCCGGCATCTTCAGATCCGTCAAAATCACATCGAGGGGCTGCTCTTGCATGATTTTCAGAGCTTCTTTGCCGCTGGATGTACTGACGACGTCATACCCTTGACTGCTCAGAGTATCCACCATGACTTCCAGAGTGGGTTCATGATCGTCAACTATCAGAATGGTTTGCATGATGAATCGGCAGAATCACGGAAAAAGTTGTGCCTTTGCCCTCCTGACTTTCTACCCGGATCTCCCCGCCGTGCATATCGACGATTCTCCCGGCGATGGGGAGTCCCAGACCAGTGCCCTCTTTCTTTGTTGAGTAGAAGAGATCAAACAGCTTGTCAAGCCTGTCTGGCGGAATGCCATCTCCTGTATCGGCAATGTCTATGGATATGTGATCATTCGTTTTGCGAGCATTTACTGTCAACTGCCCGCCGTCCGGCATGGATTGGTTAGCATTCAGAATTATATTCAATAGCGCCTGTTTCATCTGCCCGCTGTCCAGTTGTGCCAGCGGCAGATCGTCATCGAAGGCTCTGTCCACCTCGATGTTTAGCTGTTGTGTCTCAGGTTCGATAAAGTCCAGAAGCTCATCAAGCAAGGCTGACACATCGCCCGGATGAAGTTCTAGCTCTGGGAGTCTTGCCAGGCGCAGGAAATCATTGAGAATTTCTTCCAGCCTGTTAATTTCCTTACCTAACATATCCAGTCTTTTCAGAGCTTTCGCATTTTTCGTATTTTCTATATTGTCAGATTCGCTTGGTTGGCACCAATCTTCCTGCAGCAATTGCAGACCAATTTTTATGGTATTCAGAGGGTTTTTGATCTCGTGAGCCAGCGCACCTACCCAGGCAGCTATATTGTCCCCGGCAAATCCTCTGGCTGTATCCTGCCTTTTCGATCTGCGGAAGAAATTCATGATAGTATCAGCCATTACTATAGACTTATAGAGTCAAGGTACTTTGCTATTTATACGGTTTGTAGTTTCAAATGAGACTTTTATGAATAGCTTCCAAATTGCCAAATCATACGCGATGACGGAAATAGCAGGACGGGGTGTTTGTTTTGTAGGGGAGGGTAAACGATTTTTTG